>JADEYI010001405.1_pt1 | contig 18511 bp, 19 predicted proteins | sample 8542331 | NCBI WGS metagenome assembly JADEYI01 (sample SAMN16510988, study PRJNA670497) | mine drainage metagenome | isolation source: biofilm near Copperflume 1 | place: Germany: Marsberg coppermine Kilianstollen | collected 2018-02
AGGCCATGGAAGTCATGAGTATCGGGCGCAGCCTAAGTCGGGCGGCCTCGACCGCGGCATCGACGGTGTTCCAGCCCTGTATTTCCAGTTCCCGGGCAAACTCGACGATGAGAATGGCGTTTTTGCACGCGAGCCCAATCAATACGAAAAACCCAATTTGCGTAAACAAGTTGTTGTCGCCGCTCGTTAGCCAGACGCCGGTGATTGCTGATAGTAGGCACATGGGCACGATTAGAATGATTGCCAACGGAAGAAATATGCTTTCGTAGAGTGCAGCAAGCACTAAAAACACGAGCAGCACACAGAGCGGGAAGACCAACAGAGCGGTATTCCCGGCCAATATCTGCTGGTACGTAAGGTCGGTCCACTCATACGACATCCCCTTGGGTAGGGTTTGGTCGAGTATCCGGCTAATAGCCGCCTGCGCCTGCCCAGTTGAATAACCAGGTGCCGGACCACCGTTGATGTCGGCGGACCGGAACCCGTTGTAACGCATTGCATTGTCTGGCCCGGTTGTCTCCGTGACCTGCGTAAATGCTCCGAGCGGGACCATCTGGCCATCGGCGTTTTTGGTCTGCAGCATCATAATGTCATCAGGCTTGGACCGGAACTGTTTGTCTGCCTGTGCGATTACTTCGTAGGTCCGGCCAAGCTTGTTGAAGTCGTTGATATACAAGGAGCCCAGATAGATCTGCATCGTATCGAAGGCATCCTTTATGTCGACGCCCAGCTGCATGGCCTTGGTGCGGTCCACGTCGGCATAGAGCTGAGGCGAATTATCATTGTAGTTCGTGAACACTCCTGCAAGTTCTGGCGCTGTTGAGGCTTTTGTTAGGACCCGATTGACCGCCTGGCCGAGAGCTGCGTATCCCTGGTCCGTTCGGTCTTCAATCTGCAGCTTGAACCCTCCTATGGTCCCCAGCCCTTGCACTGGCGGCGGCGGGAATATGGCTACAAACGCATCCTGGATCCCGGCGAACTTCTGCTGCAGGCGCCGAGCAATCGCGAACCCGGATAGGCTCTTTGATTTGCGCTCATCGAACGGCTTAAGGGTCACGAATACAATGCCGGCGTTGGTGCTATTGATGAAGCCGTTGATTGATAGCCCAGGGAACGCGACCGCGCTGTCGACGCCAGGCTCGTGACGCGCTATGTCCGACATCTGTCGGATGACCTTCTCGGTGCGATCAAGGGTTGCGCCGTTCGGAAGCTGGGCGAAACTCACTAGGTATTGCTTGTCCTGCAGAGGGACGAAGCCCGACGGCACGATATGGAAGATAAATGCGGTGCAAACCAAAAGTCCCGCGTAGATCCCCAGGGCGATCGACTTACGCCCCAATATGCCCGTTACGCCGCGACCGTATCGCTCGGAGTTGGTATGGAAGAAACGGTTAAAGACCGCAAAACCCTTCCCCAGGTACTTCGCCATCTGGCGTGTCAGCCAGTCTTTCGGAGCATCATGGGCTTTGAGAAGCGTGGCAGAAAGGGCCGGGGATAGCGTGAGCGAGTTAAAAGCCGAGATGACGGTGGATATGGCGATCGTGAGAGCGAACTGCCGGTAGAACTCCCCCGTGAGGCCGCTGATAAAGGCGATCGGCACGAACACTGCGCACAATACCAATGCGATAGCGATGATGGGCCCGCTGACTTCTTTCATGGCTTGGATTGTCGCGTCCCTCGGGGCCAATCCGCTACTTATGTTTCGTTCGACGTTCTCCACGACTACGATCGCGTCGTCCACTACGATTCCTATCGCCAGCACCAAGCCAAACAGCGACAGCGCGTTGATGGAGAACCCGAAGAGATGCATGACAGTGAAGGTACCGACGATGGAGATCGGCACGGCCAGCAATGGGATTATTGATGCCCGCCATGTCTGCAGGAACAGGATTACGACGAGTACAACCAACGCAATCGCCTCTAGGAGCGTGTGGATGACCGCTGCTATCGATTCCCTTACAAATATCGTCGGGTCATAGACGATCCTGTAGTCCACGCCCTTGGGGAAGTTCCGTTTCAGTCGAGCCATCGTGGCACGCACGGCGTTCGAGATCTCGATGGCGTTGGAGCCCGGTTCCTGGAAGATCGGAATTGCCACAGCGGGCTTGTTGTTGAGCAGAGAGCGAAGACCATACTCCGCGGCGCCGAGCTCGATTCGTGCCACGTCCTTCAACCTCGTAATGGTGCCACCGCTGCGCTTAATGATGATGTTCCCAAACTGATCAGGATCGCTCAGCCGCCCCTGAGCGTTCACCGGTAGCTGCAGTTCTACGCCGTCTCCATACGGAGGTCCTCCGATGACACCAGCGGCCACTTGGACGTTCTGCCGGCGTATCGCGCCCACAACTTCGTCGGCAGTCATGCCAAGGGATGCCACCTTTTCGGGGTCAAGCCAGATGCGCATCGCATAGTCGCCAGAACCAAAGAGCTGAACGCTCCCGATGCCCTGTATCTTCGCTAACTCGTCCTTAACGTTGAGCAACGCATAGTTGCGTAGATACAGCATGTCATACCGGTCGTCGGGGGAATCCAGATGCACGACCATCATCAGGTCGGGAGAACTTTTCACCGTAGTGACGCCTAGCTGGCGGGTCACATCGGGGAGTCGTGCGAGTGCTTGATTAACGCGATTTTGGACGAGCTGCGTCGCCAAATCTGGGTCCGTACCCAGCTTGAAGGTGATCGTAAGAGTCAGGGTGCCGTCACTGGCGGCCTGCGAGAACATATACTGCATGTTCTCAACGCCGTTTATCTGCTCCTCAAGAGGAGTAGCGACAGTCTCGGCAATGGTCTTGGGGCTCGCGCCTGGGTACTGCGCTTTAACCACGACCGAGGGAGGAACTACCTCTGGATACTCGGAGATGGGCAACTGGAACATCGAGATCGCCCCCGCCAATAAGATGACGGCCGAAATCACTGCCGCGAAGATTGGGCGGTCTATGAAGAACTTCGAGAGGTTCATGATGTGCAAGTCCCGGTGATGCGGTATCGACGCGCGCGCTGGTCCAGATGGCCGTTACCGATCAACGCTGGCGACTTTGGTGCTCGCGGTATTTATCTGCACCCGCATCCCGGGTCTTACATGCTGCAGGCCGTCGACGATCACTCGGTCTCCGGGATTTAGGCCTGATGACACAACCCTTAGCCCCTCGCCGACTTCCGGGCCAACGGTGACCCCCCGATAGGCGACCTTGCTGTCCGCATCGACGATCAGCACGTACTTCTTGCTCTGGTCGTCGGAAATTGCCCGCTCCGGGATGACGATGGCGTTCTGAGCGCCGTTACCAGCCATCTTTACGGATACGAACATCCCAGGGACAAGGCTGCTGTCGGCATTGGCGAACAATGCTCGAGCCCGGATTGTCCCGGTCGCGGTGTCGATGTGGTTATCGAAACTGTCGATATGCCCCTCGTAGGGGTGCCCTTCATCACCTGGAACAATTAGCTCCACCGGTATGGTGTGCTCTTCCTTTCTCGTCGACGTGCGAGAGCGCACGCTGGTCAAGTAGGTCTGTTCATCCACGTCGAAATCGGCGTAGATGCCATTGTTGGACACGATTGAGGTGAGCACCTGCGCATTAGGGCCCGCCTGCACCAGATTTCCAGTGGTGACCTCCGCCCGACTGATGCGGCCGGGAATAGGCGCTTTGACGTAAGCTCGATCTAGGTCCACGGTGGCGAGGGCGAGGTTGGCATTCGCCGCCTTCAGATCCGCGTCCGCGACGCGGCTGTCATCCGCGCGTTCGTCGTACAGGCGCTGGGGGACGGCATGTGACTTGAGCAGAATACCGGTACGTACCAAGTCCCTCTTCGCGAACTGCGCCTTCGAGTACGCAGAAGCAACGGCGGCCTCGGCCCTTTCGACTGCCGCCTCATAGGGCTTCGGATCAATAACCATCAGCACTTCGCCTGCCTTAACAATCTGTCCCTCTTTGAAGCGGACTTCGACAATGCGGCCGCTGACCTCTGGACGGATCTGGGCGTAGTCCACGGCCTGCATACGGCCGGAGAACGTCGACCAGACACGCACTTCACGAGGTTCCACGATTTCGACGCTGACCGGTGTGAGGGGCTCCTGCGCCGTCGCTGGCTTGGCGGCCGCTTCGCGTGCAACCAGGTGTATCACCGAGAACGCGATTAGCAGCACCACCGCCGTGGCTGAGGCGAAAGCGATTCGGTTTCTAAATAGCCGTGCAAGCCGGGACATGCCAAGTCTCCTAAGAAGTTGCAAACAAGAAGCACCAAGAATTCGCCGATGCTGTCGCCCCGAAGCCCGCGAGGGATCCTGTCGTTACGTTTGCGCCAATCAAAATAATTTTCATAAAACTCCTTTCTTGTTTCTGATCTCAGGATTTATTAACCTGAATCCTGCGTGGAAAGATCATGCTAGTCGAGTTTGAAACGGGGAATGCCCCTGTCTTTCTGGGCGTTCCCGGCGCAAGATGAAAGCTACTTTTTAAGTAGCTTTCATCTTCATGCCCAGAGGACCCCGAAAACTCGCCATCGCGTTCGGTGTGCAGAACCTGACGCACTACGGCGGTGTCTATTTGTTGCATCGGTTTCTGTCCCAGCTCGGCTTCAAGAGCGCCGTGGCGAACCAGCTTCACTTTATTCAACGCAACAATCGCTACAGTGTCGGAGAGATGCTGCTCGCGATTCTGTATCCGATGATCCTCGGGCTCGAACGGCTCGAGACCACGCAGCTCTTGAGACAGAACGGCGTCTTCCAGTACTTGACGGGGCTGCCGAGCTACCCGGACGCCACCAGCTTGAGACGATTCCTGTTGCGCGCCGCACCGGCCATGCTGCCGCGCCTGCGCGCGCTGCACGATCAGTTTCTTCGGCGCATGACCGATCGGCCGCATCGGCCGGCGCGCCTCCTCTTCGACGTCGATTCCACGGTGCTGGTGCTCTATGGCAAACAGGAAGGCGCGCGCATCGGCTACAACCCCATCAAACGGGGCCGGCCCTCCTATCATCCCTTGCTGTGTTTCGAAGGGCAGAGCAAGGATTACTGGCACGGGGAGCTGCGGGCCGGAGATGCGCACACCGCGAGCGGTGTCCGGACTCTGCTCGAGGCCTGCTTTGCCAAGCGCACCGATCCGCACCAGAGCGTGATTGTGCGGGCGGACAAGGGGTTTTACGACGGGGCGCTCATCGCCTGGCTCGAGGCGAGCCGTGCGGGTTTCGTCATCGTCGCGCGCCTGACCGCGCCGATCAAACGAAAACTTGGTTCCCTGCGATACCGCACGGTCAGCCGCGGAGTCGAGGTATCCGAGCTCAAATATCAGCCGCATGGCTGGTCGCATCCCTTTCGCTTCGTCGTGATCCGGAGACTCCAGGCCGAAGAGCCCACCGCGCAGCTCACGCTCTTTAAGCTCGGGCGATACCACTATCAGGTGTTCGTTACGAGCCTCACCTTGCAACCGCTCAACCTTTGGCGTTTTTACAACGATCGCGCCGGCATCGAGCTGATTATCCACAGCCTCAAGGGCGACTATGCGCTGGGGGCCATCCCCACGCGGCACTTCTTCGCCAACGAAACGCACTTTCGTCTGCTGCTGCTCGCCTACAATCTCATCAACTGGTTCAAACGGCTGTGTCTGCCGCCCGAGCTGCAAAACGTCACGCTGCAGACCCTGCGCAAACGCATCCTGCTGATGCTGGCTCAGTTGGCGCGTACCGGCAATCGCCCGCACTTGGCTCTGCCGGCCAGCGGGCCACGCGAGGCCGCTTGGCGCGAGGCGCTGCGGAAGATCCAGCGGCTCAAGGGTTGAAATGGTCATTTTTCACGCCGGATTCAGGATTAATTCACTTTTAACTTAGGGGGCAACTCCCCGCGAGCGCTTGCAGATGCGGACTTGCTGGCAACCCCTTTACCAATCATGTCTGCCTGCATCCTCCGCCCAAGCGAAGCGGGCACGAGGGCGTTCATGATGCGATTCAGTCGGCCTGGAATGACTTTTGAACGGTTTTTGCGCAGACCGTTGAGGGCCTCGGATACGCACTGCTCGACGCTCATCGGTTTCAGCGGGCTGGTCTTCGGATCGAGACCGAACTTTTCGAGCACCGCTGTTTTCGTCAACGCGGTTGCCAGTACAGTGACGTAGACGCCTAGAGGTTTGAACTCGTAGTGAAGCGCCTCGCCGAGGCTGTGGACATACGCCTTGGCACCACCGTCATTCGCCAAACAGGGAATGCCATTTTCCGCACCCATCGCCCCCACGAGGATCAAACCACCCCGCCTCCGCTCGGTGAGTCCTGCGCCGAAATGGTGGGCGATGTCTAAATGCGATATGGTGTTGAGTCGCAAGGTCTCCTCAAGGATATGCCGATCAAGCTTCAAGAACTCGCCGGGATTTCCGGTGCCGGCATTGGAGACGACAAGGCCGATGTCGAGATCGTCAGTGGCGGAGGCAAGTTGCCCGATGAAATCCTCCCGAGAGAGATCAAGCACGACGACTCGATGCTCCACACCATAACACTCGCTAAACTCAACGCCTACTTCCTTAAGCAAGTCCTCTCGCCGCGCCACTAGGACAATGTTGATTCCTGAAGCTGCGATCTGCCGAGCAAATTCTTCGCCGATACCCGATGACGCGCCGGTGATGAGTGCCCATGGGCCGAATTGCTTCTTATCAAGGAGTTTTTGCATTTTGAATCCTCTATCGCATATTGTTGAGGGGCCTTTTCCCTAAGAATCCTTAGACTTGCGCCATACCGCCATCGACTGCCAGCTCGATGCCGGAGATATAACTGCTTTCGTTTGAGGCCAGGAAGAGCACGGCGGCAGCGATTTCCTCTGGAGTTCCAGCGCGGCCCATCGGTACGCTCTGCACGATATGGGCGCTGAAGTCCTGTATCTGTTGTTCGCTGAGGCCGAGCTTGCCGAAAATCGGCGTGGCGATAGGGCCGGGGCTCAATGTGTTGACGCGGATTTGGCGGTCCTTCAGATCGGAGGTCCAGCTGCGGGCGAAGGACCGTACGGCGGCCTTCGTGGCTGCGTAGACACCAAACGCCGGCATGCCTTGCGATCCAGCGATGGAAGAATTCAGGATGATGGAACCACCCTCTTTCATCAGCGGTAGCGCTTTCTGTACCGAGAACAAGAGGCCTTTCACATTGACGTTAAACTGCAGGTCAAAATCCTCTTCGCTGATCTGGCCAAGGGGGGCCAGCTTGGCGAGGCCGGCGTTGGCGAACAGAATATCGAGATGGCCGAATTTTTCCTGTACGGTTGCATACAGACGGTCGAGATCTTTCATATCAGCGACATCACCCGGAACACCGATAGCTTTGCTGCTGCCGATTTCCTTGAGTGCTGTGTCGATTTGTTCCTGGCGCCGGCCGGTGATGACGACCTGCGCGCCTTCGGCGACAAAACGTTTGGCGGTGGCGAGGCCCATACCGCTGTTGCCGCCGGTGATAACGGCGACTTTGCCTTCGAGTACTTTTGTCATGGTCGTTCTCCTAAGGGTGTTGAATCATGAATTAGTTCCATAGTTCAATATAAATGAACTATTGAACTATGTCAACGGGCATGCTATATTTTTTTCATGGTTCAATTCGTACATCCATCGAAGGACGACATAACCTTGGCGGGTATACTTGGCGCATTGGGCGATCCGATGCGTCTACGTATTGTCACACGCATGATGAAAAAAGACGGTTGTATGTCCTGCTCCGAGGCGATGCCGTGTCCGGACATGGCTAAATCTACCTTGTCCCATCACTTTCGCATTTTGCGCGAAGCAGGCCTTATCCGCACAACCAAGCAGGGCGTCGAAAACCGCAATACAATGCGCGAAGAAGACATCAACGCCCGCTTCCCCGGCCTTTTAAAACTTATTCTGAAGTTATCCGATTAAAGTAGACTTGCGAACCGAGGCTAAACCAGGCGTTGCTGGTTGCAGCACCAGCCGCGATAGGCGTAGTTCACAGTAATTCTTGGTTTAGTGTGAACGTCGACTGATCCGGAATTACTGATTCAGAATTCTGCGATAGTCACACTATTTATCCTTCAAGTGGTTTGGTGGGTCTTTCCAAACAAAATGCGATCCATACTGAAGCGGCTTGCTCCCGCAGCGACATAGCTGAGCAGTCCACCGATCATGGCGACTTCAGCGAGCATTAAGATCACAACCTGCGGGTTTGCGGGCGGTAACAAGAAGATGACGATGGCGGCGACGGAAAATATGGCCAGACCGGCAGCCACCAGTCTTGTCATAAACCCGAATGCCAGTGCCAATCCCCCAAAGAGTTCAAGCGCGATGACGGCGGGAAGTAAGGCAGCCGCGACCCCATGAGCGTTCATGAGATGAGTGGTCTGGCCATAGTTCATAATTTTGCCGATACCGGCAAAGATAAAGATAACCGCTAACAGCACGCGACCGAGCGTTGCGATAGCTTCATTGAAAGTGGATTTCATAAGAATCTCCTTTTAGTCGTGGGTGGATTGAACTATTTCATTTCCTGTGATGCTTCTAGTAATCGTCGAAACGGCAGTTGGCTGCTTGCTCCGAGAATTTGTACGCGAAGGGGCATCACCAGAGGGACCAATTGCGATCATGGCTATAAGCGTTGTCACCGTGTCGATTACCCAAATGCATAGGGGTTTTCTGTAAGAGCCTTGTACCGCAGTGATAACCACCGGACGGCAGAAGAAAGAAGCCGGCATGCCGCGAGGGAATGGGCGCGGCATGCCGGCAAGTTCCCGGACGCGGAATTCGCGTCCGGCCGGCCCGTAGGGGATGGGAGGATGGGCCGGAAATGCACACCGGGGAGGTGCGCATTGGAACACTGATCAAAAATTCCATGCGAGCGTCACCATGTTTTCACCGATGTTGTTGCCGCGCAGGCCGCCGTTTGAAATATGGCGCACCGCCAGCGACCAGCCGTCATGGTGATAGCCGAAGGTCGTAATAAACTGATACTGGCTGGTAAGCGTGGTGGTTTGATGGGTGATGACTGCAGGTCCGAATGCGGCAAACAGGTGGCGATCAACGATTTCGTACTGCACGCCTGCCCAGGTCGTATCCCGACCCAAAGTATGGGAGATGTTTCCGATGCTAAAGTCCAAATGCGAGTCGTCGGGCTTGTAATCAAACACAAGCACGCGGCCACGCTGGCCATCGTGCAGCCCGGTATATCCGACGGCGATACCGGTCTGGGCATGGGCCGCGAGGGGTGCGAGTGACAGCAAAGCTGCAACCGCCAGAAGCCGGCGGATGTTGCGAGTAACATTCTCGAATTTGACGTGAATAAGTGCGTTCATTGGTGTACCTCCGGATGTCTTTTCCCCACGGCTACGCGCGTGGAAATCTCTTGGCTTGGTTCAAGTGAATGGCCGAGGTGCGCTCCTGCGGGGTGTCCAGCAGGTCGGCAACCAAAGTTCCTGAAATGAAAAGCCCGAGCGCAGCGAGCCCTGCCGATAGGCCGATGACGATGGCCGTCGCTTTCAGTAGTCGGGACAACAGCCACAGCGACCAAACTTCGGGTTGCACTACCGCATGCTTGACAGTATTCATGGCGTACCTCTGTATTTCGACATATTCCAAAATCTCGATATCTGAATTCAAAAAAAATGATCAGGCCGCTGCCTAGAGCGCTGCAGTTATCACGGCTGCAATCTGAGCCGATGCCTTGTGACGCGAAGCGCCGACGGCCTCCTCACCACGGCGCTGGTTGTCCACGTGGATAAAACGGATGTCCGTCAGGCCGATCAACCCGAATATCAGGCGCAAATAAGGCTCCTGGAAATCAAATCCGGCGGTGGGGGTACCGGCGTCATAATTACCGCCCCGTGCCGTGATGACCACGAGCTTTTTATCCTGCAGCAGCCCTTTGGGCGGACGCTTACTGAAATCAACGGTCTTGCCCTGGCGCACAATCAGGTCAATCCACGCCTTAAGGGCAGCCGAGATCGTGAAGTTGTACATGGGTGAGCCGACCACTATGATATTGGCGTCATGTAATTCGCTTACCAGTGTTTCTGACAGGGCTAGCACCCGGCGTTGCTCCTCAGTATGTTGGGAGCATCCGATTGAGACGCCTGGACCCAGTCGTCAGTGACATTGGACAGTGGCATCACGGCCAGATCCCGACGGATGACCTGACCATCCGGGTGGGCTCTTTCCCAGGCGGCCGCAAACTCGGCGGTGACAGCGCGGGAAACGGAACGACCCCGGGCGCTGGAATCCACATGCAGTAGTTTCATGGAAACCTCCATAATTTAAGGCTCCAGACCATATGCTCTAAAGCACTGTAACAATATTTTAGTAACTAACTTGATAAATACAAGTAGTTACCCTATAGTTACTAGCTATGGAAGCAGTAACTAGACCTGATGAGCCGAAGTGCTCCACTGCACCCAATAACACCGATACCCCGCTGCACCGGTTGTTGGGGGTGCTGGCCGGGCCGTGGACTATCTTTTTAATTTGGGTACTTGCGAGCGAAGGCCCGATGCGTTTCGGCGCACTTCACCGCCGCATTGAAGGGATCTCCACCAAGATGCTGACCGAACGCCTCCGGCTGCTGGAGGACGAGGGTTTCGTCACCCGCCATTACGAACCCACGGTGCCGCCGCAGGTGACTTACAGCCCGACAAAGCGGGTCACCGAACTTCTCCCGGTGTTGAAAATGTTATGCAGTTTGTCGCGCGAGTGGTATAGCAGCGAGATGCAATCAGCTCGAAAAGTAGCCGGACGCTAAGCGACCGCCGCTTTTGGCGGTGCCAATCCCTTTATGCATCGAAGCTTTGCAGACAATCACCTGGCGCAAATTTTTAAAGTCCGGTCACCCTCTTCAGCCAAGTGATCTCAGGCGTATCTATTGGGAGAACGTCACAGGTGAATTTAATTCAATGAGGGTTAATCTATGAACATCATTCGCCGTGGATCGGCCGTATGGAACGGTGGTATCAAGGACGGGAAAGGCGCAATTTCAACGCAGACTGGCGCACTCAAAGCCTACCCCTATAGCTTCAGCAGTCGCTTCGAGGGGGTAGCGGGGACAAACCCTGAAGAGCTTATCGCAGCGGGGCACGCCGGTTGCTTTACAATGGCACTGACGCTGATACTCGGTGAGGCAGGATTTACTGTCGAACAATTGGATACAGAAGCGGCTGTCACACTTCAGAAAGGAGCGGATGGTTACTCAATACCTTCGATACACCTCGCTCTCAAAGCAAAGGTCCCCGGCATGAATGACAAAACCTTCCAGGCACTGGCTGCAAAAGCCAAGGCAGGATGTCCCGTATCGAAACTGCTAAATGCGGATATTACTTTAGACGCGCAACTCATCTAGCGCAGATACATAAGCAGGACTTTCCGTACACTGGCAACTATTTGGATGTACGCTCGAGCGACTATGTCCTCCCAGCCGCAATTTGCCGATATGGAATCGCCCGCAATTCGGGTGGAACGCACTGCGGACGGATTTATCACCATAAAGCTCACCGGTCACTGGACCTTGCGCGGCGTCGCGCAGCACGCACATCGCCTGCAGCGGGAGTTGCGCAAATATACGCCTGATCCGGAAGTGCACTGGAACCTGAACACCATATCCGCGCTGGACAGCGTTGGCGCCTTCGTCCTGTGGCGCGCCACCGAGGGCCGCCGGCCCCAGCATCTGGTGGTGCGCCCCGAACATGTCCCGTTGTTCCGCCGCTGGGCGGATCGGCAAGTGCCCCAAGAGCCGGCGAGGAAAGTCACACATCTGGACATGGTGAATTCAGCCGCGCGGGTTGGCCGTGTTGCGATGGAACATGTCAGTGGCTTTCTGAACCTGCTCGGGCAGTTCGTACTGGACGGCCTGTGGCTGCTGCGTCATCCTGGGTCCACTCCCTGGCGCGACATCTCCGCGACGATTTATCAGGCCGGCGTCAAAGCACTGGGCATCACTGCACTAGTAGGTTTTCTCATCGGCGTGGTGGTGAGTTATCTGTCCTCGCTGGAATTGAAGAGTTTTGGGGCTGGCAATTTTATCGTCGCGATTGTCGGAATCGGTATCCTGCGCGAACTTGGGCCGATGCTGACTGCGGTGCTGGTGGCGGGGCGCTCGGGATCTGCCATGGCAGCCCAACTGGGTGTGATGCGCGTCACCCAGGAACTGGATGCTCTGTCTGCCATGGGCGTTTCCCAGAGCCTGCGTCTGGTGCTGCCAAAAATCGTGGCACTGATCGTGGTTATGCCCCTGCTGGTGGTGTGGAGTGACATACTCGCGATGTTCGGCGCCATGTTCGCCGCCCGCGCCACCCTCGGCATCGGTTTGTGGCGGTTCGTAGATGCTTTCCCGCATGCCGTACCACTGGCAAATTTCTGGCTGGGCGTGGGCAAGGGCGCGGTGTTCGGGGCGCTGGTGGCGTTGATCGCCTGCCATTTTGGCTTGCGCATCAAGCCCGATACGGAAAGCCTGGCCGTCGAAACCACGAGTGCCGTGGTGAGTGCCATCACCCTGGCTATAATCGCCGATGCACTGTTTGCAATCGTATTCAGGAATGTGGGGTTGCCATGAGTGATGAGTCCGTCATCCGTCTAGAGAATGTGGGCACGCGCCTCGGTGAACAGCTGATCCATCGCGATATCAGCCTGAGCGTGAATCGCGGCGAGATCCTGGGCGTGGTGGGCAAGTCTGGCAGCGGCAAGACTACGCTGCTGCGCGAGATGATCGGATTGCAGGCACCCACCGAAGGGCATGTGTATCTGTTCGGACAGCGCCTAGACACGCTTAACTCCGGACAGTTGGCAGCCCTGCATCAACGCTGCGGCATCCTGTTCCAGGGTGGTGCTTTATTCAGCGCCTTCAATGTATTCGACAACATCGCATTTCCCCTGCGTGAATCGCATTTCGTGGACGAAAGCCTGGTGCGCCAGCTGGTGTGCATGAAGCTTGGGATGGTGGGATTGGACCGGGATGCGGCACTGCGGCTGCCGGCGGAATTATCGGGCGGCATGGTGAAGCGCGCGGCGCTGGCGCGTGCTCTGGCGCTCGAGCCGGAACTGCTGGTGTTGGACGAGCCCACCTCCGGGTTGGATCCGTTGGCCAGCGAGGATTTCATCAAACTGCTTTCGACCCTGCATCAAGAGTTGGGTTTCACGCTGGTCATGGTGACCCATGATCTGGATGTGATGCGCGATCTCTGCCATGTGCTGGCAGTGCTCGCCGACGGACGCCTGCTGGCCTATGGTTCCGCCGCCGAGGTGCGCAACTCCGGAGAACCCCTCGTGCGCGAATTTTTCCACGGCGAATATGCCGAGCGGGTGTTCGCAAACGCGCCGGTGGTAGCCGCATGAACAATCGCGCCTATGCGCTGATGACCGGACTATTCGTGCTGCTGCTGGCGGCGGCTATTGTTATCGCCGGCGTGTGGATGAGCGGTTCACACACGCAAACCCGATCCTATATTGTAGTGACAACCGGCAACGTAGCCGGACTGCAGCCGCAGTCTGTAGTGTATTTCCGCGGCATCACCGCCGGTAGCGTGGATAAAATTCGCATTGATCCGACGGATGCACGCAATATCCTGATATACGTGGACATCGACCAGAACATTCCGATAACGCGCGCCACCTACGCTACCCTCAAGTTACAAGGCATCACCGGTTTGTCCCGGCTGGCGCTGGATAATTCACCGGGCCCGCTTGCCATGCAGCCGCTGGCCACCAGCAGCCAGTCGCCGGCACGCATACCAATGCAGCCCTCGCTGATTGACAAGCTGAGCAGTTCCGGAGTGCAGCTCGCGGGTCAACTGGATCAATTGACTGCGTCGCTCAACGAGTTGCTGAATACCGGCAACCGCACCCACATCCAGCAACTGCTGGCCCAGGCCGACGTCGCCACCGCCATGCTGCTGAAATTGGAGAAAGACCTGGACGCGACTGCACGAGTACTCCCGGCTCTCGATACACACACTGAAAAGACCCTGGCGGAGGTCGAGCGTGCCGCTGATAAAGTTAGCAGGCTCAGTGGCAATCTCAATCGCCTGACAACTACGGGTACTGACCACACCTTGCCGCAGCTTAACGCGGCACTCAATCAGATCAGCCAGGCTGCATCCGATATGCACCGGCTCGCTGACAGTCTGCGGCGTGATCCGCAGCAATTGCTGCTTGGGCCCGCACGCCCTGCACCGGGACCGGGTGAGCCAGGCTACAAGGAACCCCAGAAATGAGGCACATCGTTGGTTTGCCTGCGATTTGTGTTGCCGTGTGCCTCACCACCGGGTGCAGCCTGTGGCCCGCCCAGCCGCCGCTCGCACAAGTGCATGATTTCGGTCCTTTACCAGCAGTGGATCACGATGAAGGTTCGAACGTGCGGGTGGATGCAGTGGTAGCACCGACGTGGCTTTCAAATGACTCCATACATTATCGACTTTTGTATAACGATCCCACTGCGCTTAGACAATACGCCGACCATCGTTGGGCGGCGCCGCCTGCGGATTTACTGGCGGCTCGCCTAGAGTATCTGTTGCCACTGCGGCCGACAGGTGATGGCGGCGTGCACAAGATTTACATGCTGAGCGCCAACTTGCTTGAGTTCGAACAGGACTTCGGCGGTTCACATGCCGCCCATGTGCGTCTTACCCTGGAGGTTTCCCTAAGGCGCTCGGGTGATGGGCGTATCATCGCGCAACACCGGTTCGTCATGACGCAGCCTGCAACTCCCAACGTACAGGGCGCCATCAGTGGTCTGGCGCAACTGGCCAACGGGGCGGCGATAGCCGCCGTTGAATGGGCGCGAACCCAGACACGTGAGTGACTGGGAGCGCTTGGTACGCCCTACGGGCGCGCGATTTGCGGCTCCTGCTCTACGGTCTCCTTCGCAACCCGCAGCCTTCAGGCCCCGGAACGACTGATGGCAGGTATGGGTGAATTTTTAAATACCCCTTGAATTTGACTAGACGGTCAACTATACTCTTGGCATGAAAACGGAGAGCCACTATGGGTAGAGTGAGTGACGCACGCCAACGCTTGCTGGAAGCGACCAACGAGTTGACCTGGAAACTTGGGTACAACGCGGTGACCGTGGATGCTATTTGCGAAAAGGCGGACGTCAGGAAGGGAAGTTTTTACCACTATTTCGAATCCAAGCCGGCACTTGCCAAGGCGGCTCTAGAAGCTCAATGGGAAAGCTATAGTCGGCCGCTGCTCGAAGCGTCATTTGCGGCGGATATCCCACCGCTCGAGAGGCTGAAGCGTTATATGGAAACCATGTATAAGAATCAAAAGGAAAAGAAACAACGCGGCGAGCGCGTACTCGGTTGTCCCATATTCAGTGTCGCCATGAGCGGTGAAGGCGTTGAAGCGGAGGTCGTCGAGGCCGCGCAACGAGCGCTTAAAAGAAAGCTCCGCTATTTCCAGACGGCAATCCAGGATGCGAATGATGCCGGCCTTATCAAAGTGGATGATACCGAGGCGGCCACACAAGCCGTGTATTCATTGTTCGAAGGTGCCTGGGCACGGGCCCGGATCCAGAACAGTCCTGAACCGCTGGCTGGGTTATACGAGCAGGCGCTCCGGTTGCTGGGTGCCGCGGAACAGGAGTCACCACCCAAGAAATCGCGGGTCGCGTAAGGAACCAGCGCTATTTTTTTGCCCAGAGATTGACTAGACGGTCAACTATTTCAGAGTTTGACAGCTTTGCATTTGAGGAGATGCGTCATGACAGACCAAGAATTGCAGACCAAAACTACCCGGCTGCAGCGCCGCAAGTTCGCACTGCTCGCGCTTTCGGTGGTATTTGTCTGTGCTGCGAGCGGCTACGGCGTGTACTGGGCGACAGTCGGGCGCTTTCATGAATCCACCGACGACGCCTACGTGGCAGGCAATCGCGTGCCGGTCATGACCGAGGCCCAAGGCAATGTCATGGCTGTGCTTGTGGATGAAACCAGCCCGGTCAAGGAAGGCCAGGTGCTGGTACGACTCGACGATTCCGATGCCAAGATCGCCCTGCAGGAAGCGGAAGCCAAGCTCGCCTCCACGGTGCGCCACGCGGAGCAACTGTTTGCGACCGAGAAGCAGCTCGCGCGCAAGGTAGCCGCGGAGCAGGCGACTCTCGCCCAGGCGCGCTCGGATTATCAGCGTCATTTGAACCTGAAGCATCTCGGTTATTTCCCGGCGAGCGCCCTGGAACACAACGCCACCGCCATCGATGTCGACGACGCCAATTTGCAAGCGGCGCGCCAAGCGCTGGCGGCGACACGTGCGCAGGTGGTGGACACCGACCTCATGAACAATCCGGACGTTAAGCTGGCCGCGGCGCAAGTGCGCGCCGCCTATCTCAACCTGCAACGCATGACCATCGTGGCGCCGGTATCGGGCTATGTGGCCACGCGGGACGTGCAGGTGGGCCAGCACGTGGATCCCAACAGTCTGCTGATGGTGGTGGTGCCCCTCAATCAGATTTGGGTGAACGCCAACTTCAAGGAATCGCAGCTGGACCACATTCATCCAGGTCAGCGGGTGAGCATGCGTTCGGATCTGTACGGCAGTAGCGTGATATTCCATGGAGAAGTCGTGGGTGTGGATGCCGGCACCGGGAGTGCTTTTGCGCTCCTGCCGCCGCAGAACGCCACCGGCAATTGGATCAAAGTCGTGCAGCGCGTCCCGGTACGGGTGCGCATCGATCCCAAAGATATCAGCGCGCATCCCTTGCGGGTCGGCTTGTCCATGGACGTGAGCGTCGACACACATGCGACCACCGCGACTATCGCCGGCGATGCTCCCGCTGATCCTCAGTACGTCACCTCGGTCTATGACCAGCGTCTGCAGGGAGCTGCGAGTCTGATAGCATCCATCGTCCGGGATAACGTTCTCCCCGGCAACGTACCCATGGTCGCTGTCGATCATCCCATGGAAATTCGCCATGAGCGGTGAGCAAGCGCCCATAGCCGGGTTTCAGCTCATCCTGCTGACGGTGGGCGTGTCGCTCGCGGTGTTCATGAACGTGCTGGACACATCCATCGCCAATGTCGCGATTCCCACCATCGCGGGCGACCTGGCCATCAGCCCGGATCAGGGCACTTGGGTTATCACCTCATTTACTGTGAGCATGGCCATTGCCCTGCCGCTGTCGGGCTGGTTCGGACGACGCTTGGGTGAAGTAAAGCTTTTCATCGGGTCGACGCTGCTTTTTTCGCTACTGTCCCTGCTGTGCGGACTGGCGCCCAACCTGACCTTGCTGCTGGTGTTCCGAGTGCTGCAGGGCGCCGTCGCCGGCCCGATGATCCCCCTGTCCCAGAGCCTGCTGCTCAACAATTATCCGAAGGAGAAGCATGGCACCGCGCTTTCCATCTGGAGCATGACAGCGGTGGTCGCGCCAGTTGTCGGTCCGCTGCTCGGCGGTTGGATCACGGACAACTACAATTGGCCATGGGTCTTCTATATCAACGTGCCCGTGGGACTGATTGCCGTGTGGATTACCTGGGGATTGCTGCGTGGACGCGAAACCTTGACCGAACAGCGGCCCATCGATGGCATGGGTCTTGGGTTGCTGGTCATCGGCGTGGCAGCACTGCAGATCATGCTGGATAAAGGTAATGATCTGGCTTGGTTTTCATCCGATACGATTCGAATCCTGGCGGTGACGGCGGTGGTGGCACTGAGTTTCTTCGTGGCTTGGGAACTCACCGAGGAGCACCCGGTCGTGGATCTGACCCTGTTCGGACAGCGCAATTTTACCGTCGCGACCCTCGCCATCACCTTTGGGTTTCTTACGTATTTTGCCAACGTGGTGGTGTTCCCGCTGTGGCTGCAAACCGAGATGGGCTATACGGCGACCCAGGCCGGCATAGCCTCTGCACCCATCGGCGTACTGGCGGTGGTGGTGGCGCCCTGCATGGGCCTGCTGATGCAGCGGTTCGATTTGCGGGTGCTGATCATGACTGCATTCCTGATATTTGCCGCTGTCTCGTTCTGGAACGTGCAGTTCAATACCGGCGTGACCCTCACGCAATTAATGTGGCCGCGCCTCATTTTTGGCGCCGGCATGCCGCTGTTCTTCGTGCCGCTTATGTCAATGGCATTTACGGGGCTCCCGGCACAACGGGTTGCAAGCGCCTCGGGCCTGATCAATTTTCTGAGGATGTTGGGCGCGGGTTTTGGCGCCTCGCTCGGCATTACCCTTTGGGACCGGCGCGAAGCCTTGCACGATGCGCGCCTGAGCGAGGTGGTCTCGACTACCAGTGTCTTGCATCAGGGGCAGCTGGCCGGGCTCAAGGCCTTGGGCATGGATGCCGCGCGCTCCACAGCGGAACTCGCGCATGCGATCCAGCAGCAGGCATTCATGCAGGCCATGGATGATTTCTCCTGGCTTTCCGGCTGCATCTTCATGGTGTTGGTGGCATTCGTGTGGTTGGGGCGGCGTACTGCAAGCACCGCTCGGACAGTTGTGGATTCCGGGCATTAACAGTTTTAAGGAAACTCTGATTTATTCGCGGTGTCATAGCATACATCCATTATTTTTATGGAGAGATGGTGATGCGTGAGCAGCAGGCGACGTTTGCGGAGAC
>JADEYI010001406.1_pt1 | contig 18503 bp, 18 predicted proteins | sample 8542331 | NCBI WGS metagenome assembly JADEYI01 (sample SAMN16510988, study PRJNA670497) | mine drainage metagenome | isolation source: biofilm near Copperflume 1 | place: Germany: Marsberg coppermine Kilianstollen | collected 2018-02
CTGCTGCCGATCGGCCCCTACCTCCGGCGGCGGCATCGGCTCTACTGGGCGTAGACGGCCTGGCCTCAGGACTGCCATGCTTGAAGTTGACATCCACAGGCAGCTCGCGGGCTTCGACCTCCAGCCGCGGTTCGAGGCTGCCGACGAGCTCGTCGTGCTCTTTGGACCATCGGGGTCCGGCAAGTCGCTGACGCTCAAGGCGGTCGCTGGCCTGCTCACGCCCCAGGCCGGCCGCATCGTCCTGCCGGACGGCACTGTCGCCTTCGACGCGCAGGCCCGGATTGACCTGCCGCCCCAGCAGCGCCGCGTCGGCTACGTGGTGCAGGAACTGGCGCTCTTCCCGCACCTCTCCGCGCGCGCCAACGTGGAGTTCGGCATCGCGCGCTGGCCGAAGGACCGCCGCCGCCAGAGCGTGGAGCGCCTGCTGGCGCTGCTCGGGCTCGAGGGCCTGGCCGACCGCCGCCCCGCGCAGCTCTCCGGAGGCCAGCAGCAGCGCGTGGCGCTTGCGCGGGCGCTGGCGCCCGAGCCGTCGCTCCTCCTGCTCGACGAGCCCTTCTCCGCCCTCGACCCGCCGCTCCGCTGGACGCTGCGCCGGGAGATCAGCGCGCTCCGCGCGCGGCTCGGCCTGACCGTGCTGCTCGTGACGCACGACCTGAACGAGGCGCACGCCCTCGCCGACCGCATCGTCGTCTACGACGAGGGCCGCGTGCTCCAGCAGGGGAGCCGCGCCGAGGTGTTTCGGCGCCCCGTTTCTCGCCGCGTCGCCGAGCTGGGCGAGATGCGCAACATCCTCCCCGGCGACGTCGTCGCCTACGCGGAGGGCGTCGCCGTCGTGCGCACGCCGTGGTGTACGGCCCGCGTCCGGGGCCCGGACGTGCCGTTGCGCGGCAGGGTGTGGCTCTGTATCCGGCCGGAGCACATCCTCGTGCTCCGGGCGGGGCGCGATGCCCGCGACCCGGGCGATGCCGTGCTCGAGACCGAGATCGTCGAAGAAGTGGCGATGGGGAACACCCACCGCATCTTCATGCGTGCCCACGCCATCGACGCCGACCTCGGCGAGCCCTACGTGTTCGAGGTCGACGTGCCGGCGCACCCGTACGAGGTGCTGGGCATCCCGTCGCGCCGCGACTGGCGGATCGTCCTCACCTCCGAGCACCTGGCGCTCGTACCGCGCGCGTAGGATTAGAGTCAGCAGGGCTCATCGTGCAGTGACGGCGGCAGGCCGCTGCCCGTCGACTATGGCGACGGCCAGCGGCTGCTGATTACCACGTCGATGTCGCCGGTCGCCTCCTGGATCTCCACCCGCGTATCGTTGCCGTCACGGCGGTACTGCAGGGTCACGCTGCCGCCGCCGACGCGCAGGTTGCGCACCTGCACGGAGTTCAGCCAGTACGGCAGCTTCGGGTTCACGATGCGCAGCCGCTTCTCCGGCGCCTCCGGCTTCAGCCCCAGAATCGCCTGTGTGATCAGTGGGAAGGCGCCCGCCGCCCACGCCTGCGGGCGGCAGGCCACCGGATACGGCACCGGCGCGTGGTGCGCCGTGCGCGTCTCGCCACCGAACAGCTCGGGCAGGCGGAAGTACGTGAATGATGCCGCCGCGTCGAAGAGCGCCGTTGCCACCTCGTTCAGCTCGTCCTCGAACCCGTACGTCTTGAACCCCATCGCCGCGATGCTGTTGTCGTGCGGCCACACCGACCCAAGGTGGTAGCCGATGGGGTTGAAGCGCGGATTGCCGCCGCTGAGCGTGCGCAGCCCCCAGCCGCTGAACATGTCGTTCTCCATCAGCCGTCCCACCGTCTCGGCCGCGTGCGCCGGGTCAATCAGCCCCGTCCACAGGCAGTGCGCCGGGTTCGAAGCAATGGACTCGACCGGCGTCCGGTCGCCGTCAAGCGCCATCGCGTAGAAGCGCCGGTTCGGCAGCCAGAATTCGCGGTTGAAGCGCTGCTGGAGCCGTCTGGCATCTCGCCGCAGGCGCGCCGCCAGCTTCGTCTCGCCCGCCTTCTCCAGCAGCGGCGCCAGCCGCAGGCGCGCGAAGTACGCGTACCCCTGCACTTCCGCCAGCGCGATTGGTGCGTGGGCGAGCGTCCCGTTGGCGTGCACCACCGCGTCCCATGAGTCCTTCCAACCCTGGTTCACCAGCCCCTTCGCCGAGCGCTTCTCGTAGTCCAGGTAACCAGCCCCGGTCGTGTCCCCGAACACCTCCATCCATTCGATCGCCGCGCGCACCGCCGGCAGCAGCTCGCGCACCAGCCGCATGTCTGCCGTCCACTCGTAGTACGACGCCAGCAGCATCAGGAAGAGCGGCGTCGAGTCGATGCTGCCGTAGTACGGGTTGTACGGCAACTCACCCGCCTGCGACAGCTCGTCGAAGCGCAACTCGTGCAGGATCTTGCCCGGCTCTTCATCGCGCGTGCGGTCCACCGCGGTCCCTTGCCACTTCGCCAGCATCCGCAGCGTGTTGCGCGCCAGGTCCGGGCGGTACGCGAGCATCTGCATCGACACGATGCAACTGTCGCGGCCGAACAGCGCGTCGAACCACGGTGTGCCCGCGGCCAGGAACCACTCGCCGTCCTCGTTCTCGCTCGAGAGCATCCGGATGTCGTGCAGCGACCGCGACAGCACGCGGTTGAAGAACTCGTTGTCGGTGAAGACCTGCGTGCAGCCGTCGATCCAGCGCCGGTACTGCTGCGTCACAGCGTCGAGCCGGTCGATACGCACGCTACGCTTGCCCTCGCCGTTCACGGAGATGCGCGTGGTCAGCGTCACCGTCTCGCGGCGCTCGAGGCGCACCCGGAACAGTGCACCGTGCGCGTCGATGCGCTCCGGCGTGCGGTCGAAATCGATGCGCGTTGTCCGCTCGCGGCCGTCGACGCCGCCGTAGGAGTAGAGGATCGTGTGCTCGCGGACCTCCGGAGCGCGCATCACGCCCGGCCCGCTTCGGTTGTACCCGCGCACGTCGAAGATGTCGGCGAAGTCGGCAGCGAATTCGTACAACAGTTCCAGGGTGATCGGGAATGGATTGAAGTTCGTGATGCGCAGGTGCTCTTCGACGATGTCCGAGACCGCCCGCTGCCTGCGGATCTCCGTGCTGCTCTGCGCGATCCTCCGGCCCTCCGGCGTCACGATCGCCGGGTTCGTCATCACCTGCTCCATCGCGTACCCAAGCTCCGCGGTCGAGAGCAGCATGACGGGCGCCGTCCCGTTGAGGCTCAGGCGGTAGACCGAGAGGTGGCGCGTGTCGGCGTGGTACAGGCCGTATCCCTGTGCGTTGCCCGGGACGACGTTGCCCGCGCCATCCGTGATCAGCGCCGAAGCGCGCTCACGGATGATCAGGGCATCGCGGATATCCTCGATGCCCATCGGCTCGCCCTCGGGGAGGGCGAACCATGTGTCCTCTGCGACCTGGTCTGGTCCCGCCTTCGCCGCGGGCTGCTCGCCTTGCGAGCGGTCCCGGATCACACGACGCGGAGCGGCGCGACCCGCACGTGATTGATGACGTCCGTCACGCATTCGTGCCAACGGATCAGGTCCTCGATGGCTTCCCGCTGCCGCTCCGTGGCGACGTCGCCCTCCAGCGAGGCCACACCCTCGCTGTACGTGATGCGAATCTCTCCGTAGGGCAGCGTCACCGCCCGGTTGATGTACGCGCCCAGGGCCTGCGCCACCTCGCTGTCGTCCTCGCGCCGCCGCGGGACCATGATCCGGCTGTGTACGTGCATCACCCCCGGTGCCTGCCACGCCGCCGCTTCAATGACCCCGCGCTCCTCCTCGTCCGCCGCCGTGCCCCCGATGTATGCGTCGCCCGCATCGACATGCGCGCTGATCCGCCCCGCAGCGCCGGGCGCCGCACGGCGGATCGCCGCCTCGACCGCGCGCGTGACCTCCGCATCGCTGGCGGCGCCGTGCGCCACCCGCAGCTCATTGACCACGGAGACCCCCGGCAGCTCCGCGGCAACCCGGCGCGCGGCCATCTGCTTCGTCCGGTAGCACGGCGCAAGCCCTCGCAGATAGAGCCGCTCGCCGGTCGTCTCGATCTGCGCGTCCTCGATGCGCAGTTCGCGCAGGGCGCGGAGTGCCTGCGGCGGCGGCGCCTGCGGCCGTCGCACCGTTGCTGTGGCGTCAGCGTGCTTCATCATGATGCCGTCCTCGCGATCGCGTGTCCGTCGGCCACCGCCGGTCCGTTCTCGATGATCGCGGCGGACACCGTCCGGCTGGCCGCCGCGGTGTGCGCGCGCCATGTGTCGGCAACGAGCCGTTCGTACACGCGCACGTAGTTCGCCGCCATCGTCGCAGGCGAAAAGTGCTCGCGCACGTGCTCGCGGCACGCGTGTGGATCGATGCGCCGGACCTCCGACACCGCGTCCGCCATCTCCCCGGCCGTATCGACGATGAAGCCCGTCCGCCCGTGCACGATGATTTCCGGCACGCTGCCGCGGTTGAAGGCGATCACCGGCGTCCCGCAGGCCATCGCCTCAGGCATGACCAGTCCGAACGGCTCGTCCCAGGTGATCGGCATCAGCAGGCACATGGCGCGCGCGTACAGCTCGCGCTTCTGCGCGGCATCCGCCTCGCCGAAGAAGACGATCTGCTCTCCGTCGATCAGATCGCGCATCACCTCCTCGAAGAACTGCCGGTCGTAATTGTCGACTTTGCCGGCGATGATCAGCCGCCGTCCTGTGCGCTTCGCGACCTCGACCGCGTACTGAGGCCCCTTCTCCGGCGCGACGCGGCTGAGGAAGAGCAGGTCGTCGCTCTTCGCGGGCTCGAACGGGAACGTCTCGACGTCGATCGCGTTATAGACGTGCCCCATGCTGCGGGCCTGCGGCGCCACGCGCCCGAAGTGCGCCTGCTGCCAGCGGCTGATCGTGTTGTACGCCCGCCGGTAGCGGCGCCAGATGAACTCGGTGTCGTGCGTCGTCATGCAGTGCGTGGTCGTGAGCATCGGCGTCGAAACGAGGTTCGACATCGCCATCAGCAGCTCGCCGGTGTGGTTGTGGATGACGTCGAATTCCCGCGCGTGCTCCAGCGCCGTCGCGATGTGCGACCAGTCGTACGGGTTGCGGTCGGTGAGGTCGTCGGCGCGTCGCAGGCTCCGGGGGTAGACCGAGAGCAGCTTCGCCCGCGTCCGCGAGTCCCCCGACGCCGCCAGCGTCACGTCGTGGCCCATTCGGACGAGCTCGTCCGTGAGTACGCTGACGACTGCCTCGGTTCCGCCGTACGCCGGCGGTGGCACCGTCTCCCAAAGCGGGGCGATCTGTAGAATGCGCATCGGACTCCTGCCGTCTCCGGCTCAGTGGGCACAGGACACCTGCCCACTGCACGATCGAGGGCTGCTTCGATCCCGGCGCTGGACGGCGCGCTTCCTTCACGGAGGCCTGTCGGTACTGTCATACCACGGTTGAGGAAACTTGACAACGCCCAGAATCGCCGTGAACGCGCTGAAGACGCGGACGCAACCCGAGCGCAAGGGCAGGCGGCCCGCATGTATCGCCCCACGACCATAGAACAGCGAGACCATCCGTCCACCCGCCTGCGCCGCCGCCCCTACCGCCTGGCACCCGGCCCCCGCCCCCGGCTTCAGCCGAGTGCCTCCGCTTCCCCCTGCCGGCGGGTCCGCGTCCCGCGTCTTGCCTCCCGCCCGCCGGTAGACTGAGCGCGTGGTCGAGGAACCGGACTTCCGCGAGAAGGGGACCCACCCCTACGTCCGCCGCGCCGCCATGGACATGGAGGCCGCTCGCGACGAGTTGCGTGCCGCCATCGCCGAGATCAAGCCCGGTGACTGGGAGCGTCTCGTCCCGTACGGCGCGCGCACGCTCCACGACCTGCTGGCGCATCTTGCCGGCGCCGACCAGGCGTGGGCGCTCGCCGCCCACGGGCTGCTCAGGGCCGAGGGCGCGGAGACGAAGCCGCTTGCGCCCGCCGGGGCGCGTGCCGCCCGCGAGCGGTCGATCGCCCGCGGCCGCTCACAGCCGACCGGCGCCCTGCTCGAAGAGATGGCCCGCCGCCGCAAGCTCCTCCTGACCCTCTACGAGCTGCTCGAGGAGCGCCATCTCGCCGTCGCCCTGCCGGCGTTCGGCGACGTGCACAACTCTGTCCGCGAGCGGATCTGGCTCGGCTATCACGACCGCATGCACGCCGCCGACGTCCGTCGCGCTCTGCGCATGCGCTGGCATCCGCCCCGCCTGCGCTTCGCCCCCGGCGTCGATTCCGCCGTCGAGGCGCTGTCGCCCGCCGAGACCCTCTACGTCGTGTACAGCGTCGACCCCGTGTGCTGGGAGCGGCCGTCCGGCGTGCCCGGGTGGACCTTTCGCGACCTGCTCGCGCACATCGTCACCGGCGACTGGGTGCTCCACGCGCACCTGCGCCACATCATCGAGCGCGGCACGGTCGCGCCCTGGCCCGACATCGACGCCGGGAACGCCGGGCGCATCGCAGAGCGCCACTTCTCGACACACGCCGTGCTGGTTGAGGAGTTCCTGTCGATGCGCCACGAGACGATGCTGCTCCTCGCCGAACTGAAGCCGCCGCACCTGCGGCTGCCGATCAGCTTCTGGTGGGATCCGCCGCCGAACGAGCACACCGTGCTCGACTACGTGCTCGCGTTCGAGCGGCACGACCGCACGCATCGCGCGCAGTTGCGCCCGGCGATGAAGCACCAGCGATGAGCGGAGCGCACTGATGCCCCTGTTTCGCCGCAAGCCAAAGCCCGCGCCGCCGCTGCCCGTCGACCTGCCACCGGGCGAGGAGTGCGAGCGCAGCCTGCGCGCGACGCTGCTGCAAGGGAAGACCGCCATGAAGGGGGCGTTGTACCTGACCAGCCGCCGCCTGATGTTCTACGCCGACAGGGGCGAAGCGCGCTGGCTCATTGTCCCGTTCGACGAGGTGAAGGACAGCGGTCTCTATCCGGCGCCGCGCGTCGCGATGGGCGCGCCGGGCGCCGCCGCCGAGTGCCTCTTCGTCGAGACGACCAGCGGCGAACACGTCTGGTGGGCCTTCGACCCGCGCGAGGAGCGCGCATGGCTGCCCCTCGTGCGCGACCGCGCCCAGGCCGCCGCAACCGCGCGGGAGTCCGACGGCGAAGCCTAGCCTTGCGGTGCGGACGCCGCGGCGGAGGAGCCTTCGCGCCCGAACGCTCCCACTCAAGCGCCGGCGTCGGGCATCCCCCGCCAGCGCTCAGGCGTCCGGCGCGCTCGCCCCTTCGGCCTCGGCGACCCGCGCCCGGAACCGCCGCACCGCGAGCCGCAGCGCCTCCTCCGCGTCGAGGTCGTGCGCCCGGGCGTGCCCGACGATCGCGAACAGCAGATCACCGAGCGCGTCCAGTGATGCGCGTGCGTCAAATGCCGCCGCGGCCCCCGCGAGCGATGCCGGCGCCACGTCGGCCAGGCCGTCCCGTCCGGCGCGTGACTGCACGGCCTGCGCCTGCGCGAGCGCTGGCATCGCCTTCGGTACGGCGTCGAGCAGCGGCACGTCGCCCCGCTCCTCCTTCTTCAGCGCCTCCCAGTTCCGCACGACCTCGTCCGCGCCGCTGACGGTCGTCTCGCCGAAGACGTGCGGGTGGCGCCGCACGAGCTTCGCGCCGATCGACGCGAAGATGTCCTCGATGGCGAACGCCCCCTCGTCTTCGGCGACCTGCGCGTGCAGCACGACCTGCATCAGCAGGTCGCCCAGCTCCTCGGCGATGCGGTGCGGTGTGCCCTCGTCCAATGCGTCGACCGCCTCATACGCCTCCTCGAGCAGGAAGCGCTTCAGTGTGTCGTGCGTCTGCTCCAGATCCCACGGACAGCCGCCCTCCGGCGCCCGGAGGCGCCCGACGATCGAGCGCACGCCCTCGAACGAGCGCACGTCCTCCGTCACGCCCAGCGGCGGCACGTAGAGCGTCGCCAGATGGTCGAAGCGGTCCGCGCGGTCCACCTCTGCCAGCGTCGTGTCGATGATGCCGGCATCGGCGGTGCCGCCGGCGCGCACGATGCGTACCGTGTGCTCGGGCGGGTAGGACGCCAGCAATGCCAGCTTCGCCTGCGTCGCCGCGCGCCGGTCGTACACCTGCGCGATCAGCGTCGGCCGCTCCGGCGCCAGCAGCCGGCGATGCCCACCAAGCGCAAGCGCATCGAGCACCAGCAACCCGTCGGCGAGCGGGTCGAGCCCGAGCGCCGCCGCCACCACGTCCACGAAGCTCATGCCCGGCACGACGCGCACGGCCATGCCTGCCGCCGGCGCGCGGTCGAGCAGCGCCCGCACTGTCGCCTCGCCGAACAGCGGGTGGCCCGGCACGGCGTAGACCGCGCCCGCCGGCCCGCCCGCGAACTCGAGCACGCGCGCGACGATCGCCTCGTACACTGCGTCGAACGATTCCAGGCGCTCGTAGAGATCGTCGAATGACCGGTAGCGCGGGCCGCCTGGCAACTCGGCGACCGCCGGATGGCGCGCCGTGCGCAGCCAGACCTCGTCCGCGGCGGCGAGCGCGGCACACGCTTCGACGGTGAGCAACGATGCGTCGCCCGGGCCCAGGCCGACGATCGTGAGGCGCGCGTTGTGGTGAGCGGTCACGCCTGATTATGAGACGCGCGCGCCCCGTCCGCGAGCGGTACGGCGCCCGCGCCATGACCGCCGCCGCGCCTGGGGACGCGGCGATGCCGCCCGTCACCGCGCCCATCCGCGCTCCGTGCTAAGCTACCTGCCATGGGCGAGGGAGACGAGCCGCCGGGTGGCCAGCCGCTCGACGACGCCCCCGCGCTTGACAAGCGCGCGGAGGGCGAAGAGAATACGGCTGTCGTGGCGGCGGGGCGGCAGAGGGAAACCCACATGGGCTTCGCCCGCACGCTGGCCACGGTCGCCTTCATCATCGCCCTTCCCATCGCGCTCCTCACCACCAACATCCGCGTCCTCGCCAACGCGCCCGTCGTGTACCGGTACGCCTTCGATCGCTATAACGCCGAGCGCTCCACCGGACTCTCGCGCGCCGACCTCAACAGCACGGCGGCCGCGCTCCGGAAGTACTTCAACAACAGTGAGACGACCTTCTACCACACGGTGACGCAGGACGGGCTCAAGACCTCCGTCTTCAACGCCCGCGAGACCCGCCACATGCAGGATGTCAAGCGTCTCTTCGTGCTCGTCAACCGCACCCAGGAGATCAGCGTCGTCTACCTGCTCGCGTACGCGGCCGCATTCTTCATCTGGGCGCGCGAGGGCAGCGTGCGCCAGTTGGCGGTGCAATGCCTGCTTGGGCTCGCACTTGGCGTGCTGTTCGTCGGCGGCATCGGCGTCTTCGCGGCCTTTGGCTTCCAGGCTGCCTTCGAGCGCTTCCACACGATCGTATTCACCAATAACTTCTGGCAGCTCAACCCGGCGACCGACCACCTCGTGCAGATGTTCCCCGAACCGTTCTGGCGCGACATGACCGTCGTCCTCGGCGTCGCCTGCGCCGTCGAGGCGCTGCTCATCGGCGCCTTCTCCACCGTCTACCTGCTCGGGACGCGCGGCGAGCGGCGACGCCTGCCGTCGAGTCTCGCGATGGAGCACTCCCAGAGCCAGGCTGCGTAGCACCCTCCGGCTTGAGGCACGGCGGTGCGCGATCCGTCGATGCAGGTCCGAGGGCGAGGTTCGCAGCGCTGCGCGGCCGGAGCGCGCGTCAGCCAGGCTCCGGCCATCCGCCCGCCGGGCACCTACTTCCGAAGGTGCGCCGGGACGTAGGTGAACGGCACGGCCTCGCGCATGTCCGGACAGGCCGCGCGGCTCAGCTCGTAGCGCAGCCAGCCGTTCGCTTCGTCGAGCCAGGCGAGCGGCGCCTGGAACTGCGACAATTCGCGCTGAGCCGCCTCGGCATGCAGTTGGTCCAGGATCGATGACAGATCGCGGGAGAGGATGGCAAGGCGGTCCATCTCACTGCCTCCTTGCAGGTGAACGGAACCCCGCGATTATACGACGGTTGCGTCGGCATTTGAAGAGCCGCCGGTTACAATCTCGCCAGATGGAAGAAGATTCATTCCGCGCCCTCCCGCCGGTCGACCGCGTGCTTGGCGACGAGCGGCTGCGCGCCGCGCCCCCCGGCCTTGCGCGCGACATAACGCGCGAGGCACTCGACGCCGCACGCGCCGTCGTCCGCGCTGGCGGTCACCCGCCAACATACGATGCGATCGTCACGGATGTGTGCGCGCGCATCAATGCCGCGCTGCGCGCGCCGCTGCGGCCGCTCGTCAACGCCACCGGCGTGATCCTGCACACCAACCTCGGCCGCTCGCCGCTCGCCGACGAGGCCGTTGAAGCGATGGCCGCCGTCTCCCGCACCTACAGCAATCTGGAGTTCGACGTCGCGTCCGGCAAGCGGGGTTCGCGCCACAGCATCCTCGAGCCGCTGCTCTGCCGGCTCACCGGCGCGGAGGCGGCCATGGCGGTGAACAACAACGCCTCGGCGGTGCTCCTCGCCCTGTCCGCGCTCGCCTCCGGGCGCGAGGTCGTGCTCTCGCGCGGCGAGCTCGTCGAGATCGGCGGCGGCTTCCGTATCCCCGACGTCATGCGCCTGTCGCGCGCCCGCCTCGTCGAGGTGGGCACTACCAACCGGACGCGCATCGCCGACTTCGAGGCGGCGGTGGGCGAGCGCACGGCCGCGCTGATGCGTGTGCACGCCAGCAACTTTCGCGTCGTCGGCTTCACCGAGTCGGTATCCATCGAAGATCTTGGTGCGCTCGCCGAAGACCGCGGCATCGTGCTGATCGACGACATCGGCAGCGGCTGCCTGCTCGACACGACGCGCTACGGCCTGGCGCCCGAGCCCACGCCGCAACGCTCACTCGCCGCCGGCGCCGGTGTCGTACTGTTCTCGGGCGACAAGCTGCTCGGAGGCCCGCAGGCCGGGCTGATCGTCGGCCGCCGCCCGCTGATCGACCGGATGAAGCGCCACCCGCTCGCCCGTGCCCTGCGGCTGGACAAGGCCAGCATCGCCGGCCTCGCCGCCACCCTGCGCCTCTACGCCGAGGGCGCCGCCGAAGAGCGCATCCCTGTCTGGCGCATGATCGCGGCGCCGCTCGACGGCATCGCGCAGCGCGCGCAGGCGATCGCGGCGGCCATCGGCCCGGGCGCCTGCGTCATCGACGGCCGGTCGATGATCGGCGGCGGCTCGCTCCCTGAAGAGAGCCTGCCGACGATGCTCGTCGCACTCGCCCCGCCGCGGGGCGTCGGCGCGACCGGCCTCGCCTCTCGCCTCCGCGCGCGCGACGTCGTCGCCCGCGTGGAAGACGGGCGCGTCCTCCTCGACCCGCGGACGATCGATCCGCGCGACGATGCGCCGGTCGTGCAGGCATGCGTCCTTGCGCGGAGCAGCGAGCGGTCATAGCCCAACGTGATCGGCCTCACCGCGGAACTATTCACTATGAACTCACCCTGAGTATGTCCACCCCAGGTCGTCGTCGCGCAGCGGCTTCCCATGGCTGATCTGGCCGCCGTCGCTGACGCGCGCGACGATCAGTGTGTGGTCGCCCGTCGGCAACCCGCCCTCGACTTCGCACTCGTACCAGGCGAGCGCCGCCTGCAGCACGGGGCAGCCCGTGGCCAGCGTCTTGTGCGGCACCCCATCGAGCTTGTTGAGCGGCGCCTTGCGCCCGTGGACGCGCCCCTGCACCTTCGCCGGGATCTGCGGCTGCAGAAAGGAGGCGATCAGCTCCATGCTGTCTTCCCCCATCACGTTCACGCTGAAGACGCGCGTCTCGCGGATGTTCGCGAGCGTCCGCGCGTCGTTCTCGAGCGACAGCGCGACCATGCGCGGCTTGAACGAGACCTGCATCAGCCAGTGCGCCGCCATCACGTTGAGCCCCATCGGCCCGTGCGATCCGATGACGTACATCCCGTAGTTCATCATGTCGAGCGCGGGCTTCGCGTCAGCTTCAGCCATGTGCGTCTCCAGGGGCTCCGCTGCGATTGTAGCGGCTGTCCGCGCTCAGCGTGCGCCTGCCTCTGTCGTCCGGTGCCTGCGATCCCTCGGCGGGTCATACCGCGCCGCGGGTTGACAGCGCCCCACCGCAAGGCGGATACTTCGGCATGAGCGAAATATTCGTGCGCCGCAAAGCACCAGCGCAGGAGCGATCAAGATGACCCAGGCCGAGGCCCAGCCCCAGGAGTTCTCGATCTTCGACAACCCCGCGATCGCGGCGAACCCGTACCCCGTCTTCGCCGCCATGCGCGCCAACGCGCCCGTCGTGAAGATGGGGCCGCTCGGCCTCTGGGCCGTCTCCCGCTACGGCGACGTCCTGCGCGTCCTGCGCGACCCCGACGCCTTCTCGTCCGAAGTGAGCGCCGCCGTGCTCGCCGGCGAGCCCGCCCGGCCGAGCATGATCTTCAACGACCCGCCCGTGCACACCCGGCTTCGCGGCCTCATCTCGAAGGCGTTCACGCCGCGCATGGTCGAGCTGCAACGCCCCGCCGTGCAGGCGTACTGCGATCGGCTGGTCAACGCGCTGTGCGCGTCCGAGGATGCGGATCTCGTCGCCGGCCTCGCCTACCCGTTGCCCGTCATGGTGATCGCGAACATGCTCGGCGTCGGCGACGGCGACATGGCCACCTTCAAGCGCTGGTCGGACGCGATCATTGAGAACATCGGCACGGCGCTCTTCGCCGTCGGCGACGACGGCGCCATGGACGCGATCAACGTCGAGTTCGACGCCTACTTCAAGGCGCGCCTCGACAAGCTCCGCCGCGATCCCGAGGACAATCTGCTGAGCGGCCTCGTGCACGCCGAGACCGAGGACGGGCGCCTCAGCGAGGATGACCTGCTCGTGATCTGCCGCCTGCTGCTCGTCGCCGGCAACGAGACGACGACCGGCCTCATCGTCAACTCGGTCCGCGTCTTCTCCGAGTTCCCGCACGTCGTCACCGATCTCCGCGCGCGGCCCGAGCTGATCCCCGCCGCCATCGAAGAGGTGCTGCGTTACTACGCCCCGTTCGCGGCGACCTTCCGCCGCGCGTCGCGCGACGTCGAGATCGCCGGCGTCAACGTGCCGAAGGACGACCGGGTCATCGTGCTCATGGCCTCGGCGAACCGCGACGAGCGCCAGTTCGAGCGCCCCGACGAGTTCATCATCGGCCGCGAGCCCAACCGCCACGTCTCCTTCGGCATGGGCATCCACTACTGCCTCGGCGCGCCGCTCGCGCGCATGGAAGCGGAGATCGCCCTCCGCGCGCTGCTCCCGCGCATCACCGCCGTCCGCATCGCCGGCGACACCGAGCCGGATGCCCTCCTCCGTCCCGGCGGCCCGAAAGCGCTCCACGTGAAGCTCTCGCTGGTCAAGAGTTCATCGACACCCGGATCTCGCGACAACACGCGGGCGGGATGACGATCTTGAACTATGAACTATGAACTCCCCGGCGCCAGCCGCCGCAGCATCTCCAGCGATTGCGCCGCCCGCTGCGCCGGCTCGATCGCCGCCGGCAGGAAGTTCAGCACCGGCACCGTGACGCCCGCATCGACGTACGCCTGGATCTTCCGCCGGCAGGTCTCCGCGCTCCCGTGCACCAGCAGCTCATCGACCGTCGCGCGCGGGATCGCCGCGGTCGCGGCTTTGCGGTCGCCCGCCGCCCACGCCTCCCACATCGGCCGCAGCAGCTCCCCGCGGCCCAGCCACTCGTGGAACTTCGCGTACACCGGCACGGTCAGGTAGGCCGCCACCGCACGCCGGCCGAGGAAGTCGACGAGCGCGTCGTCCTCCGACATGCAGACGAAGATGCGGCAGACGATCTCGACCTGCGCGGGATCCTTGCCTGCGCGCCCGGCGCCCTTGCGGGCGGCCGCGACCGCCTTGGGCACGTCCTTCGCCCCGAGCCAGTTGATGATCGCCCCGTCTGACTCGGCCCCCGCCAGCATCAGCATCTTCTCGCGCAGGGCGGCGACGTAAAGCTTCGGGGCGGGCGCCAGGCCGTGGCGCGAGAGCCGCATCCCGTCGACCGCCAGCGTGCCGCGCGTCTCGCTCACCTTCTCGCCCGCGAACGCGCGCCGTAGCAGCGCCGCCATGTCGCGCACGCGCCCGTACGGCTTCTCGAACGGCATCCCGTTCCAGCGCTCGACGATCACCGACGACCCCGCGCCGATCCCGAGCATCGCGCGCCCCGGCGCCGCCTCCGCGATCGCCATCGCCGACATCGCCAGCGTCAGCGGCGCCCGCGTGTAGACGTTCGCGATGGCGGTGCCGAGCCGCAGCCCGTCCGTCCACGCCGCCGCCAGCGCCAGCGGCGAGAAGCAGTCGACGCCATCGATCTCGTACGACCACGCGTCGGTGTAGCCCAGCCGCTCCGCCTCCCGCAGCGCGTCCCGGTGCGCGTGCAGCGGCATGCCGTCGAAGGGAAACGTGAAGCCGTATCGTGCCATGCGCGCATGATCGCCGACCGCGCGCGATAGCGGAAGCAGTTGTTACGCTGTCGCCAGTGCGTCCGCTCGTGGATACTGCGGCTGACACCGGAGGGGGCAGCATGGACACCTACCGCACCATCGTCAGCAAGCGCGACACCCGCGCGTTTCTCGACAGGCCCGTACCGCAGGAGACGCAGCGGCGCATCCTCCAGGCGGGGCGCATGGCCGGCAGCTCGAAGAACTCGCAGCCGTGCCGCTTCATCGTGCTCGAAGACCCGCGTGTGAAAGAGGACTTCGCGAAGTGCGGCGACTTCGCCGCCTGGATCCCACAGACGCCGTTCGTCGTCGCCGTCGCCGTCGTCGGCGGCACGCGCGGCGAATTCGACGCCGGCCGCGCCGCCCAGAACATGATGATCGCCGCCTGGGCCGAGGACGTCGCCTCGTGCCCGGTGAGCCTGCACCGGCAGGAGTGCGCGGTCGAGGTCCTCGGCCTGCCCGCCGACGCGCGCGTGCCGGTCGCCGTCGGCTTCGGCTACCGCGCGAAGCCGCCGAAGCGGACGCCCGAGGCCGCGCGCCTGCCATGGGACGAGTACGTGCGCACGAATCGTTGGCAACCATGACTGTTCGTGGATCCAGGGTTCATTGCTCTTGTGCTTTGTTCTTTGTTCTAGGCGAAGGCTCCAGGTCCTTGGTCCCTGGTCCTTTCGTCCGTCCCCCATGTTCCTGATCGCCGGTAGCGGCCGCTCCGGCACCAGCGCCGTCGCGAAGCTGCTGCACAGGGCGGGCATCAGCGTCGGCCACGACCTCATCGAGGCCGACGCGTCGAACCCCGATGGCTACTTCGAGGAGCGCGCCGTCGTCGCCGTCAACGAGAAGATCCTGCGCGACGCCGGCCTCCACACGTGGTTCAGCACCGCCGCGCGCGCACAGATCATCGACGCCGCGCGCCCGCACCTCCACGACATGCGCGCGCTCGCCGCCGATGCGACGCCGGCCTGGAAGGACCCCCGCTTCTCGTGGACGCTCGAAGCCTGGCTGCCGCTGCTGCCGGAGCCGCCGCGCGTGATCGTCTGCCTGCGCAGCCCGGGCGAGGTCGTCGCGTCGACGCTGCGCTACTACGGCCTCGCCGGCGACGAGGCGACCCGCGCCGTCGAGCACCTCTGGCGCGCGCAGTACGAACGGCTGCTCGATGTCGTCGGCGAGTATCGGCTTGACGCGACGTGCGTGGAGTACGCCGCGCTCCACGCCCGCGGGGCGGACGCGTTCGCCGCGTTCGTCGGCCGGCCGCTCGACGCCGCCGCGGTGCGCCGCGATCTGCGCCACCACGAGGCGCCCGTCCCGCCGGCGGCGCGCGAGCTCTACGCGCGCGTCACGGCGCTGTCGGCATCGGCGACGACGGCGGAGGTGGACCGGCCGGGCGGCGGCGCACCGTCAGCGTGAGGCCGCGCACCGCCGTGACGACGACGGCTTCCCCGCGCCGGATCGGGCCGTCTTCGGCCACCGCCTTCCAGCGCTCGCCTTCCAGAAACACGAACCCCTGCGGCGCCAGGTCCGAGCGCGCGATCGCCCGCCGGCCGATCATCGCCTGCACGCCGAGCGTCGCCGGCATCCGCCGCGCGCGCAGCAGCGTCGTCACCACCATCAGGAAGAACGCCGCCACGGCCACGCCCATCCCCACGACCAGCCACCGCGACACCTGGAACTCCGGATTGCTGCTCGACGTCAGGATCAGCCCGCCCGCGACGAGCGACACCGCGCCACCGACCCCCAGCGCCCCGAAGCCGCCGACGTAGACCTCCGCCGCGAACAGCGCGAACGCCAGCCCGATCAGCGCGACACCCGCCCAGTTCACCGGCAGCGTGCCCAGCACGAAGAACGCCAGGATCAGCGCGATCGCGCCGAACACCCCCGGGAAGAAGATGCCGGGATGGATCAGCTCGATCAGCAGCCCCAGACCCCCCAGCGTGAGCAGCAGGAAGGCGATGTTGGGGTCGCTCAGCACCAGCAACATCCGCTCGATCAGCGTCATGTTGTCCGTCACGCGCGGCGCCGACGCGAGCCCGCTCAGCGTCACCGGATGGTTGTTCACGGTCACCGTGCGCCCGTCCGCCTTCGTCAGCAGGTCGTTGATATTGATGGCCTCGTAGTCGACGATGTGCTTCTGCACCGCCTCACTGACCGGCGCCGAGACGCTCTGGCGCACCGCCGCCTCCGCCCAGTCGGCGTTGCGGCCGTGCGCTTCGGCGATGGCGCGCGCCTTCGCCGCCGCATCGTTTTCGACCTTCGTGCCCAGCGTGCCGCCGATGTCGCCACCGCTCGCGCTCACCGGATGCGCCGCCCCGATGTTCGTCGCCGGCGCCATCGCCGCGATGTGTGCCGCCAGCGTAATGAACGTCCCCGCCGATGCCGCCCGCGCCCCGCTCGGCGCGACGTACACGATCACCGGCACTTTCGCTGACTGGATGCGCTGCACGATCTTGTCCATCGAGTCCGAGAGCCCGCCCGGCGTGTCGAGCCGGATCACGACGGCCTTCGCGCTGCTCCGCTCCGCAGCGCCGATGCCGCGGTCGATGTAGCGCTGCATCACCGGGTTCACTTCCGAGTTGGCCGTCAGGATGTGCACCGCGCCCGGCGTGCTCGTGCGCTGCGCGCAGGCCGCCGCCAGCACAGCGGTCAGCAGCGCGGCGACGAACAGCAGCCGCGGCCGGCGTGAGCGGCGACGCGCGCGGGTAGCCGGGATGACGGCGTGCATGGGCAACTCCGCGGACATTGTCGCACCGCCGCCTCAGGCGCCACAATGCGCCCCGTGCGCCGCCGTCTCTACTGCATGCCGGCCGCCGCTTCCGGCTCGATCCTGATGATGACACGCGTGTCGCCGGGCTGGTGAAACGGGTACGTCTCCTGTCCCAGGTACTTCTGCGCCATCTTATCGATGTGCGCCGTCGCGCCCTCCGTCGCGATCTCGACCACCCGGCCGCGCACTTCCAGGTACCGGTAGGGGTTCCCGGGCTCCTGCACGCTCACGGCCACGCGCGGGTCCCGGCGCACGTTCCGCGTCTTCACGCGCTTCTGCTCCGAGTTGACGAGGATGTGGTTGCCGTCCAGGTCGACCCACACCGGCGTCACCTGCGGTGAGCCGTCCTTCATCAGGGTCGCCAGGAAGACGAAGTTCTTGCCCTCGGTGAAGAACCGCTTTTGCTCTTCGGTCAGCTTGATGGTCACGGTACATCCCTTTCGTCCTGTCGAATGCCATGGCGTCTCGCTCAGTGTAACGTCACGACGCCGCAAGCCGCACCGGGACCCCGGCCGCGTGCTACGATCCTTCCATGCCGCAGACCCCGCGCGTCTACAAGACCGTCGCCCTGGTGTTGCGCCAGCGCAGGCTCGGGGACGCCGACAAGATCCTGACCCTCTACACCGCCAGGCATGGCAAGATCGATGTTGTTGCCAAGGGCGTGCGCAAGACGCGCAGCCACCTTGCCGGGCACGTCGAGCCGCTCACCCAGGCGGCCTTCATGCTGGCCAAAGGGAAGTCGCTCGACGTCGTCACGCAGGTCGAGACGGTCGAGTCATTCCAGCCGATCCGCGACGACCTCGACCGCCTGAGCCGCGCGCTGTACTGCGCCGAACTCCTCGAGAAGTTCACCGAGCCGCACGAGGAGCAGTTCGCGCTCTACCGCCTGCTCCTCGACACGCTTCGCCGGCTCGCGAAGCGCGCGGATGTCGATACGCCCGTCCGCTTCTACGAGATGTCGCTGCTCAACGCCCTCGGCTATCGGCCCGAGCTGGAGGAGTGCGTGACGTGCCGCCGCCGCCTCGAGCCCGTCACGAACTACTGGAGCGCCGGTGGCGGCGGCGTCGTCTGTCCGGCGTGCCGCGCCGAAGAGGCCGCCGTGCGCCCCCTGTCCGCGAACACCCTGAAGCTGCTGCGGCTCCTCTTGCACGGCCGCTTCGACGACGTTGCGCGCATCAGCGTCGACGCGCCGCTCGCCGACGAGCTCGAGCGCGCCATGCGCGAGTACGTGCGCTGGGTCCTCGAGCGCGATGTGCGCGCGGCCGGCTTCATCGACACCGTCCGCGCGCGCCGCGGCTCACGCGCGCGGACATCGGCGATCGATGAGGGAGAGGCCGTGTCGCTATAGCCGCCGGCGGCCTGGGCCACCGTGCG
>JADEYI010001407.1_pt1 | contig 18489 bp, 14 predicted proteins | sample 8542331 | NCBI WGS metagenome assembly JADEYI01 (sample SAMN16510988, study PRJNA670497) | mine drainage metagenome | isolation source: biofilm near Copperflume 1 | place: Germany: Marsberg coppermine Kilianstollen | collected 2018-02
CAGCGCCTCGCGGTCGCCCGGGAGCACCAGATCGAGCAGCTGCGGCTCCCCGGCCCAATCCCCATCCAGCCCGAACATCGCCAGAAGCGCCGGGCTCGCCCAGGCAATACGCCCCCCACGCACCACCGCCACCGCCAGCACGCGGCGATCGGCAAGACCCGCAAGTGCCGCGGCGGCAAGGTCCGGTTGCATCGGTCGAGGGTAATCGACTACGCCCGGATTGGGTAGTTAGAACAATCTTTAAATTTTGTGCGGATTATCCGTTTGCCCTGGACGGCTGCGCATCACCGACAAAACTTCCTGCTTCGACACGGACTTTGGCTGGGTTGTTCGAGTGCGTTATACAAACCGATCGGACAGTTGCGATAATGACCGGATCAGAGCGCTTTCGCCGAACCGTGCGCAGCCGGAACCGGGCCCGGCGGGTGGTCCCGGGCGGCGGCGCGGCCGGCAGCGACTACAATATATGGCGTAACAAGACCTCGGCGACACTAGATACATGGCAAGACAGACCTACGACGCTTCCTCGATCCAGGCCCTCAAGGGGCTCGAGCCCGTGCGCCGCATGCCGGGCATGTACACCCACACCATCCATCCGCTGCACGTGGCGCAGGAGGCGATCGACAACGCGGTCGACGAGGCGCTGGCCGGCTTCGGCAAGAAGATCACCGTCAGCTGCCACAAGGACGGCTCGATCGAGGTCGCGGACGAGGGGCGCGGCATCCCGGTCGACATGCACCCGGTGGAGAAAAAGCCCGCGGTCGAGGTCGCGTTCACCATGCTGCACGCCGGCGGCAAGTTCGACCGCTCGGGCGAGGCGGTCTACCACATCTCGGGCGGCCTGCACGGCGTAGGCGTCGCGGTCACCAACGCGCTCTCCAAGCGGCTCGAGGTGACGGTGTATCGCGACGGCTACCGGCACACGATCGCGTTCGAGGGCGGCGAGCTGAAGCAGAAGCTCAAGTCCGAGAAGATCCGCGAGCGCAGGAGCGGCACCGTGGTGCGCGCCTGGCCCGACCCGAAGTATTTCGACTCGCCCAACATTCCGCTCGCGGAGCTCGAGCACCTGGTGCGCTCGAAGGCCTACCTGCTGCCCGGGCTGACCATGGTGCTGCGCGTCGAGGGGCGCGAAGACAAGGCCTGGAAATACGAGCGCGGCATGGCGCAGTATTTCGATTTCATGCTCGCCGGGCGGGAGCTGGTCGCACCCCTGTTCACCGGCGAGCGCTACTTCGAGCAAAGCGACATCCCCGAGGTCGAGCCCGGCGAAGGCGCGGCGTGGGCGATCGGCTGGGTGGCCGAAGGCGAGGTGTTCGCCGACAGCCACGTCAACCTGATCCCGACCCGCTCGCACGGCACCCACGAGGCGGGGTTTCGCAACGGCATTTTCGACGCGCTGCGCGCGTTCATGGACACGCGCGGCCTGAGTCCGAAGGGCGTCAAGCTGATCGCCGAGGACCTGTGGTCGCGCGCCTGCTTCACGCTCTCGGCGCGCATCGTGCGCACCCAGTTCCACGGCCAGACCAAGGAGAAGCTCACCACGCGCCACGCCGCGCGGCTGGTCGAGCTTTGCGTGCGCGACGCTTTCGAGCTGTGGCTCAACGCGCACCCCGATGAGGGCAGGAAGATCGTCGAAGTGGCGATCGAGCAGGCGTTGTCGCGCCTGTCCAGGGGCAAGAAGTTCGAGCGCAAGAAATCCTCCGGCGTGGCGACGCTGCCGGGCAAGCTGGTCGATTGCGCCTCGGGCGACATCTCGCGCAACGAGCTGTTCCTGGTCGAAGGCGACTCGGCCGGCGGCTCGGCCAAGGAGGCGCGCGACAAGGACACCCAGGCGGTGCTGCCGCTCAGAGGCAAGGTGCTCAACACCATGTCCAAGGACTCGCGCACGGTGCTCGCCAACAAGGAGCTGCAGGCGATCGCGACCGCGATCGGGGTCGACCCGCACGGCATCGACGACTCGCCCGACCTGTCGGGGCTGCGCTACGGCAAGGTGATCGTGATGACCGACGCCGACGTCGACGGCGGCCACATCCAGGCGCTGCTGCTCACCTTCTTCTTCATCCACGCGCCCAAGCTGGTCGAGACCGGGCACCTGTACGTCGCACAGCCGCCGCTGTACAAGGTCGAGGTGCCGGCGCAGGGCAAGGGCCGCCCGGCGCGGCGCCTGTACTGCCTCGACGACGACGAGTTGGAGGAAGCGCTCGGGCTGCTGAAGAAGGAGAAGCTGCGCGAGGGCAGCTGGGAGATCTCGCGCTTCAAGGGCCTGGGCGAGATGAGCGCGGAGCAGCTGTGGGAGACCACGATGAATCCCGACTCGCGCCGCCTGGTGCGAATGCAGCTCGATCGCGAGCGGATCAAGAAGGTGCGCGAGACCTTCGAGCTGCTGATGGACGCGGGCGAGGCCGAGGGGCGGCGCAACTGGATGCGCGAGCACTGGAAGACCGTCGAGGCCGACGTGTGAGCGCCAGGCGCGCCAGGCGTGCGAAGGCCAGGCCGGTCTGGGAGCGCGGCTACCGCGGGCACGTCTACTGGCTCGGCAAGCACAAGCTCGGCAAGGTCACCCTGGTCGAAACCGGTCGCTACGACTGGGAAGCGGCCGGCAGGATCGGCCGCAGCGACACCCTGGACAAGGCGCGCGCCGCGGTCGAGCTCGCGGTGGCCGTGTCCGACAAGCAGCTGCCACTTTTCGAGTAAGCGATGGACGACACGCAGACGCTGGATCTTTTCACCCCCGACAACGGCGACGACGCCGCGCCGATCGAGCGCCACGCCTCGCAGGCCTACCTCGGCTACGCGGTCTCGACCGTCAAGGCGCGCGCCCTGCCCGAGGTCGCCGACGGCCTGAAGCCGGTGCAGCGCAGGATCCTCTACGCCATGGGCGACACCCCCGGGGGCGGGCAGGGCTTCGCCAAGTCCGCGCGCTATGTCGGCGAGGTGCTTGGCAAGTACCACCCGCACGGCGACGCCTCGACCTACGAGGCGCTGGTGCACATGGCGCAGCCGTTCTCGATGCGCTACCCGCTGATCGACGGCCAGGGCAACTTCGGCTCGCGCGACGGCGACAGCGCCGCGGCCTACCGCTACACCGAGGCCAAGCTGGCGCGCATCGCCGAGCTGATGCTGGCCGAGATCGGCGAGGGCACGGTCGACTTCCAGAAGAACTACGACGGCAAGTTCGACGAGCCGGTACTGCTGCCGGCGCGCGTGCCGTTCGGGCTGCTGAACGGCTCATTCGGCATCCCGGTCGGATTTTCTACCCGTATCCCGCCGCACAACCTGAGGGAGGTCGCCGCCGCGGCGGCGTGGGTGATCCGCCACCCAAAGGCGAAGCTCGATGACGTGCTCGAGCGCCTGCCGGGGCCGGACTTCCCCGGCGGCGGGCAGATCATCTCCCTGCCCGAGGAGCTCAGGCAGGCCTACGAGAGCGGGCGCGGCTCGATCACGATGCGCGCGCGCTGGGCGGTCGAGCCGCTCGCGCGCGGGCAGTGGCGCATCGTGGTCAACGAGCTGCCGCACGGCGTGTCGGCGCGCCAGGTGCAGGAGGAAATCGACGCGCTGGTCAGCCCGCGCCCTGCGGCGGGCAAGAAGGACGTGACGCAGGAGCAAAAGCGCATCAAGCAGTTCGTGCTCGACCTGGTCGAGTCGGTGCGCGACGAGTCCGACCGCAAGGCCAGGCTGCGCCTGGTGATCGAGCCGCGCAGCTCGCGCCAGGATCCGGCCGAGACGATGAAGGCGCTGCTGGTGCAGACCTCGCTCGAGACGCGCTACGCGATCAACCTCACCTGGCTCGGCCTCGACGGCCTGCCCGAGACCAAGGGCATCGTCGAGGTGCTGCGCGAGTGGACCGAGTTCCGGGTGCAGACGGTGCGCCGGCGCACCGCGCACCGGCTCGACAAGTGCGAGGAGCGGCTGCACATCGTCATGGGCCGGCTGCTCGCCTTCGTCAAGATCGACCAGATCATCAAGCTGATCCGCGCCTGCGACGACCAGGCCGAGGCGAAGGACAAGCTGCGCGCGAAGTGGAAGTTCAGCGAGCGCCAGGCCGAGGACATCGTCAACCTGCGGCTGGGGCAGCTCACCAAGCTCGACGGCGTCAAGCTGAACGACGAGCGGAAATCGCTCGAGGCCGAGAGGAAGGGACTGAAGACGCTGCTGGGCGAGGACAAGGAGCTGAGAAAGCTGGTGGTGAAGGAGCTCGAGGAGGACGCGAAGAAGTTCGGCGACGAGCGCCGCACCCTGATCAAGCCGCAGGAGCGGGCGCAGATGGAGCGCAGCGTGCTGGAGGAGCCGCTCACCGTGATCCTGTCGAACAAGGGCTGGATCCGTGCTCGCTCGGGGCATGGCATCGACCTTTCGGCGGTCGGCTTCAAGGACGGCGACGGTCTCTTGCAGGCGCTCGAATGCAAGACCACCTCGCAGATCGTCTTCCTGTCGGCGCGCGGCAAGGCGTTCACGCTCGAGGCGGCGAGCCTGCCGAGCGGGCGCGGCGACGGCCAGCCGATGAACGCGCTGGTCAACAGCAACGGCGACGACATCATCTGGATGGCCTGCGGCGAACCGGCGCAGCCGCTCGTGATGAGCTCGAGCGCGGGGCAGGGCTTCCTGTGCCGGCTGGGCGACCTGCTCACCAAGACGCGCGCGGGCAAGGAATTCATGAACGTCGCCGAGGGCGCGCGCGCCAATGCGCCGGCGCCCTACTCGGGCGACGCGGGGAAGCTCAAGCTCGCCGCGCTGTCGTCCGACGCGCGGCTACTGGTGTTCCCGATGGCCGAGCTGCCGCTGCGCCCCAACGGCGGCGTCGGGGTGCAGCTGATCGCGCTGCCCGACAAGGTGACGCTCGCCGCGCTCGCCGCGTTCGACCCGAAGGGCGCGCTGCGCGTTTCGGGCTTCAAGCGCGCGCGCAAGCTCGCCGAGCTGGACGCCAAGGCGCTCAGGGACTACGAGGGCAAGCGTGCGCAGCGCGGCAGGGTTTGCGACGTCGGTTTCCGGCCCGACCGGCTGGGATGAGCGCGCCGCAGCGCGAGCGCAGGCGCTGAAGGTGCCGGCGTGATGCGCGCGATCCCGCTGGCCTACCGCCCGCTGGTGGTGCCGGCGGCGATTCTCGCCGCGGCGGCGCTGGCGGTGGCGCTCGGCGCCCAGCTGCCGCCGGGGCTCGAGGGGCTGGTGGTCGCCGGGCCGTATGCGCTGCTCGGGCTGGCCGCCGCGGTCACGCTATGGTTCAACCGCGGGCGCGCGTTCGTCGCCGCGCTGTCAATGCTCGCCGCCTACGGTGGCTACCGCTACGCGCTCGGAAGCGACCCGGAGGGCTTCGCGCCGCAGGCGGCCTACGTCGCCGCGGTGCTGCTGGTGCCGGGCAACATGCTCGTGTCGTTCGTGCTGCCCGAGCGCGGCGCGGTGCACTACGGCAGCTGGCGCTGGCTGCTGCTGATCGCGCTCGAGGCGCTGCTGGTGGCCTGGGTCGCCTCGTCCGGCCACAGCATGCTGTCGGGTGAGTCCTGGCACCAGATCCTGCAGCACTGGACGCTGCGCTACCCGCCGGTGCCGTTCGTCGGGCGGGTGATGTTCGCCGCCGCGTTCGCCGCCGCGGTCTGGCGCGCCTGGCCCAGGTTCACGCCGCTCGACGTCGGCAAGGCGGCCGCGCTGGTCGCATTCTTCATCGCCTGCGCCTGGGTCGGGCGCTTCGCCAGCTTCGCCGCGTTCATGAGCGCCGCCGGGATGATCCTGCTGGTCGCGGTGCTGCAGGAGTCGCACCGGCTCGCGTTCCGCGACGAGCTCACCGGGCTGCCCAGCCGCCGCGCGCTGGACGAGCGCATGCGCGCGCTCGGGCCCGACTACGCGGTCGCGATGGTCGACGTCGACCACTTCAAGAAATTCAACGACACCCACGGCCACGACGTCGGCGACCAGGTGCTGCGGCTGGTCGCCGCGCGCCTGGCCGAGGTCGGCGGCGGCGGGCGGGCGTTTCGCTACGGCGGCGAGGAGTTCACCGTGCTGTTTCCCGAGGCCGGAGTGAAGGACGCGCTGCCGCACCTGGAACGCATCCGCCAGTCGATCGAGGACTACCGCATGGCGATCCGCGGCGGCGACCGGCCCAGGAGCGAGAAGAAGGGCTCCCGGCGCCGCGGCGCGCGCGAGGATCAACCGAGCGAGCAGGCGCTGTCGGTCACGGTCAGCATCGGTGCCGCCGGCCCGGGCAAGCGCCACGGCACCCCGGCCGAGGTGACCAAGGCCGCCGACGAGGCGCTCTACCGCGCCAAGCAGGGCGGGCGCAACCGCGTCAGCCGATGAAAGCTGAACTTCAAGCGCGCGCGAGGCTCAATCGGTAATGCGCAAGTTCGCCGCCTTCGCCTTCGGCCTCGCCGTGCTGGCGGCGCTGGCCGCGCTCGGCGCGGGCCTCGGGCACCGCTTCGGCCTGTGGGACTACCGCTTCGGCTTTCAGCTGCTGCGCGGTGCGGCCTGGGCCGGGCTCGCGGGCGCGCTCGGCTGCCTCGCCGCGGCGGTCTGGGCCGTGCGCGAGCACGCGCTCGGCGCGCTGCTGGGCGCGCTGCTCGGGCTCGCCGCGGGCGGGGCCGCCTTCGGCGTGCCGTGGGCGGTGATCGAGCGCGCGCAGGCCGCGCCGCCGATCCACGACATCACCACCGATACGCGCGACCCGCCGCAGTTCGTCGCCCTCGCCGCGGCGCGGCGCGCCTCGCCCAACGGCCTGGCCTACGGCGGCGCGGCGGTCGCCGCCCAGCAGCGCCGCGCCTATCCGGACATCGTGCCGCTCGCGCTCGGCGCGCATCCGCCGGCGGCGTTCGAGCTCTGCCTCGAGGCCGCGCGCGGCCTGGGCTGGAAGATCGTCGCCGCCAACCCGGCGGCGCTGCGCATCGAGGCCACCGACCGCACGCCCTTGTTCGGCTTCAGGGACGACATCGTGATCCGCATCACCCCGCTCGAGTCGGCCAGCCGCATCGACCTGCGCTCGGCTTCGCGCGAAGGCCGCGGCGACCTGGGCACCAACGCGCGCCGCATCCGCGCCTTCTACCGCGAGATGGCACGGCGCGGTTGACGCGCCGCGCCGCGCGCGGAACACTGTCTCCGGGGCCCGGGTGCCCGCCCGGGATGGGGGGGGAGGTGAGCGACTCCGGACGCAGCGCGCTCGGCAAGACCACGCGCCCGAGCCTGCGCGGCATCCTGCCGCGCAAGCGCCTGTTTGATCTGCTGGACGAGGCGCGCGCGGGCGGCGCAGTGTGGCTCAGCGGGCCGCCCGGCAGCGGCAAGACCACGCTTGCCGCAAGCTACCTCGACCATGCCGGTCAGCCCTGTCTCTGGTACCAGCTGGACGAAGGCGACGCCGACGTCGCAACCTTCTTCTACTACCTGGGGCTCGCCGCCGCCGAGCTGGGCGGCTCCGGCCGTGCGCCGCTGCCGCTGCTCACGCCCGAGTACCACGCCGGGCTGACGCCGTTCGCGCGCAGCTACTTCCAGGCGCTCTACGCGCGCCAGCCGCCGCCGTTCGCGGTGGTGTTCGACGGCTTCAACGACGTCCCGACCTCGTCGGCGCTGCACGAGGTCATGCGCGAGGCGGTGCGCGAGCTGCCGCCCGGCGCCTTCCTGGCCTGCATCAGCCGCGGCGATCCGCCGCCGGCGCTGGCGCGGCTGCGCGCGAACCGCGCGCTCGCGCTGATCGACTGGGACGCGCTGCGCCTCACGCCGCAGGAGACGCGCGAGATCGTCGCCCTGCGCCATCCGGGACTGCCGGACGCGGAGCTCGGGCAGCTCTACGCGCGCACCGAGGGCTGGGCCGCCGGCCTGGTGCTGATGCTGGAGCAGTCGCGCCGCGGCGGGCCCCTCGCCGCGGCGCCCGACCTCGCCACGCGCCAGCTGCTGTTCGACTACCTCGCGGGAGAGATCTTCCAGAAGTCCGACCCGCGCACGCAGTCCTTCCTGCTGCGCACCGCGTACCCGGCGCAGATGACGGCGTCGATCGCGCACGCCGTAAGCGGCGAGCCCGACGCCGGGCGCATCCTGTCCGAGCTGCATCGCGACAACTACTTCGCGACGCTGCGCCAGGCCGGCCCCGACGCGGTCTACCAGTATCACCCCATGTTCCGCGAGTTCCTGCTCGCGCGCGCGTCCGAAACGATGACAAAGGATCAGCGCCGGGCGATGCAGCGGCTGAGCGCGGAGCAGATGGAGGGTGCCGGCCGGATCGAGGATGCCTTCGCGTTGTACGCGGAGAGCCACGATTGGCAGGAGATGGCGCGCGTCATCGCCGCGTACGGCGCCGACATGCTGGCGCAGGGGCGCGGCGAGACGCTGCTGCGCTGGGTCGAGGACCTGCCGCCGGAGGTGCAGCAGGAGCACCCCTGGACCGTGTACTGGGCGGCCGCGAGCCACCTGCCGTCGGCGCCGCGCGAAGCGCGCCTGCTGTTCGAGCGCGCGCACGACCTGTTTCGCGCCGTTGCCCGCCCCGACCGCGAGGGCGTAATCCGCTCCGCGGCGGGCGCCATGGACGCAATCCTGTACGAGCTCGACGATTTCTCGCTGCTTGACCGCTGGATCGCGGTGCTGGACGCCGAAGGACTCGCGCACTCGGGGCTCGAGGACGCGGCACTCGAGGCGCGCGTGGCCAGCAGTATGTTCATCGCGCTCACCGTGCGCCAACCGCAGCGGCGCGACATACAGGGATGGATCGACCGTGCCTTCACCTGCTCGAAGGACGATTCGGATCCGAACCTGCGCCTGTTCGTGGGCCTGTTCGCCGCGCTCACCCTGATGTGGACCGGCCTGTTCGAGAAGGCCGCGGGCCTGATCGAGGCCATGCGCCGCGCCGCCGCCGGGCCCGGCGTATCGGCGTTCTCGCTCGTCACGCTGAAGGACATCGAGACGATGTACTACATGCTCAAATGCGAACGCGAGCCCTGCGACGAGGCGATGCGCGGGGGCATCGAGACCGCGCGCGCGACCGGCGTGCGCACCTGGGTATTCCAGACGCTGGTGTACGGATACGGCGGCGCGCTCGCCGGGCAGGACCTGGCCGGCGCGGCGCGCGTGCGCAAGGAGCTCGAGGCCGAAGCGTCCGGCGCGAGCCGCTTCAACCTCGCCTGCTTCCATCACTTCGCCTCGTGGGAGGCAATGCTGCGCAAGGACCTCATGCGCGCGCTGCAAGAGGCGCGCACCGCGCTGCGCCTCATGGTTGAAGTCGGCTGTCCGTATTTCGAGGCGCTGTGCCGTCTCGCACTCGCGCGCGTGCTGGCCGACTGCAACGACGAGCGCAAGTGCGCCGCCCAGCTGCGCCAGATGCGCGCAATCGTCAGCGCGATCGACAACCGCCATCTCGAGTTCACCTGCCTGACGGTGTTCGCGGCGATCGCGCTCGAGCACGACCGCCGGCGCTCGGGTCTGAACGCGCTGCGGCGCGCCTTCGCGCTCGGGCGCGAGTACGGCTACGCCCACTTCCAGTGGTGGCTGCCGCAGGACGTGGGGCGGCTGTGCGCGCATGCGATCGGCGCCGGAATCGAGGTGGACTACGCGCGCGACCTGGTGCGCTGGCGCAGGCTGATGCCGGGCGGCGAGGCGCCGGCGCCGGAGAACTGGCCGTGGGCCTTCCGGGTTTTCACCTTCGGCGGCTTCCGCCTGCTGCGCCAGGGCGAACCGCTGGCGGCGAGCGGCAAGGCGCAGCGCCGCCCGCTCGAGCTGCTCAAGGTGCTCATCGCCTACGGCGGCGAAGGCGTGGCCGAGGAGCGCATCGCCGACGCGATCTGGCCGCGCATCCCGGGCGACTCCGCGCACCGCTCCTTCACCAGCACGCTGCACCGCCTGCGCAAGCTCCTGGGCGAGGACAAGGCGCTCGTGCTGCACGAGGGCAAGCTGAGCTTTGACCGGCGCTACGTGTGGACCGACGCCTGGGCATTCGAGGCCCAGGCGGACACGCTCGAGGCGGCGCTGCGCGCCGGAGGCGACGCGGTCGCGCCGGCGGCCGAGCGCCTGCTTGCCCTCTACCGCGGGCCTTTCCTCGCCGGTGAAGCCGACGAGGCGTGGATGCTCGAGCGCCGCGAGCGCATGCGCGCGCGCCTGGCGCGCCTGCTCGCGGCCGCGGGCCGCGTCTGGGACGGCGCGCACGAGCTCGCCGCGCGCTGCCGCGAGCTCGATCCCGCGCTCGCCGAGCCGGCCTCCGCCCGTGCGCCGGGGGCTGGATAGATATACAGCATTCGCCCATAATGGGCGGCGTGACGGCGACCCCGGTTTCGACTTCGGTTTTCGGGCGGCTGAACGAGGCCCAGCGCGCGGCGGCGTGCGCGGGCGGCGCGCCGCTGCTGATCGTCGCCGGCGCGGGCACCGGCAAGACCAACACGCTCGCGCACCGCGTCGCCTGGCTGGTGCTGCAGGGCGTCGCGCCGCAGCGCATCCTGCTGCTGACATTCACTCGCCGCGCGGCCCAGGAGATGACGCGCCGGGCGCAGAAGATCGTCGGCGAGGCGGCCAAGGAAGTCGGCCTGCCGTGGTCGGGCACCTTCCATTCGATCGCCAACCGCCTCATCCGGCGCCACAGCGCGCGCCTGGGGCTGGACGCGAATTTCAGCGTGCTCGACCGCGGCGACGCGGCCGACCTGATGGACGTGGTGCGCCACGAGCTGGGGCTGTCGAAGATGGACAAGCGCTTCCCGCGCAAGGACACCTGCCTCGCGATCTACTCGCACCGCGTCAACACGCAGGGGGCGCTGCGGCGCACGCTGATCGACGCCTTTCCCTGGTGCGCCGAGTGGGAAGACGAGCTCACGCGCCTGTACCGCGCCTACGTCGAGCGCAAGCTCGCCAACCAGGCGCTCGACTACGACGACCTGCTGCTGTACTGGCACGCGATGGCCGCCGACCCGGCGCTCGCGGCCGAGATGAGCGCGGCCTTCGACCACATCCTGGTGGACGAGTACCAGGACACCAACGCATTGCAGGCGCAGATCCTGAAGGCGCTGCGGCCCTCGGGCGAGGGGGTGACGGTGGTGGGCGACGATGCGCAGTCGATCTACTCGTTCCGCGCCGCCACGGTGGAGAACATCCTCGGCTTTCCGGCGCAGTACGCGCCGCCCGCGGCGGTGGTGACGCTCGAGCGCAACTACCGCTCGACCCAGGGCGTGCTCGACGCCGCCAACGCGCTGATCGGCGAAGGGCAGCGCCAGTACCGCAAGATCCTCGAGGCCGCGCGCGGCGCGGGCGAGCGCCCGCGCTACGTCACGGTGGCCGACGACCAGGCGCAGGCCGACTACGTCGTGGGCCGCGTGCTCGAGGCGCGCGAGCGCGGCTTGCTGCTGCGGCGCCAGGCAGTGCTGTTTCGCGCCTCGCACCACAGCGACGTGCTCGAGCTCGAGCTGGTGCGGCGCGACATTCCCTACGTCAAGTACGGCGGACTTAAATTCCTCGAGGCGGCGCACGTCAAGGACCTGCTCGCGGTGCTGCGCTGGGCCGACAACCCGAAAAACCGCGTCAGCGCGTTTCGCGCCCTGCAGCTGCAGGCCGGCGTGGGCCCTGCCACTGCGGCGCGGTTCTACACCGGGTTTGAGGCAGGGTTTTTTTCCTGGCAAGGATTGAAAACGAATTCATCCGAGTTCGACGCTCTCATGGCACAGCTCGGCAATGCCGATTCCCCGTGGGCAGGACAGGTCGGGCGCGTGCGCGAGTGGTTCGAGCCGATCCTGGAGCAGAAGTACGAGGCGGCGCAGGCGCGCGCGGGCGACCTGTGGCAGCTCGAGCGCGTGGCGCAGCAGTTCGCCAGCCGCGAGCGCTTCCTGAGCGAGCTCGCGCTCGACCCGCCGCAGGCGAGCGGCGATCTCGCCGGCGCGCCGCACCGCGACGAGGACTACCTGGTGCTCTCGACCGTGCACTCGGCCAAGGGCCAGGAGTGGGACGCGGTGCACGTGCTGAACGTCGCCGACGGCAACTTCCCTTCCGAGTACGCCACCGGCCGCGCCGAGCTGATCGAGGAGGAGCGGCGCCTGCTGTACGTCGCGATGACGCGCGCGAAATCGGAATTGCACCTGATCGCGCCGCTGCGCTACTACGTGACGGGGCAGCCGCGCCGCGGCGACGCGCACGTCTACGGCGCCACCAGCCGCTTTCTCACCCGCGCGGTTATGGAGCGCCTGCAGCCGCTGACCTGGCCCGAGGCCGACGCGGCCGAGGCCGTCCCCGCGCGCGAGGCGCCGCCGATCGACGTCGCCGCGGCCCTGCGCGGATTGTGGTCTTAGGCGGCGCCGGCCCGATTTGAAAATCCGCCGCGAGCGGTTCATCATGCCCGCTCGTTTCCAACCCGCGAGCGAGATCCCATGAAAGCCGACAGCATTCTCGCCACCATCGGCAACACGCCGCACATCCGCGTCAACCGCCTGTTCGGCGACACGCACCAGGTCTGGATCAAGTCCGAGCGTGCCAATCCGGGCGGCTCGATCAAGGACCGCATCGCGCTGTCGATGGTCGAGGCGGCCGAAACGAGCGGGGCGCTCAAGCGCGGCGCGACGATCATCGAGCCGACCTCGGGCAACACCGGCATCGGCCTGGCGATGGTGGCCGCGGTGAAGGGCTACAAGCTCGTGCTGGTGATGCCCGACAGCATGTCGATCGAGCGCCGGCGCCTGATGCTCGCCTACGGCGCGAGCTTTGAGCTCACCCCGCGCGAGAAGGGCATGCCGGGCGCGCTGGCGAGGGCACAGGAGCTGGTCGCGGCTACCCCGGGCTCGTGGATGCCGCAGCAGTTCGAGAACCCGGCCAACATCGAGGTGCACGCCAAGGCCACCGCGAAGGAGATCCTGGCCGACTTCCCGCAGGGCATCGACGTGCTGATCACCGGCGTGGGCACCGGAGGGCACATCACCGGCTGCGCGCAGGCGCTGAAAAATGCCTGGCCGACGCTCAAGGTGTACGCGGTTGAGCCGAGCGCCTCGCCCGTGATCTCGGGCGGCAAGCCCGGGCCGCACCCGATCCAGGGCATCGGCGCGGGCATCATTCCGAAGAACCTGCATGTGCAGCTGCTCGACGGCGTGATTCAGGTCGAGGCCGAACCGGCCAAGGAGATGGCGCGCCGCGCGGCGAAGGAAGAGGGCATGCTGATCGGCATTTCCTCGGGCGCGACGCTGCAGGCGATCAAGCAGAAGCTGCCCGAGATCGCCAAGGGCGCGACTGTGCTGGGCTTCAACTACGACACCGGCGAGCGCTATCTGTCGACCGAAGGTTTTCTGCCGACCGAATGAGAAAGCTCGCCGCGCTTGCGCTGCTGATCCCCTTGGCCGCGGCCGCCCAGATGGGCGGCGCAATGATGAACAGCCCGCGCCACGCTTACGTGATGCGCCACGGTGTCGACCCGACGTACGCCCAGGCGCACAACCCGCTCGAGCCGAGCGCGTCCAACATCGAGGCCGGCAAGTCGCTCTACCGGCTCCACTGCGCGGTGTGCCACGGCGACTCCGGCATGGGCAGCGAGGCGGGCCTCGAGCTCGACCCCCCGGTGGCGAGGCTGGGCGGCCTGTCGCGGCAGCCGATCGCGAGCGACGGCTTCTACGACTGGGTCATTTCAGAGGGCGGCGTGCCGCTGCGCAGCGCGATGCCGCCGTTCAAGAACGTACTCAAGCAAGAGGATATCTGGAAAATCGTTCTTTATCTGCGCACGCTGTGATGCGCCGCGTGCTGCTCGCGGCCGCCAGCCTGCTCGCCGCATTCTCGGCGCATGCCGAAGATACGCGCGAGTTCGTCAAGTTCCCGCCCATGATGCTCGAGCACGAGATGCGCAACATGCGCGACCATCTCGCGACGCTGCAGAAGATCCAGGACGCGCTCGGTGCGGGCCAGCTCGACGAGGCGGGCAGGCTGGCCGAGCGGCGCCTCGGTCTGAGCTCGTTCGGTCTGCACGGCGCGCACGACGTCGCGCCGTTCATGCCCGCGGGCATGCAGGCGATCGGCACCGAGATGCACAAGACGGCGAGCCGCTTCGCGCTCGAGGTGAACAAGGCCGCCGCCACCGGCGACCTGCGTCCGGCGATCGCCGCGCTGGGCAAGGTCACCGAGCAGTGCGTGGCCTGCCACGCCGCCTACCGCCTGCACTAGACGCGCCCGGCGCTTCGGGCGAAACTAACCAGACTCGTTCTCGTGAAGGAGGGGCCGATGCCCGTCGCCGACATCAACCACTATTTCGTGCGCGCCAACGACCTCGAGGCCACCAAGCGCTTCTACGTCGACGTGCTGGGCTTCGAAGTGATGCCGCGGCCGAATTTTCCGTTTCCGGGCTACTGGCTCGGGGTGAGCGGCAAGATCCAGGTCCACATGGGGCCGCACGGCATTCCGAACTCGGAGCTGTACTACCTCGGCACGCCCGCGGACGCGGCGACGACCCAGTCCGGCGTGGTCGACCACATCGCCTTCGCCGCGACCGAGCCGAAGGCCTTCGTCGAGCGCCTCAAGGGCAAGGGGGTCGAATACCGCCCGCGCTACCTGCCCGAGTCGAGCCTGTACCAGCTGTTCCTGCGCGACCCTAACGGGCTCATGATCGAGCTCAATTTTTTCGGCATCGCCGACGCGCCCGACTGGGGTGGCGAGGACTACTCGAAGATGCCGCGGGTCGAAACGGTCTGATGGCACGCGATTTTTCGGGCGTCTCGTACGCCGAGGCGCTGGGGCGCGCGCGCGCGCTCGTTCCGGCCCTGCGCGTGCGCGCCACGGAGGCCGAAGACGCGCGCCAGCTGCTGCCCGAGACCGAGGCCGAGCTGCACGCGAGCGGCCTGCTGCGCTTCGCGCAGCCCAGGCGCTGGGGCGGCATGGAGCTCGACTACGTCGCCTTGTTCGACATCCCGGCCGAGGTCGGGCGCGGCTGCACCTCGACCGCCTGGAGCGTCGCCAATCTGGGGATGCACCACTGGATGCTCGCGCTGTACGACGAGCGTGCGCAGGCCGAAGTCTGGCGCGACAACCCGGACGCGATCATCGCTTCGGGCATCGCCTACCCGCAGGGCAGCGCCAAGCGGGTCGAGGGCGGGCTCGAGATCAGCGGCCACTGGAACTTCTCCAGCGGCGTCGACGGCAGCCACTGGAACATGCTCGCGGTGACCGTGAAGGACGGCGACCAGGTGGTGGACCACTGCATGTGCCTCGTGCCGCGCAGCGACTACCAGGTGATCGACGACTGGCAGGTGCTCGGCATGCGCGGCACCGGATCGAAGTCCGTGCAAACGAAGGACCTGTTCGTGCCTGCGCACCGCGCGCTGTCGATGTACCTTGCGCGCGGCGGGGCCGATTTCCCGGGCGCCAAGACCAACCCCAACCCGCACTACCGCATCCCGCTCTCCGGCATGGGCTCGCACTGCATCGCCGGCGCCGCGGTCGGCAACGCGCGCGCCGCGCTCGAGCTCAGCTGCGACGCGATCGGCGGGCGCAGCACCAACTACACCGTGGCGCGCATGCGCGAGTTCCAGACCGTTCAGCTGCGCGTGGCCGCCGCCGGCGCGCGCGTCGACGCGGCGCGCCTGATCGTGCGCAACGACTGCCTCGACGGACAGGCGATCGCCGAGTCCGGGCGTGAGCCGACGCTGGAGGAAAAGCTGCGCTGGAAGCGCAACGTCGCCTACGCGGTGCAGATCTGCACCGAGGCGGTCGATTCGCTGCACGGCATGGCGGGCGCGAAGGGCATCTACGATCACTACCCGATCCAGCGCCTGTTCCGCGACGCTCATTCGCTCATGGGCCACATCGGCTTTTCCTGGGACGCCCAGGGCGCGCCCTGGGGCCTGGTCGCGCTCGGCGGCGACTTCCCCGCGCCCCCGACCCTCTGAATAATCGGGGTCAGAGTCGCTTTTTAAATAGAGCGACTCTGACCCCGAATCGCGAGAGTCAGGCGGGTAGCGGTTTGCCGCGCGTCTCGGGCATGAACGGCGCCACCACCAGGCCGAGGACGTATATCGAGCCCAGGTACATCGCCACCATCGACACGCCGCCCAGCTTGTGGATCAGAAACCCGGCGAACAGCGGCCCCAGGAAAGCGACGAAGCGAGACACGTTGAACACGAACGCCGAGGCGGTCGCGCGCACGTTGGTGGCGAACAGCTCGGGCAGGTAGATCGCGAACCAGGCGAAGCCGCCGAGGGTGAAGAAGCCGTTGAGCAGCGTCGCCGCCATTACGACGTGCACGCTGTGGCTCCATAGGTAGACCGCCGGGATGAACAGCAGGCTGCCCGCGAACAGGAACGCGAGGTACATGCGCCGCCCCATGGCGTCGGCGAGAAAGCCTGAGGCGACGTAGCCGATGATCGCGCCGACGTTGTAGACGATGCCGGCGACGCTGCCCCAGTAGGCCGCGCTCAAGCCTTCGTGCTTGGCGATCGCACCGACGTAGCCCGGGATCCAGGTCGCCACGCCCCACCAGCCGAGCGTGGTCGCGAGCGAGAGCGCCAGCCCGAGCAGGACGCGGCGCCGGCCCTCGCGGTCCTGGAACAGCTGCGCGAGGGTGAAGGGGCGCTTCGCCTTGCCTTCTTGCGCGCTCTTCGCTTCGGTGACGTCCCAGCGCTTGGCCTTGACCGTCTCCACCCAGCGCGCGGACTCGTCGATGCTCTTGCGGATGTAGAACACGAACACCGCCGGGACGATGCCCAGGCCGAACATCCAGCGCCAGGCGTCCGGCCCCATCGGGCGCAGGAAGTACCACGCGGCGGCGGCGATGAACGCGCCGAAGCCGAACCCGGACTGCAGGAAGCCCGCGCCCTTGGGGCGCGCCTCGTTCGGCCAGGCCTCGGCCAGCAGCGTGTTGCCGGTGCTCCACTCGCTGCCGATGAACAGGCCGGTGAGGAAGCGGAACGCGACCAGCATCGTGATGCTGGTGCTGAACGCGGTCAGCCCCGTGAAGCAGGCGTAGCCGACGATCGAGATCAGCATCATTCTCTTGCGGCCGATGTAGTCGGCGACGATGCCGCCAATGGTGCCGCCCGCGGCCCAGCCGAGCAGCGTGATGCCGATCGCGAGGCCGGCGTACTTGGGCAGCTGGCCATGCTCGCTCGCGGGCAGCACTGCGAGCAGGGCGGGCCCGAGCACGCTGATCAGCGCGTAGGTTTCGTAGCCGTCGAAAATCCAGCCGAGAAAGCTCGCGACAAGAATTTTCCAATGCGTGGGCGTCAGATTCGCGTGCCAAGACGCCGGCTGCTGCCGGACAGCTTCGGTCATTTTCTCCTCCCTCCGGTGACGGCCATTGTTCTTCTGCGGCGGCCGAATCAATTGCAGCGATGCTAGCGCTTACCGGAGAGGCAAGCCTTGCGCCTGCCTTGCGAAAACCGGGGACAGACCCCGATTATTTCTGCCAGCTCATCTCGCCGGCCTGCGCGACCGTGCCGTCGGCCTTGCGCACCTCGGTCCTGGTGGAGGTCTTGTCCGCCGCCGCGTGCACCGTGATCGCCTCGGCGTCGAACACCGGCGCCTGGGCGCGGAAGGAGAAGCTGCGCGGCGTGCGGCGCCCGGCCTGCAGCCAGGCGAGCGTCGCCATCACGGTCGCCATCAGCGGCCCGTGCACCACCAGCCCGGGGTAGCCCTCGAGCTCGAGGCAGTAGCGCCGGTCGTAGTGGATGCGGTGGCTGTTGAAGGTGAGCGCCGAGTAGCGGAACAGCAGCACGTCGTTCGGCACCAGCGCGCAGCGCGCCGGGTTCGCCCCCAGCGGCTCGCGCCACACCGGTCCCTCGGCCGGCGAGCTGGGCCTGGCGCGCGCCGCGGGCGGCGCCTCGCGGTAGACGATGTCCTGGCCCTCGCGCATCAGCAGCGCGGCGCCGCTTTTCCATTCGTGCCGCACCTTGACGAACACCAGCGTGCCGCTCTTGCCCTGCTTCATGTCGACCGACTCGAGCTTCGAATCGCGCCGCAGCGGCTCGCCCAGGCGCGGCGCGCGCAGCCACTCGAGCTGGCTGCCGGCCCACATGCGCCGCGGCAGCGGCACCGGCGGCAGGAAGCCGCCGCGCGCCGGGTGGCCGTCGGGCCCCGCCTCGCGCAGCGGCGACAGCGGGGTGGTGAAAATCCAGTGCCACAGCGGCGGCAGCTCCGCGCCGTCGGTGAACGGCGCCGGATCGAGGTCGAGGCTCGCGGCGAGCTGGCGCACGCGCGCCGCGTCGCAGCGGTCCTCGAGCGTTTCGCTGCGGCCGACCCAGCCGCGCAGGTGTTCGAGGTCGATCGCGGGCGTCATGGTTTGGGGGCGCCTGCGGCGAGCGCGCGCTTCGCGCCGTCCGCGAGCAGCCAGATGTCGGCGGTGAGGGTGACGAAGTCGTAGCCCCTGGCGTAGAACGCGGGCGCGGCAGCGGGCTGGCGCGCCACGCCGCCGAGCCAGCGCCCGGCGGCCCGGGTGCGCTCTTCGATCTGCGTCATGAGCGCCTTGAGCTCGGGGTCGGCGTAGCTGCCGTACTCGGTCAGGCGCGAAAAATCCTTGATCACGTCGGCCGCCAGGTCGCCCGGCCCGGAGATGATCATGTCGAGCCCGTCTACCTGCAGGATCTCGGC
>JADEYI010001408.1_pt1 | contig 18475 bp, 17 predicted proteins | sample 8542331 | NCBI WGS metagenome assembly JADEYI01 (sample SAMN16510988, study PRJNA670497) | mine drainage metagenome | isolation source: biofilm near Copperflume 1 | place: Germany: Marsberg coppermine Kilianstollen | collected 2018-02
TGTGCTGTACTTTCATGCGAACCGCCAGCCTCCGGACGTGAAGACCGAGGCCAACTAGGAGCGTGTCGAAGCCGCCTATCGCGCGTTCCGCAGCGCGCTGGGAGTAAAACCGACCGGCAAGCGAAAATGAAGCTGCTTCGTGATCCGCTCGGACGCCCGATCAAGCGTCTCTACTTCAAGACGGAAGAGCTTGACGAGCGATGCGAACGGATCGTCGTGGACTTCATGGATCTCCACGCTGGCGGCTTCAAGCTCCCGATCCCGACCGATGACCTGATCCGCATGATCGAGGCTGAGGCCGACGATCTCGACATGTATGCCGAGCTCCCGCAAGAAGAAGACGGTCACACCGACTTCTTTTTCGACCGAAAGCCGAGAGTACTGATTGCGAAACGGCTCTCGGATCCGCGCTACAAAAACCGGCTCCGAACTACTCTCGGACACGAGTACGGCCACGTGTGGTTTCACGCTCCGCTGTGGAGAAAGTCCGGGCCAGAAGCGCAGCGCCAACCTGCCGCGCCATCATGGACTTGCCATCGCGACACCATCGTTACCGCTCCAGAGAACGATTGGATGGAATGGCAGGCAGCATACATCAGCGGCGCGCTGCTGATGCCGCGGTCATACCTTCAGTTGTGGGCGGGGGAGATTGCGATGCGCGAAGCCAAGCAACCGCCGCTGTCCATCGATTCAGATCTGGCTCGCGCAGTGGTCGCACGGATCATGCGGCGCTGCCAAGTCTCCGAACAGGCCGCACGGGTCCGGCTCCTGCGGTTGGGCCTGCTGACCGAATCGTGAAACCTGCCAAGTGTAATGTAATTATGGAATTTGACAATTACGTCATGATGGACCTATTCTGGATGGTGTGCGGTGCGTTTCCAACTCCCCAGCTGCGCCGCACGGAATTCCAACCAAGTAGGTGGCACTATGGATCAGGACAAGAAATCAAAAAGTCCGAAGCTCGGCTGGACGTTCGACGAGCTGGCTAGCAGCCTGAGCGTCTCAGTTCCTTTTCTGCGGCTTGAAGTGAAGCGCGGCCGTCTCAAGGCCGCGCTTCTCGGCCGCCGGGTCGTTCTGCTGGATGCCGAGGTGCGGCGGTATCTGGCGGAGGCGAGCGGCGCCCAGGGGGAATGGCGATGAGCGTCTACAAGCGAGGGGGAATTTATTGGTACGAGTTCGAGTTTGCCGGTTCCAGAATTCGCGAAAGCACCAGGAGCAATTCAAAGAGAGTCGCCGAGGAAGCAGAGCGGAAGCGCCGTCGCGACCTCGAGTTAGGGATCCATCGGCTCACGAAAACCGCAAGCCACGCCACTCTTCAAAGTCGCAGCTCAGCGCGTGATTGAAGACAAATACCGTCGACGATCTCGCAATACTGGTGAACTTTATAAGTATGCACTCAAACCGATTGTCGAGGCGTTCGGAGGCAAGCTGGTTAGTGACATTTCGCCCGAAGAGATTCGCTCGTATCAGACCAGACGTTTGGCCACCGGAGTATCGGCACGAACCGTTAACATCGAAGTTGGCGCACTTCGCACCGTGCTTAAGGGTTATGGGCTGTGGGCGCCAATGTCCGATGCCGTTGAGATGCTACGCGAGCGCAAGGATGTGGGACGGGCACTAAGCTATGAAGATGAGAAACGATTGATCGAGGCTGGCGGAAAAAGCAGATCTCCCGCGCTGCTGCCGCTTCTCATAGTCACGCTGGACACGGGACTTCGCGCAGCCGAAATTCGAGCGTTGCAACGAAAGGATTTAAGTCTCGTCTGGAAAAACGGCGTGATCGAGCGCGGCTTCATCACGGTACCGAAATCCAAGACTGAAGCCGGAACAGGACGCACGATTCCCCTGAGCCGCCGTGCGTCCGCTGCGCTGACCCTCTGGTTGGCTCGATTTTCTCGAACCGATCCAGCCACATTCGTATTTCCGCGCCATTCGGTGGGCCTGATCGGCCACAAACGCGAGTCCCACGTGCATGGCATTCGTTTCGACGAACCGATCGGAGAATGGAAGAAAGCGTGGAAAGATTCATGCACCGCGGCTGGTGTACGTTACCGCTGGCATGATCTTCGCCATACGTTCATTACCCGCCTAGCGGAGCGGCCGGAGATTTCCGAGCAGACGATCATGAGCTTGGCCGGGCACGTCTCCCGCTCTATGCTCGCCCGATATAGCCATATTCGGAATCAGACGAAGCCATCTGCGATCGAAGCGCTCGAACGGGAGGCTTCGGCGGCCATTTTTGCAGAAGAGTCCCCACAAAAGTCCCCACAGTCTCATGCAGACGAAAAGTCGATTCTCAACTGAGTCCGGCAAAATGTTGGTAAAATTTGGGGAATTGTTGGTGGACGCACCAGGACTTGAACCTGGGACCCCTTGCATGTGAGGCAAGTGCTCTAACCGGGCTGAGCTATGCGTCCACCGGGAAAAGAATTATTGCGCCGCGCGGGCCTTTCCCGCAAGTGCGCCGCGATTCCCCCCGATGGTCCGGCGCGCGACTATTCTTTTGCCCTTATGCGGCAGTCGGAGCCTTACGCGGGGGCGTGGGACGTGCGCGGCCGGGGTGGAGATCACGAGATTTCGCCGGATCTTCAGTCGCGGTGGCGCAGATAGCTCGATCGCGCGCAGGATTATAATATGGAGCGTCCCGGTGGGGTGCTGCTAATATCCGCGGCGGTTCACCGGGCGCCCGGGACCGGGCTGCCGACGCAGGGAGGCGCGTTGAAAACCGCATGAGCACGTCCATCGCCAACCATGAGGCGGCCGCGGTCGCGCATCCCGACGTCATCCAGTATTGCGAATACAAGCTGCTGCTGGGCGCGGAGCATTTCACCCGTACCCAGCAATTCCACAAATTCTGGAAGATCACGCGGCGCGTCGCCAAGTCACTGGGCATCGAAATTGCCAAGCGCGGCAAAGAGATGGAGACCCATCTGCGCGAGGTGATCTTTTTCGACACGCCGAAATTCCGCCTTTATAACAACGGGTTTATTCTGCGCCGCCGCACGTTTTACAAGCAGGGGCTGCCCCAGCCGGAACACGAATTGACGCTCAAGTTTCGCCATGCGGACTTTGACGAGGCGGCGGCAGTCGACGTGCGCCCGCTGCTGCCCTGCATCAACGTGGTCAAGTTCAAGCAGGAAATTCTGCTACCCTACGACAAACTCGCCGGGTCGCGCATTATCTATTCGCACGGCTGCGAGCTGGATACGCCCAATACGATCATGACCCAGAGCTTCGAGACCATCTGCCAGGTCTTCCCGGCACTGCAGCGCACGGGGGCCAAGGCCAAGACCGCACTGTCAGTGGTCAATGGGGTCGCGATCGAAGAGATTCTGGTCAACCTGGGCGAACTGGATTTCGGCGGCAAACTGACGGCCAAGGCGACCCTGGCGATCTGGCGCAACCGGATGACGCAGGAGCATTTCATCGGTGAGTATTCGTACCAGATCAAGTTTCCTTCGCCCGATATGTTTCGCGGCAAGCCGCGCGAGCTGGCGGATCAGTTCTATCTCGAGATGCAGAAGGAGGCGGCCGAGTGGATTCAGCCCGGCACCACCAAGACCGCGATGATCTATCGCATGGGCAAGACGCCGGTCGCCAATCGTGAATGAGGCCGAAATCGTGGATGCGGCCGCGGCCTCGCGCGCGCGGGCCAGCCTCGGGGCAATCTTCAAAGTCTTTCTGACGGCGGGGGCGATCAGTTTTGGCGGCGGCGTGATCGCCTACCTGCGCCAATACCTGGTGGCGGCCAACGGCTGGCTCGACGACGATGACTTTCTCGACGCGCTCGAGATCAGCGAGACGCTGCCGGGCCTGAACTCGGTCAACATGAGCGTGATCGTGGGCGATCGCATGCGTGGCACGATCGGCGCGGCGGTCGCGGTGGCCGGCCTGATGCTGCCCGGGATCTGCGTGATGATGACGCTCGGCGTGCTGTGGGAGCGGCAGCGGCACAACGCGGAGATCAACGGCTTCCTGGTCGGGGTGGCGGCGGCGGCGGTGGGCCTGCTGCTGACGGTGACGCTGCAGCTCGGCCACAAGCAATTTGTGCGGCCGCTCGACCTGATCGTCATGGCGGCGATCTTTATCGCGGTGAGCCTCTTCAAGGTCTCGCTGATCTGGGTGCTGCTGGTGGCCGGTCCGATCGCGGTGTGGCTGTACCGGCCGCGCGGTCCGGTCGAGACCGCCGAGCGCTTCGTGCATTTGCGCGATCGCCTCCACTCGCATCGCGCGCATTGGCGGCATTGAGTCGTGGCGCATAAATTATTGACGCTGGCGTGGGTCTTCGCGCTGCTCTCGATCCTGGCGGTCGGCGGCGGCACCGCGGTGCTGCCCGAGATGCAGAAGCTGACGGTAACTCAGTATCACTGGGTCACCGACCAGCAGTTCCGCGACATCTACAGCCTGGGCCAGGTCGCGCCCGGACCGAACATGCTGATGGTGCTGGTGATCGGCTACCGGCTGGCGGGCGCCGCGGGCGCGGCGGTGGTCGGCTTCGCGTTTTTTCTCCCGGACTGCATCCTGACGCTGTTCGCCAACCGGATGTGGATGAGGTACAAGGACTCGCTCTGGCGCAACGCGATCCAGCGCGGGATGGCGCCGATCGCGATCGGGCTGATGCTCTCGGGTACCTACGCGCTCGCGCGGCTCTCGATCCACAATCTGGTCGGTCTGGCCGTCGCGGCGGCGACCCTGGCGGTGCTGATGTGGCGGCGGGTGAATCCCGTTCTGCTGATCTCGGCCGGCGGATTGATCTACCTGGTGTGCTTCACGCGGCTGGCCCAGGGGCGCTAGCCGGGCGGCCGCGTCAGCTTAATCCGGCCGGGCGTGAGGCTAAGGCTTTTCGTCATCGTCGTCTGCCGCGGATGAGTCGTCATACGGCTCGCCGCGCCGGTACAGCCGCAGCCATCCGAACGACGCGGCCATCAGGCGCCATCCCGACGGGAACTCGAGCGCGCCGGCGTTGGGGTCGGGCTCGGCGTCGATCAGCACCTTGCGTCCGTTATGCCATTGGACGAGCAGCATGCGATGGCCGACCTGGCGGCCCGACACCGGATCGATCGCGAAGTCGCCGAACAACGTCGAAGTGCGCATTGCGGAAAACGCCGCGCGCAGGCGGAGTTGATCGCGCGCGCCGGCCGCGCGCAAGGCGGCGAGGCTGAGCAGGCCCGCGGCGTATGCCTGGGCGGCCGGATAATCGCATCCGGCAGCGGCGTCGTGCGTGCGCATCCGGCGGGCGAACTCGGCTGCTGACGGGCCGAGTTCCGGCGCCGGCGCGTTGCGATCGTGCTCCCATTGGCTGGGGCCCACGATGCCGTCGGCGTCCGCGCCGAGCGCTGCGGCGAAGCCGGTCACGCCCGCCGCGACGCATCCGAGCACCGGAATCGAACTGCCCGAAGCGATCACCGCGCGCATGATCGCGACGTCGTGATCGAAGCTGCCGGCACTGACCAGCGCATTGATCCGGTTGCGGCGCAGGGCGGCAATCAGCGTCGCCGGCGAGCTGGCGGGATCGTAATTGGCGGTGTACTTGAGGCGCAGACGCACGCCGTGGAGCCATGCGCGGCGGATGGCGCAGGCGCGCGCGGCACCGTCGGCGACCTGGCGCGCGAAGGGCGTGCGCGACGACACGATCGCGACGCGCTTGCGCCAGATTTTGAGCGTTGTGAGCAGCCGCACGAAGCCCTCGAGATATTCGCTCGCCGGGGTCGGCACGCCGACGATCAGGCGGCGGCGATCGTCGTGCAGGTCGTCGCCCGCCCCGCCGTGATTGACCAGCAGCTTTCCGGCGTCGCCAGTGACGATCGCGGCCGCGCGGGTCAAACCGGTCGAGTAGGGGCCGAGGCAGAGGTCGGCGCGGCGATCGCCGCAGAGCCAGCGGTAAATCTCGCGCACGCGATCGTGGCGGCTGCAATCGTCGCGGCATTCGAGCTCGACGGCATAGCGCGCACCGCCGATTTCCACGCCGCCCGCCGCATTGGTGTCGCCCACGAACAGGCCCAGGGCCGCCGCGGCCTGCCGGCCCATCGCGGCGTATGCGCCGGTCAGCGAGAGCGACAGGCCGATGACGAGCTTGCGCATCGCGGCGCGGGCTCAGCCGGCGATTTCGGCGCGGCCGTCGCGAATTACGATGAGGCCGCCGGGATTGGCGGTTTCGTAAGCGAAGAGCCGCCGATCGCCGCGCGCGCCGGCCGGCCATACGCGCGTGGTGATCGTGTCGCCGGGCATGACCGGCCGCGAAAAGCGCACGGCGAGGCGCTTGAGCCGCAGCGGATCGCCGCCGCACAGCCGATCGATGATCACCCTGGAGGTGAAGGCCATCGTGCACAGGCCGTGGACGATAATTCCGGGCAGCCCGGCCATCCTGGCAAAATTCTCGTCTACATGTAGCGGATTGCGATCGCCCGACGCCTCGGCGTAGCGCGGCGTCTGATCGCGGTCGATGGTCTGGGCGACGGTGGCCAGGGGTTCGCCGCGGACGATCGCGGCGGCGGGTGGCGCGTCGGCGGCGGCGCCACGCCGGCCGCGGATCAGGACGGTGAACAGCGTGCGATTGACCGGATCGCCGGCGGCATTGCGCGCCTCGAGTTCCAGCGCCATCGTGTCGCCGCCCGGATGAGTTTCGATCGCGGCGATACGCGCGGTCGACGTGAGCGCGTCGCCGGGGCGAATCGGCGCGAGAAATTCCATGTCGTGCGCGACGTGCAGCAGGCGCATCAGATCGGCCCGCAAGTCGGGGTCGGTAAAGGCCGAGATGGCGGAGAGCCAGGTGACGACCACGGCGAACATCGGCGGCGCGACGAGCCCACCCGGCGCGGTGGCGTCGAAGTAGCGCGGATTGTCGTCGTTGCAGGCGCGCGCGTACTTCTGCGTCGCCGCGCTCGTCACCGCCATCGCGATTGGCGCATAGAGCTTGCCGGCGCAGGCCTGATTGAGCGGCATGGTGGACACCTCGGACGGATTCGCGCGGGCAAGTGGCAGCGCGGTCGGGCGGCCGACAGTGACTCAATATCGCGTTCGCTAGGGCGAACTCGCGACGCTCAATCGAGCTCGCGTCCGCCGACCACCACCGCTTTCAAATTTAGCTGGTCGTCGAGCAGAATCAAATCCGCGCGCGCGCCGCGCACGAGCCGTCCGCGATCGGCGAGTCCGAGGATGGTCGCCGGTGTGCGCGAGGTGGCCAGCGCGATGCCGGGCCATGCCAGGGCGCCGCCCTTCCAGCTCATCCGCGCCGCCTCGAGCATCGTGATCGTACTGCCGGCCAGCGTGCCGTCGGGCAGCCGCGCGGCGCCGCCGGCAATGCTCGCCGCCTTCACCAGCCCCCCAAACAACGGCATCCTGCGGCCGTCAGTGCCGGCCAGCGCGACGCGGTCGGTCGTGTAGAACAGGTCGCCAAGCTTGCGCGCCATCAGAGCGATCCGGATCAAGCGATGATCGACGTGGATGCCATCGGGGACTAACGCGACCTTGGCCATCGAATGCGACAGCGCGGCGCCGACCGTGCCGATCCCGCGATGATGCAGCGGCGGCATCGCGTTGAACAGATGCGTGAACATCCGCGCCCCGGCCGCGACGCCCGCCAGCGCCTGCTCGCCGGTCGCGTCAGTATGGCCGATCGAAACCGCGACGCCGCGCGCCTCGAACCGCCGAATCGCGTCGAGCGCGCCGTCGAGTTCCGGCGCGAGCGTGATCAGCTTGAGCGTGGTCAGGCGCATCACGCGCTCGAGCGCGTCGCCGCGCGGCAAAAGATTGAGCGCCGGATGCACGCCGCGGCGGTGTGGCGAGATGAACGGTCCCTCGAGATGCATCCCGAGGATCGTCGCGCCGACCGGCATGCGGCTGCCGCGCCGCGCGGCGCGTTCGCTTTCGGCCTGCGCCGCCATCGCCTCGGCGATAACGCGGTCGAGCCGTTCGATCGTATCGAGCGGCGAGGTGATCACCGTGGGCAGCCATCCGGTGGTGCCCTCATGCGCCAGGCAATGCGCCAGCTCGAGCAGATCGTTGGCGGTGGCCGACATTACGTCGATGCCGCAGGCGCCGTTGACCTGGAGATCGATGAACCCGGGCAGCACGCGATCGGAAATTATTTTCGATCGTGGCCGCCGTTCGACGCGGATAATTTTGTGGTTGAAGCTGACGACCGCTGGATAAGTCTCGCCCGGCGCGACAACGCCGGCGAGTTGATTTATTCTTGCACGCCGGGCGCGACGTGCGGACCGCGCGGGGATGCGCGGGACGATTTTAATTGGCACGGAAACGTTCGGCGAGCAGGCGCGAGAAACGGGGCAGGTAGAGCAGGTCGAAGGTCGCGTCCTTGCCGGGAAACATCGCGACCGCGGCGCTCTTGAGCGCATGGACGTGATCCCAGGCCTGTTCCAGAGTCAGCGAATCGTCCTGCGCGATCGTCGCGAAGGTCAGCTCGACCAGGAAGCGCAGCCGCCGCATCAGCTTGTTTTCATGAGCGATGCGGGCGGTCCGTTCGTCGTTGTTCATGGCATGCAAGCCGCGCCCGGCGGGGCGCGCCGTCAAGCGGCACGGCAGCGCAATTATAGCGCATCGGCTGCGAGCGTACAGATCGGCCGGCGACGGCGCGGCGGCGGAGCCTTGTCTTAATCGTGCGCGGATGGCAACCTCGTCTCGATTTATGCAGCGCCGACTGAAAAGCAGCTTCATCTACCTCGCCAACGCGGTGAACGACTTGCGCGGTAATTGGCCGACGCTCGCGCTGGCGCTCGCTCCGCTGGTGGTCGTCGCGGCGCTCTGCCTGTTGCCCGACGCGCTTAATATCCAGCATGGCCTGGCGGAGAAATTCGCTCCCGGCGCGCGCAGCGTCGCGTGGGTTCCAGTTCAGATTCCGTACCAACCTTCGGCCGACGTGGCGCAATCCGAATTTCCGCAATGGGCGGTCACGATCTTCCACTGGCTGGTCTTCGCAGTCACGCTCGCGGCGCAGCTTCTGGTGCTGTGCGCGATCCGGCGATGGCAGTCCGGGCTGCGCAAGCCGGGGGCGCTCGCCGAGACGATCGAAATTTATCGCGACGCCGCCCGGAACGCCGCCGCGTTTGCCTGGGTGGTAATTCTCCAGCTCGGGCTGCCCACCATCGCGTTCAAGGTGCTCGAGTTGGATTTCATGGTGCCGGGCGGCGTGGTTGCGGCGCTGGTCTATCTCGCGCTGGTGATCCTGATGCTGGCCGGGTCGCTGATTTTTCTTTGGCTCTATTTCGCGCCCTATGCGCTGATCTTCGACCAGGAGCATAGCTTCCGCGCCCTGCTCGCGAGCCGCGACCTGCTCCGCAAGCGTTTTTTCCGCGTGACGACGAGAATCGTGGTCTTTCTCGCCGTCTGGTCGGGGTTCAATGCCTGGGTTTTGGGTTTTTTTGCTGCCGTCAGTATCATCCTCGGACCCTTGGCAATTCTGACCGGTTACATCGGCGCGGCAATTTTCCTGATCAACCTCGCGACGCTGGCGGTGACCTACGCCACCAACGTTTTTCTGATAGCGGCGGGCTATCGGCTGTACCAGGATCTGCGCGAGGCCGCAGCCGCGCAGGCGAATGCGGCGATGCCGGCGACGGCGCCGCTCGCCGATTTGAGCGCGCCCGCCGCCCGCTGAAGCATTACCCGAGCTTCCGCTCATGGCGCGGCGCGCGCCCGATGTCAGGTGTCGGACGCCAGCCGCGAGAGCGCGCGCACGGTCACCTGCAGCGGCGGCAATCCGATCGTGGTGAGCGCACGCAGCTCGCCCATCAGGCGCGCGACGTCGGCCGCCCGGCGTTCGCGCTCATGCGCGACGCGCGGTTGCGGCGCCGGCGCGTCGTGCGCCGCGCTGTCGAGCGCGCGGCAGCACAGGCTGGTCCGCGCCCAGGTCAGCTCGCCTGCCAGATCGCGCGCGGCGCGCCGCTCCCAGCGGTCGTCGCTACTGATCGCCTCGATCGCGCCCTCGATTAGCGCGAACTCGATTCCTTCGCTCAAACCGAAGTAGGCGCGCGCGACGGTCAGCGGCGCCGCCCCGCGCTTGAAGCTCAGGCTCAGCACGTGCAGCAGATGGTCGGCGAAAGACAGGCGGGCGAGCTCATGGGCCAGCTCCTCGCGCTGGACGGTCGTGCGCAGCTCGCGATAGGTCCGCTCGAAGCGGGCGCGCTCGCCGGCCGCCAGGGTCTCCTCAAACTGCGCGGCCAACTCGCCGATCGCCGGCTTGAAGCGATCGATCGCGGCGCCGATCGGCGCGGCCGGATCGGCGTGCGCCAGCGCCCATCCACTGGCCCGGCGCGCGGCCTGCTCCAGGGCCATGAAAGCGCCGAGTTCACCCTCGGCCGAAAGCCCCGAGGCTTCGGCCTTGAGCTGCGCGGCGCGCTCGCTGATTTGCAGGATGCCGCTTGCGGTCAGCCAGGCGCGCATGGCGCCCTCGGTGTCGATGCCGTAGTCGCGGATGAAGTTGAAGACGAACACCGCGCCCATCAGGTTGACCAGTTCGTTGACCACGCGGGTCGCCACCAGTTCGCGGCGCAGCCCGTGATGCGGCACGTCGGCGGCGAAATCGTTCGCGATCGAAGCCGGAAAATAGGGCCGCAGAAAGCGGTCGACGAAGCCGGCCTCGTCGACCAGCGGCGAAAGCTCAAGCCGCGCCGTGAGATCGATTTTGGTGAACGCGGTCAGCATCGCGAGCTCCGGGCGGGTCAGCCCGGCATAGCGTGCCCGCCGATCACGCAACTCCTCGTGGGTCGGCAGCGTCACCTCCTGCCGGCGGATCACGCCGCGCTGTTCCATCGCGCTCAGATGGTCGCGATAGCTGCTGACGCCGCCGCGGCTGCGCAATTGCTCGAGGCTCAGCGACAGCACCTGGTCGTGATTGTCGCGCAACACGTTGAGCGCAACCTCCTCGGCCACCGCGGCCAGCCGCCGGTTGCGCTGGCCCGCCGTGATCGCGCCGCGGGCCACCGCCGGCGCCAGCAGAATCTTGAGATTCACCTCGTGGTCCGACATATCGACGCCGGCCGAGTTGTCGATCGCGTCGTTGTTGATGCGGCCGCCGCCCAGCGCGTACTCGATGCGCGCCTTTTGCGTGAAGCCCAGGTTGCCGCCCTCGACCACCACCTTGCAGCGCAGTTCGGTGGCCGCGATGCGGCAGGCGTCATTGGCGTGGTCGCCGGCGTCGGTGTCGCTCTCGGCGCTGGCGCGCACGTAAGTGCCGATGCCGCCGTTGTAAAGCAGATCGGTGGGCGCGCGCAGAATGGCTTGAACCAGGCTCTCCGAATCGAGTTCGGCGGCGTCGCAGCCGAGCGCGCGGCGTGCCGCGGCGCTGAGCGCGATACGCTTCTGGCCGCGGCGGAACACGCCGCCGCCCGCACTGATCAAGGCCGGATTGTAGTCGCTCCATTGCGACGCGGGCAGGTCGTACAGGCGCTGGCGTTCACCGAAGCTCGGGCGCGGGTCGGGGTCGGGATCGATAAAGATGTGGCGATGATCGAAGGCCGCGATCAGCTTGACGTTGTCCGATCGCAACAGCCCGTTGCCGAACACGTCGCCCGACATGTCGCCGATTCCGGTCATCGTAATCGGCGCGCCATGCACCGGATCGCGCCCCATCTCGCGCAAGTGCCGCCGCGCCGACTCCCATGCGCCGCGCGCGGTGATCGCCATCTTCTTGTGGTCGTAGCCGTGCTCGCCGCCCGAGGCGAAGGCGTCGCCCAGCCAGAAGCCGCGGCTCTCCGCGATTTCGTTGGCGATATCCGAAAAGGCCGCCGTCCCCTTGTCGGCCGCGACCACCAGGTAGGGTCCGTCGGTATCGTAGATCCGCACGCGCGCCGGCCGCACCACCATCCCGCCCGCAGTGTTGTCGGTCAGGTCGAGCATCGCGTTGATCAGCGTGCGATAAGCCGCCACCACCGCGTCGCGATCGGGCGCGCGCCCGCCGCGCGGCTTGACCACGAAGCCGCCCTTCGATCCCACCGGCACGATCATCACGTTCTTGATCGTCTGGGTCTTCATCAGGTCGAGAATCTCGGTGCGGTAGTCGTCGGGCCGGTCACTGTAACGAATCCCGCCGCGCGCGATCCGCCCGCCGCGCAGATGGCAGCCCTCCATCCGCGGACTGCTGGCGTGAATCTCGTAGAGCGGCGCGGTGTCGGGCAGGTTGGGAATTTTCGCGCTCTCGAATTTCAGCGCGAGATACGGATCCGGCACGGGAAGCGGCTGGAAGTAATTGGTCCGCACGGTCGCTTCGGCCATTGCCAGTAGCGTGCGCGCGAAGCGATCGTCGGCGATATTCTCGACCGCCGCGCACTGGTCGAGATAGGCCGCCTTGAGCTCCGCGATGCGCGCGGGCGCCGCGGCCTGATCGGGATCGAAGCGCGCCCTGAAGAAATCGATAAAGAGCCGCGCCAGCCGCGGGTAGAGCAGCATCGGACGCGTGGTCGCCAGGCGCGCGGGTGCGACCTTCATCTGGAACGCCGCCGCGAGATAGGCGCGCAGCAGCGCCACCTCACGCCATTCGAGCGCCGCCGCCAGGGTCAAGCCGTTGAGCGCGTCGTCGTCCGCCCGATCGGTGCGCACCGCGACCAGCGCGTCGGTCACCAGCGCCGCGCCGGGCATCTGTTCGAGCGCTTCGCCCTTGAGGCCGAGCACGCGGAACGACTGGATATGCGCCTGCCGCGGCCCGCCGCCGACCATCGGCGTGAGTTCGTGCGCCTCCTCGCTCAGCACCGCGATGCCGAAGTTTTGCAGCACCGGCACCAGCTCCGACAGGATCGGCGCGTCGCCCAGCTCGTACATCCGCAGTTCGCATTCGTTGCGCGCCGCGCCGGGTGCCCCCTGATGGATATCGACGCTGAACGTACCGCCGGCCAGCAGCGCCTCGACCCGCTCGATATCGTGTACGGCGGTCTCGACCGGCGTGCTCGAGCGGTAGGCCGGGCTGAAGGCGGCGAGCCAGCGCACCGCGGTCTCATGGCCGACCGCCTGGCCATGGCGCACGATCAGCCGATCGTGCAGCGCGTCGTCCCAGGTGCGCGCCAGCCGGATCACCTCGGACTCCATCGCGGCGACCGCCGCCGGGTTCGGCACCGGCGCCGCGAAGCAAAAATGCAGCCGCGCCGTATAGGTTTCGCCCAGCGCCAGGTAGTAGTAGACCAGCTTGCCGCGCAGATGATGGGCCAGCGCGCGCTGCATCGCGATCCGCACTTCGCCCGAAAAATGGCCGCGCGGCATGATCACCAGCGCGATCACGCTGCCGCGCACCGGGTCGGATTGAATGCTCAGGCGCACGTCGCCCTCGCTCTTGACGTCGAGCACCATGCGGATTTGCGCGCGCAACTCGCCCACCCGCGCGCGCAGCAGCTCTTCCTTGGGAAAGCTGTTGAAGACCGCGACCATCTCCTTGTAGTCATGTGTGCCCGGCCGCGCGTGCTCCGCCTCCAGCACCTCGGCCAGCTTGGCCCGCAGCACGGGGATATGCTGCGCCTCCTCGGCATAGGCGCGCGTGGTAAACAGGCCGACGAAGCGATCGAAGCAGGCGCCGTCGCCGTCGGGTCCGACGCGGCGCAGCGTGATGTCGTCCATCGCGGCGCGCCGATGGACGATCGCTTCGGCGCGCGCTTTGCCGACGATCAGCGGCGGCCCGTCGAACAGCAGCGTGCGATGGTCTTCGTCCATCGCGGTGATCGTCATCGGCTGCGCATAGCGCGATCGCGCCTCGTCGCGCAGGATGCCGAGGCCCGAACCCGCATCCACCGCGAGCGCGCGCTGACCGTCGTGCGTGATGACGCGATAGCGCCGGTAGCCGAGAAAAACGAAGCTGTCCTGCGCCAGCCAGCGCAGAAAGTCGCGCAGTTCGACCAGCCCGCGGGTGGCCGCGGTCTCCTCGCAGATTTCGAGCGCACGCGCGGTCATCGCGGCAAAGTCCGCGGTCACCTCGCGCACCTGCGTCAGCACCTCGATCAGATCCGCCGTCAGCGTCGCGATGACCGGTGCACCGGGCAGGGGACGAATTACCGCGTGAATCAGCGATTCGGCCCGCTCGGCGGAAGTTAGCTGCTCGAACGCGACGACCGCGCCAGCCGGGTTGCGCGCCACGTTGAACACCGGATGCAGAATCATCCCCACGGGAATTTCGTGCTTGCGCAGATATTCGAGCACGCTGTCGACGATGAACGGGCAATCGTCCATCGCGGTTTCCACCACCAGGTCGCCGCTGGCGCCGTCGGCGGGCGTGATCCGCACCGCGATCGGCTCGCTGCGCGCGGCCAGGAAATCGAACGCCCGCTCGGCGATCGCCACGCGCAGACGTTCGGGGTAGCTGTCGCTCAGATCGGCGGGAATTCGCGCGAACATCCGTTCGCCGAAAACCGCGATGCGCCGGGCGTGTTCGTGGACCGCGTCGTCATTCTGGTCGCGGCGGACGGTTTGCTGCTCTGCTTTGCTGGCCAAGAAAAATCACCTGATGATGGGAGTCGTTGAGTCGGCGCGAAGGCGCTACGGTCAGCGGCAATTATAGTTGCCTCAAGGCCCACGCCGCCACCAGCGCCTGCGCCGCGCCACCTGCTTCCGTTTAATCGTCCACCGGAGTATTAGACGCACGCGCGCCTGCCGGGATTCGGTTATAATGGATCCGTTGCCGCGCCGATCGCCGCCTGCGCACCTGGGCGCGCCGCATCGCCACACATGCCGGAAGTTGCAATCACCGCGATGACCTTTGGGCCGTATGCCGTCGGCCATCTGGACGGCAAAACCGTGATGGTCCCGCACGCCGCGCCGGGCGATCGGCTCGATCTCGCGATCACCGCCGAGCGCCGCGGCCACGCAATCGGCCGGATCGCGCGCGTGATCGCTCCCGGTCCCGCACGCCGCGCGGCGCCCTGCCCGTTCCTGCCGCGCTGCGGCGGATGCGACTGGCAGCATCTCGACTATCCGGCGCAGGCCGCGCTCAAGGCGGAACTGATCGCGGGCGAATTTCGCCGTGCGCTCAAAATCGAACTCGACCCGCGCGGGCTGCTCGCGCCGGCGCCAGCCGAGTTTGGCTACCGGTCGCGCGTGCGCTTCAAGACGGGACCCGATGGGCTGGTCGGTTTTCACGCGGCCGGCAGTAATTCGATCGTCGCGATCGACCGCTGCATGGTCGCCGACGACGCCATCCGCGTTCCGGCGGCGCTGGCCGCCGCGCTCGGACGGCGCTGCACGGAGATCGAAGTGGTCGCCGATCGCGGCGGCGAAGTGCTCGTCGCCCATCTTGATCGCGCGCCCGGCGGCGGCGAATGCGCCCGTGCCCGCCGCATGATCGACGGCGACGATGCCGCACGCATTCGCGGCGTCGTGCTGCGCGGCGGCGGCGCGCGCACGGTGGCCGGCGACGCGACGATCGCGATCGAGCTCGAGCCGGGCTGCACCATCGAGATCGACGCCGACCTCTTCACCCAGGTCAACCGCGCGCAGAATCGCCGGCTGGTCGCGGCGGTGGTCGCGATGGCCGCCGTCGCGGCGGAAACGCCGGTGCTCGATCTGTTTTGCGGCGCGGGCAACTTCAGCCTGCCGCTCGCGCGCCGCGGCGCCCAGGTGACCGGCGTCGACGCCGACCCGCACGCGATCGCCGGCGCCGCCCGCAACGCCGCCCGGATGGGCCTCGGCGGCGCGCAGTTCATCGCGATGAAGGCCGCCGAGACCGCGCTCTTCTTCGCGCGCGCGGGCTATCGCCCCGCGCTGGTCGTCGTCGATCCGCCACGCATCGGCGCGCCCGAGTTGATGGCGCCGATCGGCCGGCTCAGGCCGCGCGCGATTATTTATGTCTCGTGCGACACCGCAACCCTCGTCCGCGACTTGCAAAGCCTGCGTACATGCGGGTACGAAATAGATCAGGTGCGCGCGTTCGATTTCTTTCCCAACACGCATCACGCGGAGGTCGCAGTCCACGCGCTATTGACTTAGGGCGAAGGCCGTTCGTAAGCTAAGCGGAGGGTGGTTCTACCTCACCTTCCCGCCAGGGGTGTCTAGCAAAGCAATGCCGAAGCAGGAAAAACTCGCGCGTCCCAAGATCACGATCATCCCGGGCCGTGGCGTTGCCCAAACGATCAACTATCTCCTCGAGGATCGTGATGATCTGGAATGGATTATCGCGGTCGGCCGGACCAAGAATGGCGAGCTGTTTTTCTACGACACCGGCGGCGATATCGTCGAGGATCTCGGCACGCTCGAGTATCTCAAGGCGCGCATTATCCGCGCCCATTTCGGCGACGAATACGAATAGACCCGTTCCGCCGATCTGACGACCCGACTCGCCGTCAATCGCGATGGCCACGCGCATCGCCTACCGCAGATGGTTTACTTCCGCGCGCGCCGCGTCGCTCGCGGTGCTTTGCGCCATCGCGACCATGCTCGCTGCGCCGGCCGTGCTCGCGGCCTTGGCGCAACCGGCATGGGCCGGACAGGTCCAGGTGCTGCCGTCGCAGCAGAGACCGGCCGCCGGCCATCCGCCGAATCTTCCTGAGTTGCAAACCGCCCCCGACCAGGGCGCGACGATTCCGTTCACCCCCGGCGGCGCCGGTTCCAATACCCGTGAGATTCCACTGCCGGAAGTGTTTCGCGGATGCTGGACGGGCCTGGTTTCGGAAGTCGATTCGATCACGCCGCTCAGTCCCGACGCGACCCCAATTCAATGGCTGACCAAGTCCTACACGCTCTGCTACAAACAGGTCGGTTATGGCGGCAAATGGCAACTCACCTTTGCCGAAGGGTCAGTCGCCGAGCGCGCCGTGGTCAGCGATCAGCGCCAATCGATCACCGTCAAATCGGTCGAGGGACGCGACCGCGCCGAGCTTACCGCGTATCTGCATTTCCGCGCCCCGCAAATCGATCCGATCGGGATCCCGACCGGCACGGTCAACACCCTCGATGAACTGACCCATCTGCATTGCGCGGTCACGCCCGACAAAAGCGCGATGGAGGTGCGGGCAAATGTCTTCGTCGAAAACGACGGCGAATCGTGGGCGACGATCCTGTGGCATACGCGGTTCCAGCGGGTCGGCGCCGGCGACTAGCCTTCGACACCATACGGCGTTCGCTTGCGCGTTTGGCGTGGGAATCGCGCGCTCCATACGCGCGCCGCTCAATCCTCGAATTCCTCGGTCGGCGGGCGCGCGTAGATCGTGCCGGCCTCGATTTCGAGCGGCACCCGGTAGAGCATCTTGCCGCACGCGTCGGGCGGCCCGACGATACATTCGCCGCTGCCCGGCTCGTAATACGCGTTATGCGTCTGGCACATCAGGTAGCGGCCCTCTTCGGCGAAGAACTGGTTGTCGACCCAATCCATCGCCATCGGCACGTGGCGGCAGCGGTTGACGTAGGCGTGGAAGCGACCGCGAAAATTGATCACGAAACATTCCTCGTCGGCACCGCGCACCGGCATCAGGAACTTGATCGATGCGCCGGCCTTCAGGTCGGCGGTGCGGCCGACCAGGTAGCGCACGCTCCCGCCCCCATCGCTCGCGCCGCGTTTGCGCCGGGGTGGACGCGGGCGTTTCAGCGCGGCGCGGCGATCGGGTTTTTCAGGCATCCGATTTTTTCGATCTCCACTTCGACCACGTCGCCCACCTGCATCGGACCGACGCCGGCCGGCGTGCCGGTCGAGATCACGTCGCCCGGCAGCAGCGTCATCACGTGCGAGATAAAGCTGACCAGGTAGGCGCAATTGAAAATCAACATGGAGGTCCGGCTCTGCTGGCGGACCACGCCGTTGACCCGCGTTTCGATCGCCAGGTCGGACGGGTCGAGCCCGGTGACGATCCACGGCCCGAGCGGCGCGAAGGTGTCGAAACCCTTGCCGCGCGTGAACTGCACGTCGCGCCGCTGCAGATCGCGCGCGGTCACGTCGTTGGCGCAGGTGTAGCCCAGGATGTAGCGATCGGCGTCGGCCGCGGCGACCTGGCTGGCGGTGGCGCCGATCACGATCGCGAGTTCGCCCTCGTGATGGAGATTCGTACTTTGCGGCGGATAGACGATCGCGGCGCCCGGACCGATCAGAGCGGTCGACGGCTTGATGAAAAGCATCGGCTCCTTGGGCAGTTCGCGCTTGCCCTCGGCGGCGTGGTCGGCGTAGTTGAGCCCGATCGCGACGATTTTGCTCGGCGTCGCCGGCGCCAGCAGGCGCACCGCGCCGAGCGCGATTGGCGCCGCGCCCGCGGCCGGTGCGAGCGATCCGATAGCGCCGTCGAGCGGCATGATCCGATCGCCTTCGAGCGCGCCGTAACCGTCGCGTCCGTCATGTCGATAGCGCACGATCTTCATCGATAGAACTCCTGTGCCATGCCCCTCCAAGTGTTCCGCAGGTCCATCGCGACTGTCCAGCGCCCCGCGCATAATTGAAAGCCGCGCGCACCGACGAATCCGCTGCCGCCGGGCGGCCGGTTGCCGCGGCGCGGCGCAGCACCGAGGGAGCCTCGGCACAAGTTAGGTTGTCATTCTGAGCGCAGCGAAGAATCCCGGATCCGGG
>JADEYI010001409.1_pt1 | contig 18473 bp, 14 predicted proteins | sample 8542331 | NCBI WGS metagenome assembly JADEYI01 (sample SAMN16510988, study PRJNA670497) | mine drainage metagenome | isolation source: biofilm near Copperflume 1 | place: Germany: Marsberg coppermine Kilianstollen | collected 2018-02
ACGGATTACCCGTTTATTGGGCGAAGCACGCTTCACGTTTCACGAGTCCATGCCAATACCCACGAATGTTTTCAAGAATATCCTCCGATTGGAGGAGCACAAAGGCTTTATTGATAGCGCCGTATCGGGCGGTATCGAGGCCTTTGTGTCGAGGTGGGCAGAGCAGATCGTGCACTCCGAGCGCGCTGCTGGGCCGATAGCTGAGGCGATCTCAGGCGCATTCGGCGGTTATTCTGCGGCGGATGCCGAGGCGCGCCGCAAAGCGGTGCAACAGGCAACTGAGCTCCTCTCCATGTTCGAGCGGGGCGTGCGCGAGCTCCCTGGCGCTCCTGTGGGTAATGGGCGTGCTCATGCACCTGGCACGCTAGAAGGTTTCGCAGGTTATGATGACGATGACCCACGGGCCAAAGCTCCTGTCTCCTCTTTTAGAAGTGGGATTGCTCCTACTCCGGTTGCCACGGAGCCGCCGCCCGCGGCCGCGAATACAAGAGCCGCCAGGCGCAACGCCAACCTCGACTCGCCTGTAACGGTGTTGAAGGGCGTTCAGGATGCTACAGCGCGGCTGTTGAAGCGGCTGGGGGTCTATAGCGTGCGCGATGCACTTCTCTTTTTTCCGTTCCGATATGACGACTTTTCACAGATGAAGTCTATCGGCGAGCTTGTGCCTGATGTGAACCAGACCATTGTGGGCACCATCTGGGACGTTGAGGTGCGTCAGACGCGCAGTGGCCGCCCGCTCGTTAGCGCAACCGTTGCCGATGATAGCGGCGTCACCAATGTAACATGGTTCAACCAGGAGTATCTTGCGCGGCAATTGCGCCAGGGAGAGCCTGTAGTTATCTCAGGCAAGCCTACGGAGTTCAATGGCCGGCTCTCCTTCAACTCGCCTGAATGGGAGCCGTACGACTCGGAACTGCTGCACACAGGGCGGATCGTGCCCGTCTACCGCTCGACCGAGGGGCTGTACCGGCGCACGCTGCGGCGCATTATGCATGACGCTGTGGAGCGTTTTGCTGGGGAGATGGAGGAGTATCTGCCGGAGAGTATGAAGCGTGATGCTCAGCTTGTTGACCTAGAAACCGCGCTGAGGCAAATACACTTTCCCGCTTCCAAAGAAGATGCGGCTCGAGCTACGAAGCGGCTGGCTTTCGACGAGTTCTTGATGATACAACTGGGTATGCTCCAGCGCAAGCGAGCATGGCAGGAGTCGGAGCAGGCTATAGCTATGCCCGCCGAGCCGGAGCTCCTCTCTAACTTCTTTGCTTCTCTCGCCTTTGAGCTTACCGGAGCGCAAAAGCGGGTTACTAATGAAATCTTGAAGGAGATGGCGGGGAGTGTACCGATGACGCGCCTCCTGCAAGGAGATGTTGGCTCAGGTAAGACAGTTGTAGCGGCTACGGCACTTCTGGTAGCGGTGAGCAATGGGGCGCAGGGGGTCTTGATGGCTCCTACCGAGATCCTGGCCGAGCAACACTACAAGAGCATATCGAAGATGCTGGGGGTTTCCAGAGAGGGGATGCGGGAGATCAGAGTAGAGTTGCTCAAAGGGAGCACTCCACGTAAAGAAAAGACCCGCCTTATTCAAGAGGCTGCGGCGGGGGAAATAGATGTGATAGTGGGCACGCACGCTCTGATACAGGAGGGCGTAGCGTTCAAGAGGTTGGCCCTTATGGTGGTGGATGAGCAGCACCGCTTTGGGGTTGTGCAGCGTGATGCGCTCAGGCAGAAAGGTTTAGATGCAGGGTTGATGCCGCACACACTTGTGATGACGGCCACGCCGATACCGAGGTCTCTGGCCCTCACTATATATGGCGATCTTGAGGTATCGGTTATAGATGAGATGCCGCCGGGCAGACGTCTCATCAAGACGCGCTGGGTGGATGGTATTCGCCGCCAGCAGGCGTACGACTTTATTGAGAAGAAAGTGTCCGAGGGGAGGCAAGCGTTCGTGATCTGCCCTCTGGTGGAGGAGTCGGAGAAGATAGAGGCCAGGGCTGCGGTGGCTGAATACGAGCGGCTGCGGGCAGATATATTTCCTGAGCGCAAGCTGGCGCTGCTGCATGGGCGCATGAAGCCGAAGGAGAAGGACGAGGTGATGGCGCAGTTTCACGGCAAAGAGGCCGACATCCTTGTCTCCACCAGCGTCGTGGAGGTTGGTATAGATGTGCCGAACGCCACTGTGATGCTGGTGGAGGGCGCTGACCGCTTTGGGCTGTCGCAGCTGCACCAGTTCAGGGGGCGGGTGGGGCGTGGCGAGCACCAGTCGTATTGCATACTACTCGCGGACAATGCCCAGGGGGTAGCGTTCGACCGGATGCAAATCATCCAGGAGACGCACGACGGGTTCCAGCTGGCTGAGGAAGACCTAAAGATCCGCGGCCCTGGCGAGTTCTTCGGCACGCGGCAGTCGGGTATGCCCGATCTACGGATGGCGAAGCTCTCCGACATGGCAACCCTCAGCCTGGCACGCGAGCAAGCTAAAGCCCTCTTCTCCCGCGACCCACAGCTCTCCCAGCCAGAGCACGCTCCGCTCAAAGCCGTGCTGGAAGCGTTCTGGAGCAGGGCAGAAACAGATGGGAATCAGTAATGTCGGGCGGATAGGACCTCCTTCTGCGAAGGGGCTGCTGATTCGTGATTCTTACCCATGAGAGTAATCGCGGGCACAGCCCAGGGCCGCCAACTTAAGGCTCCTCCCACTTTTGGGACTCGGCCAATGACTGACAGGCTAAAGGTGTCGCTTTTTGATACTCTCACGGCCTATGGCTTTGATGGTGCTCGCGTGCTGGATTTGTATGCGGGGAGCGGCTCGCTTGGGATTGAAATGCTGTCGCGGGGCGCTGAGTGCGCCGACTTTGTTGAGCAAAACGCCACTGTTTGCCGCACTATAGAGGAGAACCTTAGCAGCACGGGACTTTCCGACAAGGCGCGGGTTCACAAAATGGCGGTGGACCGCTACCTCTCAATGAAGTCGGCTGAGATCGTGGCTAAGGAAGCTGCCATGCCCTCCGCAAGGATAGCGCATGCTGTGCAGCTTTATGATATAATACTCCTCGACCCTCCGTACGCCGATCCACTTATAAATAGTATGTTGGAAAGGGTGGCGACATCGCCGCTCCTGGCAGAGGATGGGATTGTTGTGATCGGGCATGCTAATAGGGTGAAGCTGGCTGATGAGTATGGGGACGGGCGCATCCGCCGGGTGAGGCAGCGAGCGATGGGCGACTCGGCATACTCGATATACGAGGTTAAGTGGCAAGGGAAGGTGAATGAGCAAGGTTGAAGCTGCGCAGCAACCTGCCACTGATCAGGTGGGCCTTGAGCGGATCGGGATCTATCCGGGCACTTTTGACCCGGTAACACTCGGCCACGTAGATATTGCCACGCGTGCTCTACGGCTATGTGATAAGCTTATAATCGCGGTTGGGGATAACCGCAACAAGAACCCGCTTTTCAGCACACAGGAGAGAATAGCGCTCATCCGCCAGTCGCTGGCATCTGCGGACGTGGATGGCAAGGTGGTGGTAGAGGAGTTTCACGGGCTGACTGTCAAGTATGCACAGCAAGTAGGGGCGAGCTTGATTGTGCGCGGGCTGCGTGCGGTAACCGATTTCGAGTGGGAGTTTCAGCTTGCATTGATCAATCGCAGCCAGGACCCGCAAATCGAGAGCGTTTGCCTGATGACCAGTCAGGAATATTCGTTTCTCAGCGCAAGCATGGTGCGTGAGTTAGCGATGCTTGGCGGCAATTTGACGGGGCTTGTCCCTGTCAATGTTGCTGAGGCATTGAAAAGAAAATTGACCGACATGCATGCGAGCCTTTAGATGGGTGGCGGATTTCTGACTATTTAACCGGTAAGACGTCAAGAATGGAAGGGTTTCTTGGGAGTGCAACGGCGACGGCTATCCCATGTTGTGGCTCATGCGTCGCCGATCGCTCGGCGGCGATGTGAGCGTTTATCCTGGGGTAAAGGGGGGTGACAGCCATCAGTACCGGAATGCAGATGGATCTCCAGTATCTTATAGATAGATTGGAGACGATGGTTACGGGGGCCAAGCGTGTGCCTATATCTGGCAAGCTAATGCTGGATGAGCAGGAATTGGCCGACCTGATAGACCAGATGCGTACTGTGCTTCCTGAGGAGGTGCGCGCCGCTCGCAAAGTGCTGCGCGAGCGGGAAAGCACGATCCAGGAGGCTCAACAGCAAGCAGACGATATTCTGAAGACGGCGCACGAGCAAGCTGAAATGCTGCTTGATCAGCAGGGGCTTATGGCTGAAGCTGAAGCGCGTGCCACTCAGTATCTGGAAGACGCGGAGCGCGACGCGCAGGAGCGAGTGAGCGGGGCTGATGAGTATGCCCGCCAGGTACTTACTCAACTGCGTGAGCAGCTAGCCCGCCATCTCAGCACTATAGAGAAGGGGTTGAGCGCTCTGGACCAGCGCGAGTGAACTTTGCGCGAAGCTGCTAACGCGCCGCCACAGGTGTAAGCTCCTTGATCTGCTGGTAGCCAGTAGTCGGTAAGCCATCCCAAAGCCACTCCCCACGCGTGGGAGTGGCTTTTTCTTTGGTCCCGTCCGACCTTCCCACTGCTGGGGAAAGGACGTAAGTGTTCACAGTTGGGGTGCAGGGGCGTCCCTCCCCTCACCCCATGCCCTCTCCCACAAGGGGAGATATACTCCCCAGCAATAAAGCCCCCTCTCCCTTCATGGGAGAGGGGGTTTGGGGGTGAGGGTGCGTGAGGGTACACCCGCACAGATACCCCAAGAAGGTTGCTCCACCCCAACTCCTCTAAAAATGCGAAGGGTAGTAGTATAAAGGGGTGCTAAATCACTCGTATTTTCATTCGTAATGGTGGCCCATAGGGTCATGCCTTACTCTGAACAGTTTACGAAGGGGCTTTGGTTGTGCGTGCTGTGGGGCTGTATGGTATAATCGCCGCTGATATGGTAAGTGAAAAGAGCAACCTGATGGTCCGCACAGGGATAGCTGCGGCTCAAGGGAAGAGGCTGAGGGTGGAGAACCCAGGCATCTCTGTCTTCTTTCCTGCCTACAATGATGCAGGCACGATAGCCTCGATGGTGCTGGCTGCTTTGCACACCTGCGCCCGCCTGACTGACGACTATGAGGTTATCGTAGTGAACGATGGCTCGACCGACTACACCGCGGAGGTACTGTCGGATATTGCCTCTCGCTACGAACGGCTGCGCATCATCACGCACACGCAGAATCGGGGCTATGGCGGGGCGCTTCGCACGGGCTTCAAGTCGGCCTCAAAGGAGCTCATCTTCTACACAGATGGCGATGCACAGTACGATGCGCATGAACTGGCGATGCTCCTTCCGGCTATGCGCCCGGAGGTAGATATAGTGCAAGGCTATAAGATCGCCCGACATGACCCATTGTTCCGTATTGTCATAGGCAAGGTGTATCACTGGATGGTACGCTTCGCCTTCGGATTGCATGTGCGTGATACCGACTGTGACTTCCGGCTCATTCGTAAGTCGGCACTGGACCGCATCGAGTTGAGGTCTACTACAGGCTCGATCACTGTAGAGCTGGTGAAGAAGCTGCAAGCGTCGGGCGCGGTCTTCGCAGAGGTGCCTGTTCGTCACTACCACAGGGCCTACGGGCGATCTCAGTTCTTCAACTTCAAGCGTTTATGGGAGACAGCGAAGCAGCTATCACGGCTGTGGATTGACCTTGTGCTTATACCTCGGCTGACGAAGCGCAAGCCGGTCAAGAGTATAAAACCGCCGATGCAAGTTGACATAAGCAACCCATCACTGCTCTACCGGACTGAGGCAGAGGTGCGCGCCATGATCAGCGCGGGGCATGACCCCTCACTTGCTACAGGCCCTCTCAACCCGGGTGACGGTACTTACGATGGAGAGCAGGGTTGAGGGCAGGGTGGGTGTGGCGCGGCAACGCTTCGCGATATAGGGTGGCGCAAGTAGAGCAGCTTCGACCGCCTGCCGACTACGAGGAAGTGTACGCGGGTAAGAGGGTGATGGTGACGGGGGGGCTGGGCTTTATCGGCTCGAATCTGGCGCGGCGGCTCGTGGCGCTGGATGCCGACGTGCTGCTGGTGGATTCCCTTATTCCGGCGTACGGCGGCAACAGGCGCAATATAGCAGGGGTCGAGGAGCAATTGCGCGTCAATATTGCCGACATACGCACGCAGCCCACAATGAACGCCCTGGTGCAGGAGCAGGATTATATATTCAACCTGGCTGGGCAAGTAAGCCACCTCGACTCGATGATCGACCCCTTTACCGACCTTGAGATTAACTGCCGCAGCCAGCTTGCTATCCTTGAGGCGTGCAGGCACAATAACCCTGGGGTGAAGATAGTTTTCGCCGGAACGCGCCAGCAGTATGGCAAGCCTGACTATCTACCTATTGATGAAAAGCACCTCATGCACCCTACAGATGTAAACGGCATCAACAAGATGGCGGGTGAGTGGTATCACATACTTTACAACAACGTCTACGGTATACGCGCTTCATCCTTGCGCTTGACCAATACCTATGGACCCAGGCAATACGTACGAGATGCCAGGATGGGCTTCGCGGGCTTTTTTATACGCAAGGCTATGCTTGGCGAAGAAATATCTATTTACGGCGACGGCTCTCAGATACGCGACTTCAACTACGTCGAGGATGTGGTGGATGCTTTCTTGAGGGCGGGGGCGAGCGATGAGGCAAACGGGCAGGTCTTCAATCTAGGTGGCGCGCCGGTAAGCCACCTGGATTTTACGAGGCTCCTCATCAGGCTAGCCGATGGCGGCTCATACAAACTGGTTCCCTGGCCCCCCGACCGCAAAGTGATCGACGTGGGCGATGTTTATAGCTCCTACGATAAGATAAAAGCGACGCTAGGCTGGGAACCGAAAGTGGGGCTGGAAGAAGGCCTACGAAGAACGGTGGAGTTTTACCAGCAAGAAGGGCAGTATTACTGGTAGTACGTAACACGCTACGGGGCTGTCAAGAGGCGCTTCTATAGCTTCCAAGTATGACGTCTGTTATTACGCGTCGTCTATTACGCAACACGGAGTACGTACTAGTCAATAGGCCAGGGGTGAAATGATTTACATAAACGACACCGGCGCGCAATATGCCAGCTTGAAAGATGACCTTGTCCCAATTGTGAATGGGGTCATGGAAAAGAGCTACTTTGTGCTGGGCGAGAATGTAGAGGAGTTCGACCGGGAGTTTGCGGCTTACTGCGGTACCAGGTACGCGGTGGGTGTTGCCAACGGCACAGATGCTATACACCTCGCCTGCATGGCGCTTGGCATCGGGCCGGGCGATGAGGTGATTACCACGCCGCACACAGCTACATTTAGCGCCCTCGGCATATCTATGACAGGAGCGATACCCACCTTCGCTGATGTAGACCCTGCAACCGGCAATATAGACCCCGAAAAGATCGAGGCGGCTATCACGGAGCGAACCAGGGCGATCATGCCTGTGCATCTATACGGCCAGATGGCAGATATGGAGCGGATCATGGAGATTGGCCGTGAGCACGGCATAGCTGTTATCGAGGACGCAGCGCAGGCGCATGGGGCCACTTACCGGGGCAGACGCGCAGGGTCTATTGGGCTGATGGGCTGTTTCTCATTCTACCCGACCAAGAATCTAGGGGCCTACGGAGACGGTGGGGCTATTACCACTGACGAGGGAGAAGTGGCCGAGCTTTTGCGCGAGCTGCGCAACGGGGGGCAAAAAGAGAGATATAATCATGTGCGGCTGGGTGTATGCAGCCGCCTGGATGAACTACAGGCGGCGATATTACGAGTAAAGCTACCTCATCTTGATAGCTGGAATAAGCGGCGGCGGGAGAACGCCGGGCGCTATGATAGGCTGCTCGTTGAAGCGGGCGTAGCTGCTGTTCCGCTCACCCTCCGCGACTATGGAGAGAGCGCGATGCACCTGTATGTCATCAGGGTGGACGCGGGGAGGCGAGATGCTCTGATTGACTATTTGAAGGCGCATGGCGTGGCCGCGATGATACACTATCCTCTACCTGTTCATTTGCAACGAGCGTACAGCTTTCTTGGGCTGGGCGAGGGCGCTTATCCTGAGGCGGAGAGGCTGGCGAAGGAGATAGTAACGCTGCCTATGTATCCCGAACTTACGGAAGGGCAGGCTCAGAGTGTGGTGGAGGCTATTCGCGGCTTCTTCGGCGCGGATGGGCAGAGATGACGGCTCGATTTGCAATGATCTCCGTCAAATGTGTGGCTTGTTGGGGTGACGCTGGGGTGTGGTGGGTGGCGTACAGTTGAGGGATAACAGCAGAGTAGAGCGTTTGATGCTGCCGGTGCGGCGGTTGGTGCGGCGGTTGTCTGCCCAGCCTACGCTGTGGAATCTCTTCAGGCGTATGCTGGAGCTTAATTTCCGCGAGGAACGGCGGGTTATTGACCGCGAGCTGATGCCCCTGGCGGCGCAAGTCCACCGGCAGGGACACAGCCCGCGCATTCTCGACCTGGGGTGCGGGACGGGTGAGCTTGCGCCTGTTTTCCTCAAATCTGCTTACAGCTACACAGGGATAGATATTGAGGCGGAGCGTATCGCATACGCAAGCAAGGCGCACCCACAAGCCCGCTTCCACGTGATGGACGCTAGCGCGTTGACCTACCCTGACGGCTATTTCGATCAGATGTTGATAACGGGAGTGCTGCATCATCTTTCGGACGAGGATGTACGAAGGATCGTGCGGGAGATGAAAAGGGTGCTGCAACCGGGTGGGCGGGTGCTCGTTATGGAAGATGTAGCGTTGCGGGGGTCGCTCAACTTGTTGGGAGCACTGGTGCATCTTGCTGATGCAGGAGCGTATATACGGCGTCCCGGGCAGTACACGCCTTTGTTCAAGCCTGAGTTCACAGTTGTGGCTACATATCCTGTAAGAGCAGGAGTTTGTGACTACCAGGCGTTCGTGCTGAAGCCTGCGTGAGGTACGTCGTCGTGTCGTGAGGCACGGGCGATAAAGATTGCTGATAACCCAAACGGTACTCCCGTTGTCCTGTATAATGAGCCGATGGAACCCGAAGCGCATTTTGTTGTAGCTGAGGCTGAAGAAGCGCAGCAGAGAGTAATCTCCAGGAGAATAAAGATGGATTCCGCCTGGTGGAGCACTTTTGCTCTACTAATGATCGCTATGTGCCTGACTGTAACGGGCGAGTTATTGCTAAAGGCGGGGATGAACAGGCACGGCGAGTTGAACATCAGCCTTTCTACTTTAGCGCCGACTGCGGCAAAGCTATTCAGCAGCCCTTTTGTCCTGGGCGGTTTTTTCTTCGTATTTAGCGGCGCTCTCTTCTGGTTGGCTGTACTGTCACGCTGGCCTTTATCGCTGGCTTACCCTCTGCTCTCGATTAGCTACATCATCGGCATTATTGCCTCGGTTGTCTTCTTGAAAGAGAAGATCAGCTTTGTACAGATCGCAGGCGTGCTCGTCATAATGGTGGGTGTCTTCCTCGTGAGCAGGTCGCCGGAGTGAGGCTGGGGGATCAGGGTAGGGGTGTGTTGTGAGTCGAAAGGTGGTAGATGAGCCTGCGATAGGGGTGCCGGAGGATGGCTCTAGCCAGGTGCATGCTCTATCTCAGGAGGCTCCTGCTGCCGTGTCCGCCGTGCCTGCGCCGCCTTACACTCTGACTATCATCATACCTGCCTACAACGAGGGCGATGCGGTAGGTGCTGTCATACGCAAGGCGCAGGCGGTGCGACCTGACGCGGAGATATTGGTGGTAGACGACGGCTCGGCGGATAACACGGCGCATGCAGCTTTCGCTGGGGGGGCGCGGGTCATAAGGCACCCTTACAATAAGGGGAATGGGGCCGCCGTGAAGACGGGCCTGCGCAACGCGAAAGGCGAAGTGGTGCTTTTGCTCGATGCCGACGGGCAGCACCCACCGGAGGATATAGAGAGGGTGTTGGCTGGGATAGGCGAGTACGACCTGGTTGTGGGTGCGCGCACCAGAGATTCCGAGTCGGCATGGGTACGGGACTTTGGCAACTCAATCTTCAACAACCTGGCTACATACCTGTCGGGGCGCAAGATACCCGACCTCACATCGGGCTTCCGGGCTATGAAGCGGGATCACATTATGGAGTTTATTCACCTGCTGCCCAACCTCTACTCTTATCCTACCACCAGCACGCTGGCTTTTATCAAAGCGGGCTATAATGTGCAGTTCGTGCCGATAAAGGCGCGCAAGGGCACAGGCAGAAGCAACACCAGGATAGTGCGTGATGGCACAAGGGCTGTGGTTATCATCTTGCGCATGATAACTCTCTTTGCACCAATGAAGATATTTCTGCCTGTGAGTGTAGTTCTCTTTCTCTTTGGCGTTTTTTATGGATTTGCGAATATCTTTCTCTTCAGCATCAACCGTATACCGGCAGGCTCTGTTCTGCTGATATTGAGCGGCCTTTTCATCTTCCTTTTCGGGTTGATCTCTGAGCAAATAGCGGCCATGCGTTTTGAGAACAGCCAGCGCTTTTGGCCGACCGATGCCGACTGGAAGGGGAGCCAACCCGCTGAGGAGCAGGACCAGAAGCCGCAGAGCCGCGATCCTGAATGATGCGCAACCCCGACCGGCAGCCCACCTCTGCTCGCGCCTATGCTCTGAGGATAGCAGGCACTCTACTTTTCGCGTTATTGCTGCTGTGGCTCAATTATACGGGCAAGCTCCCTCTGGCTGATGTATTTGCCACGCTGAGCAAGGCCAACATTGTTCTGGTTGGGTTGTCGCTTGCCCTCTACGCGCCATTCCTGATGGTCAAGGCGGCGCGGTGGCGGCTCCTCTCGGCGAACATGCTTATGCCCACGCGCTGGTATGACGCCTGGCGTATATATGCGATCAGCCTGGGAGCCGGTACATTCACACCAGGGCAGGCGGGCGATGCTCTGAAGGCGTGGTATATGCAGCGGATGGGCTTTTCGCTTGCTCGTGCTCTGGGCGCGGCTGTGCTGGACCGGCTCTTCGATGTGGTTGGGCTGGCGGTGTTGGGGCTTGTCGGCGTGGTGGTGATAGGCCAACATACGATGAGCGAGGCGCCAATCTTTGCAGGGTTGGCGGCGCTGGCAGCGCTGGCGGTTGTAGCTGTGGCCTTTGCGGCGTGGGGGCGCGCACGCACAGTGGCTCTCAATCTGGTGATGAGCCGGGTGCGCCGCCTCATCGCATCCAGAACGCAGAAGTCAAGGGTCGCGGAAGAGGGCGTAGAAGGAGCCGCGTGGTCGCTACGCCCGGCTACGATTGCCTACTCGGGAGTGCTCACAGTGGCGAGTTTTGCTACTTCGGTATTCAGGGTGTGGTTGTTCGCGGCTGCGCTCAATATATGGCTAGGCCCGCTACAAGTGGCGGGCTTTGTCGGCTTCACAACAGCCGCTTCGCTTGTGCCTGTCACAGTCGGAGGGGTAGGCACGCGCGACGTTGTGGCGGCTGTGGCGCTCTCTCAGCTTGGCTACACGTCGGCACAGGGTATAGCTGTTTCGGCGTTGATCCTTCTGCTGAATGTCGGGCAAGCAGTGATAGGCTGGCTGGTCTGGCTGCGGTATACGAATTACGAATTACGAGTTAAGCATTACGAATTATGAATCGCGGCTATCCAATTCGTAGCTTGTACTTTGCTAAGGGGTTGGGATTGGGTTTTAGCATAGGGGCGAGCCGGTATCTGCTGCCGTTGATGTTCACGGGGCTGCTGGTGATAGCTTTGTTCTTTGTAGTTGCAGGGTTTGCGAGGCGTGGGGTGGGTACACGCCTGTGGAAGGCTGTTGTTTCTCAGCGTTCTGTGGTGGTCTTTTTCACGGTGGTTCTTCTCTTTGTGGTAGCCTTTGGCACCTTTCTCAAAGGCTATCTTGACACAGAGCATTTGCGCGCCCGGGCAGGAGTGGATTTCGGTTCTCGCTACAATCTGGTCGCAGGCTCACCTTTTGGGAGAGCACCTATCACAGCGACTCTCATCACCTCTGCTACTCTTCCAGACGCTGTGGTCTTTGATACGCCCGTAAAAGAGGCCCCACTGGCAGGGCAACGGAAGTTGGCTAGCAGCGTAATTGCTGTGCGTCCGGGAAGCACATATCGCTACAGCTTGTATACCAGCAGCCAGCAACCATCGGCCAGTGGGGCGGGCAATGGCAGGGCGCATGTGCGCTTTTTATGGTTGGATGCTTCTTTGAGGACGCTGTCGTGGCAAGATAGCCCTGAGTGGGATGCTGTCGCTCCGAGATCAGCCGATCTGTTTCACGCAGGCGCTTACCAGGCGCCTGCGGGGAGCAGGTATATGAGGTTTGAGGTGTGGAATGTAGGTAGGAACCCTATAGTTGTGTCGCAGCCTGCTGTGTCACAGGATGGCGTATATGTGGAGCAGCTGCCGAACGGCACACAAGGAGCCATCGCCTTCTCCTTGGACTGGGAGAGCGCGATGGGGGGGCCTATACACTCGATAGGGATGGAGCAGCATAATGCCGCCTCTGCCGCCGAGCATGGTATTAGAATGAGGCAGGGGGCTGATTGGCTGAACAACCTCTTTGTGAGCAAAGGTATAAGCGCCACTTTTTACGCCACCGGCTATAATCTTATTGAGGGGAATACGAGCCGCCGAACCTTCTCAGGGGACCCGACTTACCAGTGGGCCTCGCCCAAATATGGTTGGGGCTCTGATTACTGGCTGACGCACAAATGGTTTAGCGACGATCCTTATTCCACCGCGAAAGAGCAGCCTGGGTGGTACTTCGGCGACCAGACGCGCAAGCTGATGGCCGCAGGGAACGAGATCGGCACGCTCACCTTTGGCCATATCTATGTGCGCGGCTCGAACCCCTCACAATTGGCTACTGATCTCGACCAGTGGCTGGCTGTGGCCGGGGATATGGGCGTGCCTCGGCCTACAACCTTTGCTTTCCCATGGCGCAGCAGCAATTCTATCAGCAGCGACTTCTATGACGTGCTATACGAGCGCGGCATTCGCGCTGTGACTCGCCTTTATGCGCCCGACTTGCAGGACCTTTACGCAATCGGCGCGCCTCTCGTCTACACAGATGTCCGGCGACCTACTGTTTACAGTAAGATGCAGGTTATGCCCGATTTTCTGCTGGGCGCGCCCTCCATCAACGCCGGTGAAGAAGGGGGGGAGGCGGGCATAAGCCTGCAAGGGGGTCTGGAAGTGATAACACAAACGTTGGAGCGCCGGGGCGTGACCTCTTTCTGGAACCACCCTGAGCAGCTTGGCGATGCCCCGTCGCTAGCAGGCGTCAGGCAGACGTGGGAGGGGGTGGTATCAGCCGCCGTGAAGGAGGGCGACAACGGCCGGCTCTGGATAAGCACTGTGGCTAACATAACTGCTTATGAGCGGGATTTATTGAGCGTGACCGCCACGCTGGATAAAGGGTTCCTGGGGCTGGGCGGCTGGAAGCTGAGCGTGCGCAACGACTCTGGGCGTGAGCTTTCGGGGGTGACGCTCACCTTACCGGGAGAGGTAAGCAGTGCATCTTCCGCAGATGCTACGGTGCAAACAGTTACGCACCCCACTCCGAATAGTACACGCTTGAGCGATACCGCCAAGCCTGCTTATCCGGCGCGGCAGCTTGTTTTGTCTAAAGTGAAGCCTGGCGTAACGACCATCGAGATACGGTGGACGCCGGGCGAGGAGCCTCTAAGTTGAGAGGACGCGGCATGGCGGGTAGCGGTTACACGAAGCTGCTCGTCCTTGTCGGGCTTCTGGCCCTCACTGCGGTGACAATCGTCATCGCTTATCAGCGCGAGCGCACAGCTCTCCTCAATATTGGTGATCCAGGCGACACGCCATTTCTGACGCCATTCACCTTTAATGGTGACGAAGCCGATCTGAATTACCGCTACCGCTGGACGACAGGGCACTCGGAGTTAGAGTTCATAGGGGCGGGCTCCGCCCGGCCGCAAAGCGTGAGCATACGCGCTCAGCGTCCGCCCCCCTCTTTCTCCGCCGTTCCTGTGACCATTTCTGTGTCACTAAACGGGCAACTCCTCCAACCTGCGGTCATCACTCTTAGTGAAGGGATAAAGCTGTATAGCTTCCAGGTAGAGCCGGGCGGGGCGGCTCTCTCCGCGCCATACAGGGTAGTTATAGACGCCACCACCTTCCAGTCGGGTGGCGACACGCGCACTTTGGGAGTGAAGGTAGATAGTGTCACCTTGCAACAGGAGGGTGGCGGCGTCAATTGGCCGCCTATCTGGGCTGTTGGGTGGTGGTTGGTAGTGGTGGCAGGCTTGTATGCTCTGGTCTTATCGCTGCCGGGGCGGGGCGGGGTTGCGCCTGGCTTTTTAGTCTCTGTTGCAGCGATTGCGGCGCTGGTTTTCCTGCATAGTGTGAACGCTCTTTATCTGGCTGCCTATTTGCCGGCTGTGGCGGCTGTGATTGGGCTGGTGGGCCTGCTTGCCTGGCAGAGGGAGAGGCTGTGGCGCTGGCCGGAAGCTGTAGACAACCTGAACAGGGCACGGCTCTCAGGGGCGATCATGCTGGTGGCGATGCTTGTGTATGCCGGGCTGTCACTCTGGACGATACCGCAAGTTGCCGCCATCGGGCACGCAGACTATGCTGAGAACGCGGTTATCGCCCGCAATGTGGTGGAAGGCAGGGGCTTCGTAGTAGATTACGTGGCGCAGTTCTACAAGGATTATCCGGGCATCACCCACCCTGCAGAGACGTGGCCGCTCCTGCAACCCCTCCTCATCACACCTTTCTTTATGGTATTTGGGCCGCAGACCTGGGCGGCAAAGCTCCCTAATCTGGTGATAATGCTGGGGCTGGCATGGGCTATTTACGCCTTGTCCTCACGGCTGTTCGACAGGCGTGTAGGGCTGCTGGCAGGGGTGCTGGCGCTTACCCACCCCTATTTCTTCAATGCGGTGCTTTACCCGATCAATGATTTGCCCTTCACGGCGCTCTTCTTTGCATTTGTATGGTTGCTGAGCAGATCAGTCCTACACAACTCAACCCTCACCCTGGCACTCACCGGGGTGGTGGCCGGGCTTCTGATTTGGAGCAAGCCGAGCGGGGCTGCGCTGATAGCTGGGGTGGTACTATGGCTGCTGTGGCGATGGCTACGGCAGTGGCCAGGGCGGCGTACGAAGGCGGAGAGTGCGCTGCCCTGGCGGTGGCTGTTTGTGGCCGGGGGCGCGGCTCTTATAGTGCTACTGCCTCTGGTGATACGCAATCTGCTGGATTTCAAGGTGCCGTTCTTCAGCACTGAGAGCCTGGACGTGGCTATCTTGCGCTACTGGCCTCGACACGACGCTGAAGATATTTATAAGGTGTATGCAGGGGGCGAGCTACCTGCTTTGCGCTGGATAATAGGTGGAAAGTTTGGCTATGAGAATCTTTTCAACGCCATTATAGACAATGTAAAGGCAGTGTGGCTGCAAGGGGTTCTGGGCGAGCCGGGGACGGGGGAATATGTTTTTGGCCTGCTGCCTCTGTGCGGTGCGCTAGTGGGGTTAGCTGCGTTGCCTCAGCGTGCACGGGGTCTGTTAGGGATGGTTGGAGTGGGGCTAGGGGTGTACACGCTTTTTGTGCTTCTATACTGGCACTATGAGGGGCGTTATTTTCAGGTAGTGGTGCCATGGCTTTATATGCTATTGGGGTGGGCGGTCTTTTGGGTGTGGGACAGAATCCGGCAAGGATGGCCCGGGAGAGAGGGAAGAGGCTGGGGGCTGCTTGTGCTGCCGGTGGCGGTTGTGGGGCTGCTCTCGCCTTCTGTTAGGGCCATAGTAGAGGAAGCGCAAGGGGATATTGTGACGCCTGGTTTTGTCACCGGCATGCAGTGGTTAAAAGCCAACAGCTCGCCGCAGGACGTGGTGATGACGCGCGATCCATGGGAGCTAAACTGGCAGACCGAGCGTAAAGCTGTGATGATACCCAATGAGGATTTGCAGACGATCGAACGTATCGCGAAGCAATACGGTGTGACGATGCTCCAACTTGGCGGTCCAGGCGACGGTATCAACGTGCGGAACTGCCCCGCCGATGCGTCAGCGGGCAGCTTCCCTACAGGCTCGCGCCCCGCACTAGGCGCTCTCTACTGCGGGGTGGAACGACCGGGCTACAAGCTGGTCTACCGTCAGGGGGCGCTCACAGTTTACAGGTTAGGGAATTGAAGGGTAATGCGTAATGTGTAAGAAGATAAAGAGAGTTGGTCCCTCAGCCTCTAAAGTTGTTCTCTTGAATATGCATTATGCAATACGTATTATGTTCTACGCCGCTATCGCGCGCTCTTCATCATGGGGGGTGGGTAGGGCTACCAGGTTGGGGGCTGTGGGGGGCGTCGGACCCTGTATGGCGGCGTAGGAGGCCTGACGCTTGGGGCCGAAGCCCTTCAGCTTGATGACCTGGCCGTGGCGGGCTGCGTCGGCAAGCTCTTTGGTGGAACCGACGCCTAGCTCATTGTGGAGCCTGAGCGCAAGCTTCGGCCCTACACCTGCAACGCTCATCAGGTCAGATACGGCGGGTGGAAGGTCGGCTTTTAGCTCGACGTAGAAGTTCATTGTGCCTTCGCGCACAAGCTCACGCACCTTGTTGCCGAGGCGCTTGCCGAGGCCGAGCTTGGGCCACATCTCTTCTTCAAGGGCAGCTTCGAGCGCCATGGGGCCAAGCCTGAGCAGTGTGCGGGCTGCATCGCGGTATCTGGCGATGCGATATTCGTTTGCCCCCGCCATTTGCAGCAGCGAAGCGCAGCTGAAAAGCACTTCCGCCGCTTGCTCGTGCGAGATAGCGGGGCGATTGGTGATTATCTTCAGGTTGTCTTTGTTCATCTCTTTACCCTCTTATGCTTGTCTCAAACTGTTGAATCAGGCGCTCATTTATACTCACTTAGCGGAACCTCTGTTCTAATTATACAGGTAAATAGGAGAAAAAGCAAGTGTACCAAGGGTATTTTTAGTGTAAGTGTTGAGAGTTGGGGTGGGCAATCTTCTTGGGTATCTGTGCGCTCCACTTGCCCTCACCCCCAAGCCCCCTCTCCCTTCATGGGAGAGGGGGCTTTAGTCATGGTGAGTGCACAGGGGATAGAGATGTGCTCCCATGAAGGGAGAGGGGGCTTTAGTCATGGGACACCTCTGTAACCTCTATTCTGAACGCCCACGGGAGTGGGTTTACGGACTCACAGAGCGGTGGCTCTAAATGTTGGCGGCTATTCTGTAATCCAATCTCCACTTTTCCATCTTGCGAAAGTGCCTGATCTCATCAAGATCGAAGGTTGCTAGATATATTCCTTCCGCTTCGCCCGACTCTATGATGAGGGTGTCTCTAGGCTGACCGGCGCTATCCCATTGAGCGCAGTGATATGCGCTGGAGTGCCCGTTGTCGTGAGGAGAAGGATAGTTGGTCATAGCGATGCCTACGAGGTTGTCGAATGCTCTCACTATGAGCTGTGCTCTTCTAGGGTAATCCCAGGTGCATGCATTGGGAACAAGGATGATCTCGGCCCCATTCAGCATCAGACGAGTGGCAGGCTCAGGGAACTCTCTATCAGCACAAATCATTGTGCCTACGGCGAGGCTTCCCTCCGGGGTTTGGAGCGTGCATACAGGAAAGGAGTTGCCAGGCGTACAGTTATAGTCTGGGCCGACTGCCTGGTAGTCGGGTGATTCCTTCGTTAGCTCCTCTATTCCTTCGTTGCAGATATAGACCTTTGAGTAATTCAAGAGTACTTCGCCCTTTGGGTTGATGATAGAGAGGGTGTTTCTGGGCTTTGGCCGGTGTTGTTCCAGGTAAGTGATAGCGATGTGCATTTGTAAGCTCTGCGCCAGCTCGACATAACGTTGAAAGAAGTCGCTTTCTCTTGTGATGGCGGCGTTCTCCCAGCCAGCTTTCCCTTGCGCATCAAAGGGGCAGGGGGCATAGCCGATATTCCACATTTCGGGAAAGAGGGCCAGATCAGCGCCCAAAGCACTGGCTTTTTTGCAGTATTCGATGCCTTTTTGCAGGTTGAATGCTTGCTCCATCTGCTTTGGCAGGATTTGCAAGAGAGCGATGGTAAGTTTCATGCTATTACTTTACCACAGTGTCCGCGATCTTGCGTGGAGGCGCGCAATAGTGGCTGCTATCGTGAGCGGGCTTATAGGTTGAAGAAGAGGTTATTTAGCATGGTAAAGGCGCTGGTAACTGTTCAGAGTTAGGGGGGAGCAATCTTCTTAGGGTAGCTGTGCGGGTGTTGCGCCGCCACCCCTCACCCCATGCCCATCTCCCACAAGGGGAGAGGGGGCTTTAATGCATCTAAATTGCCGGAATGACTCAGCCAGGCAAAACCATGCCTGGTATCAGCCAATCTGCGAGCCGACTTTACCTGCTGTATGTTACAGTGACAATGGGTCGAGGTCCCGTATAGGGGAGTTCGGTGCGTAAACCAATTTAGATGCAATCGCCCTGGTTACAGGTGCTGGGTGCATTTCAGATAGGGGGCAAAGTCTGAGATAATGGGAGCAACCCCGCGCAG
>JADEYI010001410.1_pt1 | contig 18460 bp, 16 predicted proteins | sample 8542331 | NCBI WGS metagenome assembly JADEYI01 (sample SAMN16510988, study PRJNA670497) | mine drainage metagenome | isolation source: biofilm near Copperflume 1 | place: Germany: Marsberg coppermine Kilianstollen | collected 2018-02
TTTCCTGGGCAGTTTTGTTCATTTTATCAGAATTGGAAATAAAAGAAGGTCCTGGCAACGATTGAAGCTTGCTCAACCATGTTAGCTGATCTTTGAGTCGCCGGCATAAGATGATGATTCATTTTGCACATCCGGTGGAAAAGTCCTAGCCACTCACTATCCAAACTGATATACTGCCCTGCACGGGGAAAGCAATGGCTTTCCTGCCTCTTACACCGATTGTTGCCGGGGGTTCCCACATGTCATTCCGGGTCTCAAGAGCTAAGTTCGTCCTCTCTCTTCAGCTAGTCTTTTTGCTGCTCATAGGCGCATTGCCTGGCATCGGTAGCGCGGCGTCGCTACAGCAGCAGCCACCGGGTGCCGTGCCCGACATTAGCGCCCGCGCGGCTATAGTGGTTGAATACCCCTCAGGCCGTGTCCTCTATGCAAAAGACCCACATGCGCAACTTGCCCCCGCCAGCACGACCAAGATCCTCACCGCGATCCTCGCGATGGAATACGGCAAGCTCGATGAGACGATGACTGTAGCCCCTGAAGACCTTGTCGGCCAGTCCACTATGGGTCTGCAAAGCGGCGAGCAGCAAAAGTTGCGCGATCTTTTGTATGGTATGCTCCTGCCCTCCGGCAACGATGCCGCCATGACTATTGCGCGCACGCTCGGCTCTAAAGTTGTGACAACAGACCCTGCGCTCAAAGACCCAGTCGCCCGCTTCGTCAAGATGATGAATGTGCGAGTGCAGCAGCTTGGGCTGACCGATAGCCGCTTCATCAACCCGCATGGCCTTGACGCCGACGGCCACCTCTCCAGCGCCTACGACCTGGCGAGCCTGGCCTGGTATGCTCTGCACTTCCCCACGTTCAATGATATTGTGCGCCAGATTTCCTATGATGCTCCTGGACATCCGCTCCTGAATACCAATGAGATGCTTACTCGCTATCCAGGGGCGGACGGCATTAAGACCGGTTGGACTGATGCCGGTGGGCTGTGCCTGGTGACTTCTGCTACCCGCGATGGTCGCCGCCTCATCTCCGTTGTATTGAATGCGCCGCGCTGGTACGCTGACAGCAGTGACATACTCAACTATGGCTTCGCGCAGTTGGCTGCACGCCCTCAGGACGACAAAGCCGAAACATTGAGCATCAGCCAGCGTGGGACGGTCTCATGGCTGTTGGTGAATGCCTCTGCCGCTCCAGCGATGCCGAGGGCGATAGAGGGGCTGACGGCTCAGGGTGGCGGGCTAGCGCCGCTGCCTGCCGATGGCAAAAACAAGGTGGTAGCTATCGCCGCACTGCCGGGCAACTCACAGCAGTCTCCTCAGTCGGCAAACGCCTCCCTCGTGGTCGCAAGCCAGTCCGCTAGCAGTCTGTTATGGATGCTGGCGATCTTCGGCATCATTGGGCTTGCTTGCGGCTACCTTGCCTTGAAGCTGTGGGGTTTGCGGCCTGCTCTGCTTTTTGCGGGCAAACGAAGCGGGAATGCAGTGTCATATAGAGCGGTGAGCATACCTGCTCATTCCAGGCCAATCACATATACGCAGCCGAAGCCTGTGGCCGCCACCCTGGGCAGGCCACCTGCGCCCAGCCGCCGCGAGCCTAACTTGCTACTTACTCGCCAAGACGAGATCAAGATACATGTCGAGCGGGGGGTAGCCCTTGCCTGGGAAGAGAAACAAGGCTCAAGCATGTCAGAGTTCCTGTCGGCGTTTCGCTGCGGAGTGGAGTTACAGGTAGAGACGCTGGCACAGAGCTACCGGCTGAACGCTTCGGCTTACCTTGCGCTCTCGCGAGCGCAGCTTGCCATAGGCCGCCGCGAAGAAGCCAGGCGCACCCTTGTCTGCGGTATCTCCGCACTACCACAGCAGCGCATTCTCCGGCTGGCGTTGCAACAGCTTCAGGATCATAATTAGCACCTGTTCGTATCTCCCGCAACAGGAGAGAGAGAAATAGCAAGCAAATTGACGCTTATCCACCGGGAAGCGTCTTTTGTTTTGCCATCTCGCCACCTCTTCTGTTGAGGCTCTCGCTCTTCTCTTCTGCTCACCACTTTTCCTTTGACGAGCAGCCTCTATTATGTGCTTACCGCTGTTTACAAGCTGTGGATTATAGTGTGGGAAAAGTAGCTTTCATCTATTGACAGCGCAGAACATTAGTGCTATAATAGAACAAACGTTCACAAGGAGATAGAGCTGTGTTTGAGTTATTAGGTAGGCAGGGGCGTTGGAGTGCACTCACCCGCATTAGCGTAACGGGCTCAGGGGGAATATATCAGGTTCGGAACGGCGATGACGAGCCTGTGCGGGTGTATACAACGCCTTGTGGTCTGCGTTGCGAGTGCGGAGCGACCAATTGTCCTCATGTCACAAGCCTGCTCCTATGTGGGTTTGTTGAGCCGCCCTGTGAGGGCAGGCGGGCGGCCTGATAGTTCCATTTACGGCAAGCATGTCCAGCGTAGTGAGAAAGGAGAGAGATTGTGGAAGAGCGTGAGAGAGGTGGCAAGCTTTCGCCGGAGATTTACGTGTACGCCACTAGCAAACATTTTTTCAATGTTTATGATGCATTGAGGATAAGCAAGATTAAGGTTGAGATCGCCGGCTACGACCCAACCACGAACCGCCAGACGGGTCACGCCACTGCCTGGCTTGATCTTGACGATGCGCGCCTGCTGTGTCATCTGGTTTGCCAGCGCCTCTTTGCTCCTGTAACGGGAGGCAAATGGGAGAAGTTTGGCGGCAGCCAGAGGGAGGACAGTTCTATTGAAAGCCGTAGCGTTGTGGTTGAATGGGACGAGGGCGATGGTGGCCGCTTCGCTCGCTTCCCCTACAGGATCAGCATTGCCAACGGCCCCGGCAGAAAGACAGCCACAGGTGGGGTCTCTCCTGCCGGTGAGCCTACTTCCCGCATGTCTATGCGCATGCCTGAGCTTGACTTCATGAAATTGATGCTTACTGTGGGCGACTATATTCACGCTTATGAGACTGCCCACCACCACCGTCTGGTCGCCGAGCGCATGCGTGAGCTGCGTGAAAAGCTGGCCGGGCGAGCAAGCAACCAGAGCAGACCGTCGTGGGAGGGCCCTCAACGTGACGCCGAGCCTACGCTCCAGACGAGTGGCGCCGAAAGGCCCGGGGATATGGCTGTTCCAGCAGGCAGGCCGGTGCTGAAGGCTATACCGGGGGGGAACAGGGCCCGCGAGAGCGCACGGGTCTCGAGGCTCGACTCCACTCGCGCCGGGTAGCGGAACCGATTGTATCGCAGAGTTTTAGCTAAGTGATAGGAGATGTAGAGAGATGGCGAGAACACTGAATAAGGTCCAACTGATAGGCCGATTGGGCGCAGACCCGGAGGGTCGCTTTACAAGTGGTGGTGTGCAGGTGGTGACACTTTCTCTTGCCACTAACCGCCAGTGGCAGGGCAAAGACGGCAGCCTGCAAGAGGAAACGGATTGGCACACCGTTGTGGCCTGGGATAAGCTGGCCCAGCTTTGCGCGGAATACCTCTCAAAGGGGCGGCTCATTTATGTGGAGGGCCGAATACATACCCGCTCCTGGGAGTCTAACGGCCAGAAGCAGTTCAAGACGGAGATCATCGCCTCGGACATGCTGATGCTCGACAGCAAGAACCAGGCGGGCGAGGAGCCCATAGAGGGGAAAGAAGCTGTGCTTACAGGCGCGACTGCCAGCCGCAGTACGAATGGTGACGCCAGAGGCAACAACGCCAACCCTCCTGCTCAGTCCAGGACGGCGAAGGCGGCGGCTGTCGCTTACACTGATCCTGACGATCTGCCGTTCTAGCTTTATTATAGTCTTCATGCGCTCTTGGAGACCAAGCTGGGGGCCTCGGGCCCTCAGCCTTATTTAAGCCGGTATAGTTGCCTGGGAGGGCACTTTTCTGACCAACATGGTAATATCATCCTTGATGAATAAGCGCATAGATGAGGCGTTCGCGCATCAGCAAGAGCCTTCGGAGATCCTTGATGGCGTGGTTGACAAGATCACATACGTCAACGAGGAGAACGGTTACACAGTTGCCCGCCTGAAAGTGCCGCGGCAAAAGCAACTGGTTACTTTTGCCGGCTATTTACCTGCTATAAACGTAGGTGAGGGGGTAAGGCTTGAAGGGCACTGGGTGACTCACGCCCAGTATGGCCGCCAGTTCACCGTGACGCGCTACCAACCTGCCGCTCCCGGCACCGTCGCCGCGCTCAAGAAGTATCTCGGGTCTGGCCTGCTGAAGGGCGTAGGGCCTGTCATGGCAGAACACATTCTAAACGCCTTCGGCCTTGAAACCCTTGAAGTGTTGGATAACAATCCTGAGCGCCTGGCGGGCGTGCCGGGCCTCAGCAAGCGCAAAGCGCTGAGCATAGCGGAAGCATGGGCCGAACGGCGCGCTCTAAAGGACCTCATGGCGTTTCTGCAGGACCAGGGTCTCCCTGTGGCGCTCGCCGTGAGGATCTTGCGCAAGTACGGCAGCGCGTCTGAGGCAGTGGTGCGCCAGCAGCCTTACAGGCTTTCCGCCGAGATCTACGGCATTTCCTTCGAAGTCGCCGACGCAATTGCCGCACGCTCAGGCATACAGGCCGATGCTCCACAGCGCATAGGAGCTGGACTGGCGCACGTATTGCGCGAGGCAGCTGGCTCCGGGCACGTCTTTTTGCCGCATAATGAACTGATTGTAAAGGCTGCCGAGCTGCTCCAGCTCGCCCCGCAAAAGTTGAGCGCCTTGCTCCCTTCTATGGTAGAAGGCGGCTATATCGAGCTTGACGCAATGCAGGGCCGTGCGGCTGACGAACGTGTCACCTATCTGCCTGAAATGCACAGCGGCGAGCTTTCTGTAGCAGGCTCAGTTCACGCCCTCTTGCAGGCACAGCAGGCACAGCACGACAGGCTTGCCGCTTTTCAGAGAACCGACTGGAACACGGCGTGGCGCTACCTTGCGGGGCGAGAGAGCTTCCAACTAAGTGAGCAGCAGCAATCTGCTATTACTGCCGCCCTTACCCAGCACGTGGTCGTGATGACCGGTGGCCCTGGAACTGGAAAGACCACCACGTTGCGCAGTATTGTTCGGCTCGTCAAAGCCAGGCGTGGCACAGTGAGCCTTGCCGCGCCAACAGGCAGAGCAGCCAAGCGTTTATCGGAGGCCACTGGTGTGCCTGCAAGCACAATCCACCGCCTCCTCGAGCTAAAGCCTGGTGGGCGCTATGAAGTTACAGTCCCACTCAATGCCGACCTTGTGATCATTGACGAAGCCTCTATGATGGACCTGCCGTTAGCCGAGGCGTTGCTAAAGGCGGTGCCTGCGGGCGCCCACCTGCTCCTGGTAGGCGACGCTGACCAGTTGCCTCCAGTGGGGCCTGGCGCGGTCTTCCGCGACATAATCGCGAGCGGTGTTGTACCTGTTGTCACTCTCGAAACTATCTTCCGCCAGCCGGAAGGGAGCGCCATCGTCTCCAATGCTCACCGTATTAATCGCGGTGAGGTGCCGGTAACGGGGCGTGAAGTGAAAGACTTCTTCTTTCTGCCCGAACCTGGCTCCGCCCGGTGCGCGCAACTGGTAGTTGACCTGGCGACGCGCCGTATACCGCAGCACTTCGGTCTCGACCCTATCGAGGATATACAGGTTATCGTGCCTACTTACGGCGGTGTGTGCGGGATAGAGGCACTAAATGTCAACTTGCAGGCGGTGCTAAATCCTCCTGATGCCTCGAAAGACGAGAGGCGCTTTGGTAACAAAATATTCAGGGTCGGCGACAAAGTAATGCAGATGGTCAACGACTACGACCGTCAGGTGTCGAATGGTGAGTTGGGGCGCATTGTACGCATTGACCTTGAGGAACAGAGCGTACTTGTCAGCTTTGACGCGGAATGGACTGTCCCGTACACCTTTCAAGAGCTTGACGAACTGACCCATGCCTACGCTGTATCCGTACACAAAGCGCAGGGCAGCGAGTATCCTGCTGTGATCATGCCGGTGCTCCCTCAGCACGGCAGACTATTACAGCGGAACCTGCTCTACACAGCTGTGAGCCGCGCCAGAAGCCTGGTCGTGCTGGCAGGCTCACAGGAGGCTATCAGGTGTGCGGTCGCCAACAATAGCTCCACCCAGCGCAATTCTGGGCTTGTCGAGCGCCTGCGCCAGGGTACCCTCTAAAGCGTTTGGCGACCCATTTCTTGAGATATAACTACGTATTATATCGTATTTATCATCTCAAGGAGTGCCCACTTTGGTCAGAATCTATTGACATATCCCTCAAGCCTTTGCTAACATCGTCAAGTGCCCTTTGGCGCACATTAAAAAGGGCAGTGTTATCGTATGAAATCGGGCAAGGAGGGATATATGAAATCAATTCGTTCGTCGGCGCGCGTCCGTTTGTCGAGGGTTCTACTGGTGGTCGCAGTGGCAGCGCTTATCGCGCCATTCGCGGCGTCGGGCAACCACAGCACGGCTGAAGCGGCCTCGCTCTCAACGATTAGCCAGTACAAGTTGTGGATGGCGGAGGCCAGGGCTATGTACCCCTATCCACAGAGCCTCGACAAAATGTACCGCGTAATGATGTGTGAATCGAGCGGCAACCAGTATGCATCAGGCGGCGGCGGCTTGTGGCTTGGCCTATACCAGTACGCCCCAACCACGTGGCGCGGACGTTGGAACCCTTACCGCTACAACAGTATCTACGATGCCAAATCGCAGATCTTTGCCACAGCAAAAGCCTGGAGTATAGGCATGCAAAGCGCCTGGAGTTGCTACTATATAACGTATGGCCGCTAGCCGGTCAGGACGGAGTATGCTAGCCCCATCGGGCTAAAGTTCCAGAAAGGTAAAGCAAGGGGCTGTGGACGCGATACGGCGGCTATTTGCCTCTTGCTTTTTGCTGTGAATATTCTACCTCAGCACCTTCTCCTCGTAACTTTCATCGCCGGTTTTTCACTTCTTACTGCGTCGGAAAAGGAACAGGCGTTCCTCTCCCGGTTGCCACTTTCCTCCGGTATTTGTTAGAATAGAAGTGGAGACCTTCAAGAACCATGCCCAACGAACGTGCCAAAGTCGAGCGAGAACGCGCGTCCGGATTTGAGGAGCGGCTAAAGGCGTTGCCTCAAACTCCTGGCGTTTATATCATGCATAACCGTGCCAACGACATTATTTACGTCGGCAAGGCAGTGTCACTGCGCAATCGCGTGCGCACGTACTTCGGCTCGCTCAAAGGCCAGGCTCCAAAAGTGTGGCGCATGGTAGATGAGGTGTACGACTTCGAGTATATCCTGACCGACACCGAATTGGAAGCTCTCATACTCGAAAACCAGCTTATAAAGAAGCACCGCCCGCACTATAATATTCGCCTTAAAGATGACAAGGCCTATCCATACATCAAAATCACCATCCAGGAGGAGTGGCCCCGTGTGGTGCCTACGCGCAAGATACTCAACGATGGGGCGGCCTATTTCGGGCCGTACCCCGGCATGGGCACCGTTTACGACACGATAGAACTGCTAGATAAACTCTTTCCATTCCGCACTTGCGACAAGGAAATCACAGGTAACGATGTGCGCCCATGCGTGCAGTATTTCATCCACCGCTGTCTTGGGCCATGCGCTTCGCTGGCGGATAAAACTGCCTACGATCACGCTGTCAAGCAAGTAATGTTATTCCTGAATGGCAAGGAGGACCGGATCATAAAGTCACTGCGCCGGGAGATGAACGACGCTTCGACAAAACTGGAGTTTGAGCGCGCTGCCGTCTATCGCGATAGAGTGCGCACTCTTGAGCGCGTCCTTGAACAGCAGAATGTCTTTAGCACCACCAACAGCGACCAGGACGTAATCGCATTTGCCAGGAACGAAGGTGAGGCGTGCGTACAGATTTTCTTCATACGAGGCGGCAAGCTATTAGGCCGTGAGCACTTCATGATGGAAGGCACAGTCGACTCGGCCCCCGGCGAGATACTGGAGAGCTTTATCGGTCAGTTCTATGATGATGCTTCTTACGTTCCTGCCAACCTCCTTTTGCAGCACGAGGTGAGCGACGCTGAAGTGATACAAAGCTGGCTGCGCGAGAGGCGCGGCAACAAAGTCAGTATCACGGTGCCGCGGCGTGGGGAGAAGCGCGAATTAGTAGAGCTTGCCGAACGAAACGCTGCTGAAACCCTTGAGCAGCTGCGCTTGCGCTGGCTAAGTGATGAGCAGAAATCTACCGCCGCACTCACCGAGCTTCAGCAGGTGCTTAATCTTCCTGCCTGGCCGCAGCGCATCGAGTGTTACGATGTGGCTCATTTGCAGGGCACAGATACTGCGGGTGCAATGGTTGTTTTCGAGCAGGGTCTTCCCAGGAAGAAAGAGTACCGTCGCTTCCAGATAAAGACATCGGGCAACGATGATTTTGCCTCTATGAAAGAGATGCTAACCAGGCGCTTCAGGCACGCCTCCTCAGGGCGTTCCGCCGCGCAAAGAGAGGTGGCCCTACAGATGGCGCACACGGGCAAATGGGATGAGCCTGCGCCTTCAGGCGATTACGAGGCTGTCGCTCGGCTTCAGGAAGAGAAAGCAGAGGGCGCTCAGAGCATCAGCCTCGGGGAGAGCGTGCATGATCTTGCCTGTAAAGAAGAGGTAGAGAGTGGCCGAAGCCATGCGCAGAACGGCAAGGAGCTCGCCGGAGGGTGGGCCGTGTTGCCTGACCTTGTGGTAATAGATGGCGGTAAGGGGCAGCTCGCAGCGGCGCGGACCGCTCTCCTTGAAGTGGGGTTAGCAGATGTGCCTCTGATCTCTCTAGCCAAGCGTGAAGAAGAAATATTTCTGCCGACGCAATCTGAGCCTGTAGTTTTGCAACAGCGTTCAGAGGCGTTGCGTCTGTTGCAGCGCATACGTGACGAGGCGCATCGTTTCTCCAACACGTACAACAGGAAGCTTGGCGCTAAGCGTGCTGTGCGCGGCAAATTAGACGTCATCCCGAATATCGGGCCTGTGCGCAAGAAAGCGCTCATGCGCCACTTCGGGTCGCTGCAAGGCATACGTGACGCGAGCGTCGAAGAGCTTGCATCGGTCAAAGGTATGGATCGCTCAGCAGCGCTCAGTATCAAGGAGCACCTCTAGATGGATTTACCGGAAGCCGCAGAGGCTGATTCTGTGACTGTTGACCTGTGGCAGACATTTGAGGCTGCAATGTTGGAGCGCCGCCGCCTGGTGTACGATTACCTGGATAATTGGCCGGGCACCTCCGACTTCAAGCCAACCGACATTCACGACGGCCTCTTCAGCTATATACGACAGCGTGGTAAGGCGCTGCGACCTATCCTTCTCCTCCTGAGCTGTGGGGCCGTGGGCGGCGACGAGAGGCAAGCGCTGCCCGCCGCCGCCGCAGTGGAGATTTTTCACACATGGACATTGGTGCATGATGACATAATTGATCGTGATGATACGCGTCGCGGTAGCCCCACTGTCCATGCACGTTATGCAGCACATGTAGAGCGCAATCATGGCCTCGGACAGTCCGCGGCGTCTCACTACGGCATGGCTGTCGCCATTCTGACGGGCGATTTGCAGCAAAGCTGGGCTTACTCGCTGCTGGCGGACTTACAGGAGCGTGGGGTAGACGCACGGTTGGTGCTGGAGCTAATGCGTAGAATGTCGGCGCACCTGACGCCTCAACTTCTCGAAGGCGAGATGCTTGACGTGCAATACTCTCTCATGCTGCAGGCGTCATTGACAGAAGGCGCTGTGCTCGATATGCTGGGCAAGAAGACCGCCGCGCTCCTCGAGTATGCCGCCTGGAGCGGCGCAAAGATAGGACTGGCAGGCAAGCCGGATACAATGGGCTATGCGGCCAAACTAGCGCGTTTTGCCTATCTCTGTGGCATAGCATTTCAACTCAGGGATGATCTGCTGGGCCTGACTGCTGACCAGGCGCTGCTAGGTAAACCGGTTGGGTCGGACATTCGTGAGGGCAAGCGCACGCTGGTGATCCACAAAGCCCTCGCCTCAGCTAACGACAGCGAGAAGAAGCATCTACTCTCTACCCTGGGCGATCCCCAAGCCAGCGCAGGCGCTGTGGCTGAAACTCTAAGAATCTTGCACTCAACAGGAGCTTACGCTCAGGTCGAGGAGTTGGCTACTTCGTACATTAGCCAAAGCTTCGAGCAGTTACGGGCTCTGCCTGAGACACTGTATAGAGCCTTATTGGGAGCGTGGAGTAGATATCTACTTGAGCGGAAGCACTGATAAATGATGGCCCTCAAGATGAGCAGGGAAGCATGGGAAAAGGCCCGGCAGGTGCTTGCGTCCGGCGGCCTTGTGGCTTTCCCCACGGACACTGTTTATGGTCTGGGCTGTGATTTACGCAATGTGGAGGCCATTGAACGCATTTACCAGGTGAAGGGGAGGCCCGCGCACAAAGCATTGCCTCTACTTCTTGCTGGCGCTGAGCATCTGCACAAAGTTGTTAACAATGTGCCTCCGGTAGCTGCGGCCCTGGGCGAGGCCTTTTGGCCGGGAGCATTGACACTGGTGCTCCCAAGCCGGGGCGACTTGCCTGCCGAGCTTGGCGGTGGCCGTACAATCGGCGTTCGAGTGCCCGATCATGGCGAACTGCGCTCATTCATCGAAAGCTGCGGAGGGGCAATCGCATCTACCAGCGCTAATCTTTCAAGCCAACCTGATGCTTTGGACGCGCAGCAGGCAGCAGCCTATCTGGGTGATGGTGTTCAACTCATCATAGACGGAGGCTACGCGCCGGGTGGCATCCCCTCTACGGTGATTGACTGTACAGCCGACCCACCGCGTCTGCTGCGCGAGGGCCCGCTCCTGCCCGCAGCGGTCAGCGCGATCATAGCCGCCTACATGAAGAGCTGATGCCGCGCACAGAGCGTGTATTCATCGTCTCCGCGCTCCTCTTCGTGGGGCTTGGGTTGACCCTGGCGATCAGCCGTGGCCTGCTGGGAACCGAGCAGGCCGCTCTTCTCATCCTCTTGATGGCTATCTCGCTGTCGGTAGTTGCGGCTGCCGGTACTCGTTGGTTGCGCCGAGGTGTTGACATCCCCCCGGAGCATACCCTGCCTGACACGCGGTTTCCACTCATTCCTCTGCCTCTCGACACGCTCTTGCCTGTCTTGCTGGTGGCAGGTTACGTGATCTTCGTGCAACTCTTTGATAGCGGGGCGTTGCAGGCGCTCATCGTCGTTATCGCCGGTCTGTCGTTCGCAGCCCTTTTTTGGGCCAATGTACATGGCCTTGACACTCGTGATCGGTACTTTGGGCTTGCTCAGACTTCACTTAACGTCGCATCTCACATCACTGCCTTCTTGCTTTTTAGCGTTGTATATGGCTTGAAGACGCGCTCGCTCTACTCTTCGTCGGCGGTGACGGTGGTTTCCGCTCTTCTGATATACGAATTGCTTTCGCGGGACGCGGCCTGGCATCGCGCTTTGGGCATGCCCGTTGAGGGCAGACGCAGCACACTGGTACTTCTGGCAGTGACTACGGGCTTGATTTGTGGGGAAATCACCTGGGGGCTCAATTATTGGGCGGCGCTTACAACGCTTGTGGGCGGGGCGTTTTTGCTTGTGGTCTTCTATGTGATATATGGGCTCGTCTCACACTATGTTGATCACAAGCTTACACGCGATGTGTATCTCGAGTTTGCTGCTGTAGGTGCGCTCGCCGTGCTGGTGGTGTTCGCATCGGCCTTCATCTCAACCTCATAGGAGTTGCAAATGGAGATCGAAGAAGGCGAGAGCGCACCGCAGAGAGGTCCAGGTTCGGAGCAAGAGGAGGTCTACAAGACGATGCTCCTCCTTGAGGAGCTGGAAAGCCTTTACGAAGAGCTTGAGGAGCAAGGAGCCACTGATAGAAGCGGTATGTCTGTTTCTGAAGAGCTAGTGAAGCGGATGTCCAAGCTGGGGCTGGCAGACGCAGGTGCTGTACGAACGGAGATCAATCGTTTGCACGCTCTGCTCGACGAAATGGCCTAGCTAGGCCTAACTTGTGTATCGCTGAAGCTCACTTGCTACTCCGTAACAGCGTGCTCAAAGAGAAACTGCCATCGCCGACGTTATAGCCGCTCATCTGCCACTGCTCAATATCGCCATTCGTGTCGAAGGCTATCTCACCTGTGGCACCGCTGTAGGCTTTGGTGCTCATGACCAACTGCGTGATCTTACTGCGGTCTGCGCCGACTTTCTGAATAGCATTCAGGACGAGATTGGCAAGATCGTAGGCGTTGGCGGCAAATTGGCCGGGGGTATCTCCATAGGCTTGCTGGAAGGCGAGGCTAAAAGTCTTCCATAGCGGAGTTTGCACTGGTGAAGGCACGCCATTATAGACAATGCGCCATCGTGGGCCTCCTGTTGGCGCTTGCGCCAGAAACTGGTCGCTCATCGCGGTGTCGCTCGAATATATTCCTCCGGCCAAGTTAGCCTTTTGTAAGGCTTTGGCTGCTGCGACGGCATTTGCAGCGCTACTTGGCGCATAGAAGACGGTATCAGCGCCTGAATCTGTGACCTTCTCTACAAGCTCCGTCTGCTCAGGCACAATAAGCGTTTCCCCGGCTATGGTGAGCCTCAAGCTCTTTGCCTCATCTGTGAAGGTGCGCGCTAATCCCTGGCTGTAGGAACTGCCATCCTGTAGGAGATAGACATTTTGGACGCCCGACTGCGCCGCCCAACGCGCTGCTGCTGTGGCTTGTAAGGAGTCGGGTGGCATCAATCGAGCGAAGGTATGCTTTCCCGTTGGGTAGTATATCTGCGGCTCGCCGGGGTTCCAGCCACCCAGGGTAAGCCCGGGCCATGTTGCCGTAGGTCCAAGTTGCAGTAAATCTGCGCGGTTGGTAATGGGCAGTGATGATGAGGCAGCGCCTGAGTTGTATGGCCCGATATAAGCTACCACGCTGCTGTCTGCAGCGGCTTTGCTGGCGTTAGCCTGCTCTTTGTCAGCCGCCCATTCGCCTGTCTCGTCGGCGCTATCGTCAAGGGCGATATGCTCAACGCGCAGCCCGCCGACTATACCTTTGCGTTGGGTAACCGCCAGGTCTATTGCCTGCTTTATTTGCAGGCTTTGAGACGCGAATTGGCCTTTTGTGGGGAGGGAGGAGATGATGCGAACGGTGTTGGGGGCTGCCGGTGGGAGCTTTTGACTGGACGAGCTGCATCCGGTTAAAGCAAGAATACCGGGGAGCAAAAGGATGAGGCCCGACACCTGCTTGAAGCGAGTATCGCTTCTAAGGTGCAAGAGCAAAGCGTCTGAGCTATTCTTCGCCGAGGTAGGCTTTCCGAACACGTTCGCTCTTGAGGAGATTGGCTGCTTTGTCTTCGAGCACTATCTTGCCAGTCTCGATGACATATCCCCTATTCGCAACCTGTAGGGCAAGGAGAGCATTCTGCTCAACCAACAAAATAGTTGAGCCTGTGCTATTTAGCTCTTTGATAATGCCGAAAATTGTCTCTACCAGTATAGGCGAGAGACCCATCGAAGGCTCATCTAGAAGGAGAATGCTGGGCCTGGACATCAGGGCGCGACCAATGGCGAGCATTTGCTGTTCACCGCCGGAGAGGGTGCCGCCACGCTGGGTCAGCCGTTCGCGCAGCCTGGGGAAAAGCTCAAGTACCCGTTCCATGTCTTTCGTGATAGCCTGCTTATCGCTCCGTGAAAAGGCTCCCATGTCCAGGTTTTCCTGTACCGTCATCCGGCTGAAGATGCGCCTCCCTTCCGGTGAGTGCCCTATACCTAGGCGGACCAACTGCTCGGCAGGTAAGGTATCAATGCGCTTGCCGTCAAGCCGCACCTGGCCCGTCCGGGGCCTCAGCATGCCGGAGATGGTGCGCAAAGTGGTGGTTTTGCCCGCCCCGTTGCTGCCTATCAGGCTCACTATCTCGCCCCGGTCCACTGTTAGGGAAACGCCTTTGAGGGCGCGGATATTCCCATAGTATGTCTCGATCTGATCAACTTCAAGTAAAGCCATCTGGCGGTTGTTCCTGCTCTGCTTGCCGCAGTTATCTGTAAAGCCTGCTACTGGGCAGCGCTGCTGCGGCCCAGATACGCCTCGATCACGCGCGGGTTTGCTCTGACTTCGGCGGGGGTTCCCTCGGCGATCTTGGTGCCATAGTCGAGCACCGTTATCCTCTCTGAAAGGCCCATGACCACTTTCATGTCGTGCTCGATTAAGAGTATGCTTATACTCAGGCGCTGCTGCAACTCGCGGATGAAGCTAATAAGAGTGCTGGTTTCGTTGGGGTTCATGCCCGCTGTCGGCTCGTCCAGTAGTAAAAGTTTGGGGTCGCTCGCAAGGGCACGCGCAATCTCCAGGCGGCGTTGATCGCCGTAGGGCAAGTTCTTGGCTACTTCGTCGCTGGCGGTATGCATGTTAACGATCTCAAGGATCTCAATTGCTTTCTGCCGTGCATGCGCTTCTTCGTTACGCATCGAACGCAAGCGCAACACGCTGCTAATGAGGCCTGAGCGCATCCGGCTGTGCTGCCCCACCAGCACATTCTCCAGGGCAGTCATATTCGAGAAGAGCCGTATGTTCTGAAAGGTCCGGGCGATGCCGCGCGACGTGATAGCTGAAGGCGCTATGCCCGTTATATCGTGCCCATCGAAGATAAGCTTGCCGCTTGTCGGCTTGTACAGCCCTGTGATTGTGTTGAAGAAGGTGGTCTTGCCCGCGCCATTCGGTCCGATCAGGCTAACTATTGAATTCTGTGGGATAGTGAAGTCCACGCTGTTGACGGCGACAAGCCCGCCGAAGCGCATTGTCACCGCCTGGGCAACGAGCAAATCTTTGCCTCCCTGCACGGATGCTGTAGAAACTCCACCCGCAGGCGCAGGGGTGCCCCCGTCCATATTACGAGCCCCCCTTCACGTCGGGGTCGGCCTGATCCGCGTCGCGTGTGTCATAGAGTTCTTGACGTTCGGCTTCCGATATGTCTTTGGTGTCGGGCTGCAACTCTTCGCGCCTGCGAGAGCTTGGGATCAAGCCTGCCGGGCGGAAGAGCATAAAGAGAACCAGGATAATACCATAGATGAAAAATGTGTAATCAGTGAGGCGTACGTTGTTGCTGAAGTTTACGAGAAAGTCAACCTGGGTGCTTGCGCCGAGATTACTGACCCAGGTGGGGAGCTGTATAAGCACCACTGTCTGCAACATATAAATGATGACGGCTCCGACCATTACACCCCAGAGGTTGCCCATGCCCCCGAGGATCACCATGCAAAGGATGAGCACCGACTGACTAAAGTTGAACTGTTGAGGCGAAGCAAAGCCGAGGTGGGAGGCGTAAAAGGTGCCTGCAAAGCCTGCAAGGGCCGCGCCCAGGCCAAAGGCCAGTAGCTTGGTAGTTGTGGTGTTGATGCCCATCGTGGCGGCAGCAAGCTCGTCCTCTCGGATAGCCATCCACGCCCTGCCGATGCGAGAGTCGCGCAGCCTGTTGATAACGAACACTATTATCGCAACAAGCACCAGGGCGAGATAGTAGAAGCCAATGTTGTCGTTATTCGCCCCGATTACAAAGTTGCCAACAGAAGGCTTATCTATGCCGGCGATGCCGTTTGTTCCGTTGGTCACCTTATCGAGGTTCAGGATGAAGGTTGGCACTATCTCACCGAAGCCAAGAGTGACGATAGCCAGATAATCACCTCGCAAGCGCAAGGTAGGTGCGCCGAAGGCCACTCCGAAGAGGGCAGTCACCAGTGCCGAAACAAACAACATGATCCAAAAAGGAACATGAATGTTGAAGAATGCTGAACCGAGGATGGCGTAGGTATATGTGCCTATGGCGAAGAAAGCCGCGTATCCCAGGTCGAGCAGGCCTGCGTAGCCGACCACAATATTCAATCCCAGCGCCAGCAGCACAAAAACTCCTGTGTCTGCGGCTGAGTTCATGAACGCCTGATTGAAGCGTATCGGCAAGTCAACGATGCCCGCAGCTGAGAGCATCTCCGGCACCGGCAAAAGAATTAGCAGCACTCCTACAATAGCGGCCGTAACCATCGAGCGCTTGGTGGCGCGGGCAGGGCGTGGCAAAAGGGTTGGGTGGGCGGTGACTTTGGAAGGCTGCATTGGTTATCCTAGACTTTCTCGGGCACTTGCTGGCCCAGCAACCCGGAAGGCCTGAAGACCAGGATAAGGATAAGCATCAGGAAAACTACAGCCTGGGTCCACTGGGGCTGGAAAACAGTGTCGCTGAAGGCTTCTATCATGCCGATTAGAAAGCCGCCTAAGACGGCCCCCGGTATGTTGCCGATGCCTCCAAGCACCGCCGCAGTAAAGGCGCGCAGGCCCGTCTGGTAGCCGAGGGTGAACTGCACTCCGTGTATGAACATGCCGTAAAGTATGGAGCCTGCTCCAGCTAGAGCACCTCCGATAAAGAAGGTGAGGGCAATGGTCATATTGACGTTTATACCCATAAGCTGGGCGGTCGAGCGGTCCTGCGCGGTGGCGCGCATGGCTTTGCCCATTTTGGTGCGCTGTACAAAGAAAGTTAACAGGGCCATAAAAGCTATGCTGACCAGCAGTATCAGGATCGCTTTGCTGCGGATGATAATAGCGCGATCATCTATAGGGATACGGAAAAGCTGGTCATCGAAAATGTCGGGGAAGGTGACGATGGCGGGGCCTTTCCACACTTCTCCGACGTTCTGCAGGATGTAGGAGACCCCGATGGCGGAGATGAGGGGCGCTAGCTTGGGTGCGTTACGCAGTGGCCTGTACGCAAGGCGCTCTATCAGCATGGCGAGGAGGCCCGTTACTGCCATGGTGACGATGAAAGTTAGGATCAACACGCCAATTACGGCAAGGGGGTCTTTGAGGGTGGGGTTGTTGCCATCTATGCCAAAGAGCGCGACGAAGGTAATCGCTGTAAAACTGCCCAGCATAAAGACGTCGCCATGCGCGAAGTTGATCAATTCAACGATGCCATATACCATCGTGTAGCCGAGGGCTATCAAGGCGTAAACTGAGCCTTTCGACAGGCCGTTGATCAGCTGTTGCAGCAAGAGAACGCCATCCATGAAGAGTGAAACTCCTGTCCGGCTGCTTGGTGTGGTTTCAGGTTTTAGTGAAGGAAAGGGACGGCTGCGCGACGTCCCTTTCCTTGAAGATTATCGAGAGGTGGAGAAGCTTTTGGCTTCTGCGTCTCGAACGTTACGGCTTGGCGCCAAAGCGCAACTGGTCCACGAAGTTCCATGCGCCGGCGCTCGCCTTGTAGAAACTGATCACCTTGTTATCGGTGTCGCCATTTTGATCGAAGCTCGTTTCGCCGAGGATGCCCATGTAGTTCTTCGTGTTGCGAAGAGCCTGGCAAACAGCCGCTCGATCTTTCTTGCCTGCGCGCTTCATTGCGTCAATAGCAATATTGGCGGCTTCGTAGCCTGGGCCGCTGTAAGCGCCTGGTTCGGCGTTGTACTTTGCCTTGTAGTCCGCTATGAACTGCTTGGCTTCCGGCAGCGTGTTCACGTTGACGGCGGCTACTGTGCTGTAGCTACCATCAGCGTCAGACCCTGCCACCTTGAGGTACTCGGCGTCCTGGATACCATCGCCGCCCATGAGGGGGATGTTCAAGCCTGCGGCCTTCATCTGCTTGCGGGCGAGAGGGATATTGTTGGAAGCGGTGCCTCCGTAGAAAAGGATATCGGGGTTTGTGGAAGCAATCTTACTCAGGATTGAGCTATAGTCGGTTGTGCCTTTCGGTACACCGTCGTGGCCGAGCACTGTGCCGCCCTTAGCCGTGAATTCCTTCTGGAAGTTGTCCGCGAGACCCTTGCCGTATGATTCGGTGTCGTCAAGGATATAGGCTTTCTTGGCGCCTAGTTTGTCGTAGGCATAATCAGCGCCTGCGGGACCTTGAATGTCGTCGGTGGTGCAGACGCGGAAGTATGTTACGATACCGGTCGGGCGCAGGGTCTTGGTCTCGCCAAACTCAGGCTTGGTTAGCCCTTCGCCCGTGTTCGAGGGGCTGATGTTGCAGAGGCCGGCAGTGTTGAGCTTGGGCATCATTGCCCTGGCAACATTACTGTTGAAGGGGCCAAGCATGACCATAACGTCCTTGTCAGCGATGAACGAGTCGGCGTTCTTGGAACCCTGCGCAGGATCATGCACCTGTGCGCCGGGGGGCACGTCGTCAAGGAAGTACATCTCGATTTTGTACTGCTTGCCATCCAGAGTTACGCCGCCCTTTGCGTTTGCCTCGTCAATGGCCATTTGCATTCCGTTGCGCGTCGGAATGCCATCAGTGGCATCGCCGCCCGAAGCGGGAAGGTCTACACCGATCTTGACTATGTTGCCAGTCGCGGGTGCGGACGTAGATGCAGTGTCGGTGGGGTTAACAGCGCCGCTAACGCTGGTGGCAGCGCCCGTGACGTCTGTGGCAACTACTGTTGCGCCTTCCGATACCTGAGTAGCTACACCAGAGGTGCCACAGCCTGCGAGCAGCATGCCAAAAACTACCAGGAGCGATAGGATCGTGATTGCACGTTTTGCGGTCTTC
>JADEYI010001411.1_pt1 | contig 18452 bp, 13 predicted proteins | sample 8542331 | NCBI WGS metagenome assembly JADEYI01 (sample SAMN16510988, study PRJNA670497) | mine drainage metagenome | isolation source: biofilm near Copperflume 1 | place: Germany: Marsberg coppermine Kilianstollen | collected 2018-02
AGCGTCCCCACACCGCCCAACACCACCCCCGCCCCTACAGAACGCAAAAACCTACCAGTGAAAGGTGTCATGCTGAGCGCAGCGAAGCATCTGCGAGCGACCCGGCGAGAGATGCTTCGCTGCGCTCAGCATGACAGGCGAGATCGGCGCGTTTCAAAAACCTACCAGCCTCCCAGGGCGGGGACAGAGCCGCGCGCCCTGGTTCAGCCCAGTCGTCCAAAACGTCGCTGGCGGCGATGAAAGCTATCCAACGCGGCGCACAAATCTTCCTTGCCAAAATCGGGCCACAGCGTGGGCGTGGCGTAGTACTCGCTGTAGGCCGACTGCCAGAGCAGGAAGTTACTGACACGCATCTCCCCGGCGGTGCGGATCACCATATCAGGATCGGGCAAGTCGCGCGTATAGAGGTAGGAGCTAATCATGTCCTCGTCGATGGTTTCGGGGTTACGCCCATCGGCGATGATCTGGCGTACCGCGTCCACCAGCTCGGCTCGCCCGCCATAATTGAAGCAGACGTTGAGGCCGATGCGCGTATTGTTTTGTGTCAGATCAACCGAGTCCTGCACGGCTTTTTGTATATCAGGAGAAAGGTCTTTCAAGCGGCCCAGGTGGCGCAGCCGCACTCCTTCGCGATGCAACTTCTCAATATCGGAGCGGATTGTCTCCCAGAAGAGACGCATCAACCCATCGACCTCGGTGTGTGGTCGCCCCCAGTTCTCGGTTGAAAAGGCGTACACGCTGAGCATTTCAATAGATTCATCAATCGCGCATTCGAGGACACGTCGAAGGGCATTCACGCCCGCCTTATGCCCGGCAAGGCGTGGCAGGTGACGCCTGGTGGCCCAGCGACCGTTGCCGTCCATAATAATGGCGAGGTGGCGCACTCTCGGCGTCTGCTCGGATGCCGGTTGTTCGGTGGTAATAGATTGCGACTGCGGCGCGCTATTTCCCTTCGCTGAAGTGAAATAGTTTTGAAGCCTGGCCAATGTTAGACCTCCAATATCTCCAGTTCCTTGGTTTTGCCGACCTTATCCATCTCATCGATGTAGCGGTCGGTGAGCTTTTGTAGCCGCTCGGTGCTACGTTTCAGCTCGTCTTCAGAAACTTCTTTCTTTTTCTCACGATCTCGTAACTTATCCTGAGCATCCCGGCGAACGTTGCGAACAGCAACTTTGTGTTCGTCCAGTTTTTTGTGGAGGGTCTTGACCAGATCACGACGACGTTCTTCGTTGAGCGGAGGGATTGCAAGGCGGATTACCTGACCATCGTTGTTAGGATTGATGCCCAGGTCCGATTTCTGAATCGCCTTTTCGATATCTATCAGCATTTTGCGGTCCCACGGTTGAATGACCAGCAGGCGCGCCTCCGGGATAGAAATGGAGGCAACCTGGTTAATGGGCGTCGGTGTGCCATAATAATCAACCGTTATACGCTCGATCAATGCTGAACTGGCTCGACCAGTGCGAATCGAGGTGATATCTTGTTTAAGAGCCTCGACCGCCTTCTGCATACGTCGCTCTGCATCCTCGAATAAATCGTCTACCATAGCAATGCTCCCTTCGTTTTAGCGTTAGCGCAACGCCGCGCGCCCTGTCTTTCCATTGGAGAGTGTACCATATCAACAGCTCTCTACGGATTTAACGGCTGACGCTCCATTCGGGTTCTTCCATATCATGCACCAGCGTGCCGCGCTTCTGGCCGCGCATAATGGCTTCCAACGCGCCTGTTTCATTGAGGTTGAACACCACAATGGGCAGGAGGTTGTCCTTGCACAGGGAAAGCGCGGTGCTATCCATGACTTTCAGTTCCATCGTAAGAGCGCGCATGTAGCTCAATTCCTCGAACTTCCGGGCCTTCGCATTACGCATGGGATCATCGTCGTAGACACCATCCACTTTGGTTGCTTTCAGCAACACTTGAGCATTGAGTTCAACCGCGCGCAGGGCGGCTGCCGTGTCGGTTGTGAAAAATGGGTTGCCGCTGCCCGCAGCCAGTATGACGATGCGGCCCTTCTCCAGGTGACGCACCGCGCGGCGGCGAATGAACGGCTCGGCGACGGGGGGCATCTCGATCGCGGTCTGCACCCGTGTCACCATTTCCAGTTTCTCCATGGCATCCTGCATCGCCAGGGCATTCATGACGGTTGCCAACATACCCATATAATCGGCGGTAGCGCGGTCAATGCCCGTAGCGGCGGCATCAGCGCCGCGCCAGATATTGCCGCCACCGATGACGATGGCGATTTCGACGCCCAGATCATGGACCCGTTTGATCTCACCGGCGATGCCGCGCACCGTTTCGGCATCGATGCCGAAGCCCTTGCGCGTACACAACGCCTCGCCACTCAACTTTAACAGGATGCGCGAATACACCAGGTTCGACGTGGATGAAGTCTCTTGCGACATGTGTAGGAATTCTCCCATGCGAAAAGGTGGAGACAACCATTGTGGCTGTCCCCGCCCCAATGTGCATTACTCGCCCAGCGCGAAACGGCTGAAGCGCCTCAGCACAATATTTTCACCGGTATCGGCGATCACCTTTTTCACGAGGTCGCCGACAATCACTGCTTCATCCTTGACCCAGGGCTGCATCATCAAAACCTGCCCGCCCAATTCCTTCTTGAGTTTGCCGCTGACGACTTCATCACGTCTCTCCGCCGGAATCCGCGCCATCGAGGGATCTTCCAGAATGGCTGTGCGGGCCGCTTCGACAACTTCAGCAGGCACATCCTCGAAGTTCACGTATTTGGGCGCGACACCCGCGATTTGCAATGCCAGGTCGTTGGCAAGATGACGGAAGGACTCGCTGCGCGCCACAAAGTCGGTGGTACAGTTGAGTTCTATCAACACGCCCACCCTGTGGTTATGATGCACGTAGGAAAAGACGCCACCTTCTTTGGTTTCGCGATCCGCTGCCATCATTTTCGCGGCTTTGTGTCCGCTCCGAGCTTCGAGGTACTTGACCGCTTCACCCCAGCTGTTGGCCCCGGTCAACGCGGCTTTGCAATCGGCAAAGCCCGCGCCCGTCTCTTCGCGCAACTTCTTAACATCTGCGGCAGAATAATCCATGATCTGCTTACTCCTCAATCTCATTTATGATGATACTCAGGTTGGAAGGGAAAGCACAAACGCCTTTGACCATCTTTTTATACACCTGAGTGCTTGACAAATTGCCGTTGCCTGTTTTGCGTACAAATTGAAGCGGGAGATGGAAATTTCTTCCCTCTCTCCCGCCTTCTCAGTTGTTTCTTGCCCCAACAAATCGGGAGGGGGGCAATTCGCCACCCCTACAATGCCTCTTCTGCCACCAGCTCAGGCTCAGTCGCCTCTGCTGGCGTTTCAACGTGATTACTGGTCGCGACATCCGCATCGGTCGAGTAAGCGATCTCTACCGGCTGCTCTGAAGGCGCAACAGCCTCTGGTCCGGCAGCGATTTCAGCATCGGTCGGTTCGTTATCCTTCTGCCGGGCGTCCAGTTCGCGGCGTCCTTCAACGACCGCATCCGCAATCCTGGCGCACAGCAGGCGCACGGCGCGAATAGCGTCATCGTTGGCAGGAATGGGGAAGTCCATCTCGTCGGGGTCGCAGTTGGTATCGGCCAGCGCAACGATAGGAATATCGAGGCGGCGCGCCTCTAAAACGGCGGTGCGCTCTTTGCGAGTGTCAACGATAAAGATGGCCGATGGCAGGCGGCGCATGTCTTTGATGCCGCCGAGGATGCGCTCCAGGCGCGCCATATCATCCTGCAAGCGCTGCACCTCTTTTTTGGGCAGGCGCTCAAAATCGCCGCGATCGCGACGCGCTTCCAGCTCGCGCAGGTAGCGAATACGCAACTGGATGGTCTGGAAATTGGTAAGCATACCGCCGAGCCAGCGCTGGTTGACATAGAACATGCCGCAGCGTTTGGCCTCTTCAGCAACGGCTTCCTGGGCCTGTTTCTTGGTGCCCACGAACAGGATGGTCTCACCACGAGCCGCGAGTTGTTCGACGAACTTGTAGGCGTCGTTCAGGCGAGAAACCGTCTGTTGCAGGTCAATGATGTGGATGCCGTTGCGGTCCATAAAGATGAACGGCTGCATTTTGGGGTTCCAGCGACGGGTCTGATGCCCGAAGTGAACACCCGCTTCGAGAAGCTGTTTCATTGAGATAACGTTTGCCAAAAACTGGATCCTCCCTTTTGATCCTCCGCCCTTTTCACATCGACAAATGGGTTCCCTTAGCTATGGGTGAAGTGTAGCATCAAGATGCGCCGCGTTCTTCACGTAACCCCAACCACAGTAGCTCCAAACAGTTTGAGGTACACCAGGGTTTTCGCCGATCAAAGAGCGTGTGTATTTAATCTTTGTTCCATGCGCGGATAAAGTTTTCCGCTAGCATCGCTAGCATAGGATTATATCACAGTCGAAGGGATTATTCAAGAAAAATTTTTGCTGTGATTACCCGAAAGTCCACGAGAGATCCTTCGCTGCGCTCAGGATGACAGGCAAGGGGTTTGTCATCCTGAGCGCAGCGAAGGATCTCTCGCGCATCATCACAAACTACTGGCTTATCACAAGGTTGTAATTCATCACTTCCCGTTCTTGCTGTTCATCTTCGCGCTCGGTATCACCCCCGGCACGCTGTACTCGCGTAGCAGCGAATTGAACGCGGCCACGTCGGTGTCCAGCGCTTCCTGTAGTCGGCGCAACTGGGCATCGATGCGCTGGGAAACGTCGTCGTAGACGGCGTAGGCTTGCGTGGTGGGAGCTGCGGGCGCGCTGGCGATGATCCCGGCGATGTAGGCCAGTTTGCCATTGAGCTTCGCCGGGTGGTTGAGGGTATCCTGGCGGGTTTTGGCCTTGGATTGGATAAGCTCATCCTCGATGGCTTTCAACTTCTCTCTGGCGGACGTACCGAGGCGCGTCAATGCCTCGTTGACGGGCTGGTCCGAGGTGCGTTTCTGCCAGTCTTCTATTTGCTTGCGCACATTCCTGAGCGTGTTGATGGCGTCGTGTGTCTCCGAAAGCTTGTCGCGCACCTTGAGATGCAGGGCCAGTTGGGCCTCCAGGTCTTCCTGGGTCGCGCTCACTCGCGGGTCTTTGCGCACCTCAAAGCTTTCAACCAGCGATTGATCGCCTACGGTCAGCCGCGCCTGGTAGGTGCCGGGAGCGACGACGGGGCCAGACATCGCGCCATCGGATGATACATAGCCATCGACCTTGCCGGGGTCTGGATAACGCATATTCCAGACGAAACGATTTAGCCCCGCCTCTTTAGGCGCGTCAGGCTCGTTCTTCTCCTGCTCTTCCTCTTCATCTGTCGGGTCAGCCGCCGGTTTGCGTTCGGTCTCGCTGGTGTAGCTCTTAATTTTGTTGCCCTGACTATCAAGGAAGGTGAGCTTGACCTCGCCTTCCGGCTTGCTGGCGAGCGTGTAGTAGACGATCACGCCTCCCGGCGGATTCTGCCCGGCATTCAGGGGGCGTTCCACCGTGATGTTGCCGGGGCGCTGCTCGCGCCGCGAAACGATCTGCGAATTGTCGGTATCGCGGAAGAAATTGCCGGACTTCGCGGCACGCGAATAGCCGTAACTGACCATGAAGCGCGTCGTTGGGCGCGGCTTGAAGAGAAAGAGCGGCAGGCGCTGTATCTCCAGGGTAGCAGTTCGCAGCGGGGTAATGTCATCCAGAATCCAGAACGACCGGCCATGCGTCGCCACTACCAGATCGCTATCCTTCACCACCAGGTCGTGAATCGGCACAATAGGCAGGTTCAACTGGAGCGGTTGCCAGGTCGCGCCATCATCGAACGAGACATGCAAACCCGTCTCGGTTCCGGCGTAGAGCAGGCCGCGCCGGGCAGGGTCTTCGCGCATGACGCGCGTGAAGTCGTTTTCAGCGATACCGTCAGTGATTTTCGTCCAGGTCGCGCCGTAATCGCGAGTTTTATAAAGGTACGGTTGGAAGTCGTCCCACTTGTAGCGCGTGGCCGCTAGATACGCAACGGCGGGATCGTGCGGCGAAGGCTCGATCATGCTGATGAGCGCCCACTCCGGCAAGTCAGCAGGCGTGACGTTTTGCCATGATTGCCCGCCATCGCGCGAGATATGCGCCAGGCCATCATCGGAGCCAGCCCAGAAGAGGCCGCGCGTGATGGGCGATTCGGCAAAGGCGAAGATGGTGCAGTAATACTCCGCGCCCGTATTATCCTTCGTTGGGGGGCCGCCGGACGCTTCCTGCTTCGTGACATCGTTGCGCGTCAGGTCGGGGCTAATCATCTCCCAACTGCTGCCCTCGTCGGTCGAGCGGAAAACGTGGTTGCCGGTGGTATACAGCACATGGGGGTCGTGTGGCGAAAGCAGAGTGGGCGATGTCCACTGAAAGCGATATTTCGTGTCTTTCGCCCCCCAACCAGTGGATGCTTCGGGCCAGACGGAGATATCGCGTTCGTAGTGCGTGCGATGGTCGTAGCGGCTCAAATAGCCGCCGTAGTTGCCCGCGTAGACGATATTGGGGTCATCAGGACGCACGGCGATATACCCGCTTTCGCCCCCGCCGACCCCGAAGGTTTCCGCGTTGGAGATGCCAGCGACGTGCGAGCGACCCGGTACGCAGATGGTAGAATTGTCCTGCTGCGCCCCGTAGACTTTATAAGGAAACTGAGTATCGGTGGTTACATGGTAGAATTCTGCTGTCGGCTGGTTATAGATGCTTGACCAGCTTGCGCCGCCGTTGAAGGAGACACACGCGCCGCCGTCGTTGCCCTCGATCATACGCTGCGGGTTGAGCGGATCGATCCACAGCTCGTGGTGGTCGCCATGTGGTATCTGCGCCTCACTAAACGTGCGCCCGCCATCGATGGATTTCCAGGCCGACACATTCAAAGCCCAGATCGTCCCGGCATCATGCGGGTCGGCGATAATGTGCATATAGTACCAGGGCCGGGCGCGAATGTTGCGGTCTTCACACAGGCGTTCCCAGCGTTCGCCGCCATCGTCCGAGCGGAAGATGGCCCCGTCCTCAGCATCGACGATAGCCCACACGCGCTCGGGTTGAGCAGGCGAGACGACCACGCCGATTTTGCCCAGCATTCCTCTGGGCAGCCCATCGTTGCGCGTAATCTCTTTCCACGTATCGCCGCCATCCGTCGATTTGAACAGACCACATTCCGCGCCGCCGCTCACCAGCGCGTAAGGCGCGCGGTACGCCTCCCAGAAGGCCGCGTAGAGTATGCGAGGATTGTTGGGGTCCATCGAGAGGTCGATGGCTCCCGTTTTTTCGCTGCGAAACAGGATGCGCTCCCAGCTTTTGCCGCCATTCGAGGTGCGAAAAACGCCGCGTTCCGCGTTTGGCCCGTGCGCGTGTCCCAGCGCGGCCACATAGACCACGTCGGGATTGCGCGGGTGAATGCGCACTTTGGCGATGTTGCGCGTGTCGGCCAGGCCGAGGTGCGTCCAGCTTTTGCCGCCATCGGTCGAGCGATAGACGCCGTCGCCATGCGAGACGTTGCCGCGGATGGTCGATTCACCCATGCCAGCGTAGATCACATTGGGGTCGGAGGCCGCGACGGCCAGCGCGCCAACAGAGGCGCGTTTGAAATAGCCATCGGACACGTTCTCCCAGAGAATGCCGCCATCGGTCGTTTTCCAGATGCCGCCGCCCGTCGAACCAAAATAGAAGACCTGCGCATGAAGCGGATCACCCGCCACAGCCACCACGCGCCCGCCGCGAAAAGGCCCGATACAACGCCACTCGAGCGATTGTAACACGGCTGGATCGAGGGACTGGCGCCGGGAAGACTGGCTGGAAGTGGCACGAGGCTTTACTGAACCGTTATCGTTTGTCACTGTACTCGCTCCTGTTTCTAGTCGAATTGGCCTGAAAAGCAAACTGCGTCAGTATACCATATTAGTAGCGACACCCCTTGCGGGTGTCCGGTGCAGTTGCGCGCAGAAGACGAACGCAAAGGTCACGGGACACCCGCAAGAATACATGATTCTCGAAGTTGTTCAACTGACCCTCAGAAGACGAACGCAAAGGTCACGGGACACCCGCAAGGGGTGTCGCTACTGAATTTAGGAGAAATTGAGTTTCCTTCATATGCATAAGAAACTGTACAGTGCTTTCGATATATTGACGAGATATTTCTATTTAATCGTTTTCCTCGGATTGAGATCATAGTACTTTTGTAAACATTCTTCAATATATATAGACAAATGCACCGGGCTTTCGGCATAATTGACATAAGTTGAGAAGTCAGAAGGTACCTTATGTCACTTGAACTAATTACGCTTCCCGTTGGAGCGACCGTACAGGACGCGTCTGGAGACCGCTACCGTATAAAGGGGCTTCTCGGCAAAGGCGGTTTTGGCGCGGTCTACCTGGTAAATGACCGGCATACCCAGGAACATGAGTTTGCGCTGAAAGAGCTAATCGAGCCGAGCGGACACGACCTTGAGCGACTGTTTTTCGAGTGTGAGATTCTGAAACGGCTCGATCACCCGGCGCTGCCCCGTGTCTATCACGTCTTTGAATATGAGAAACTCAAGCGCGTATACTTGCTCATGGAATATATCAAGGGCAAGAATCTTGAAGATTTACGCGAGAAGCAGCCCGACAAGCGTTTTCCTCTGAAACTTGCTCTCGCTATTATGAACCCCATCGCGGACGCTCTTAGCTATTTGCACCAGCAAGTGCCGCCTATCGTGCATAGAGACATCAAGCCCGACAATATCATCGTGCCGATGGATGGAGACGAAGCCGTGCTGGTCGATTTCGGCACGGCTAAAGAGTTCATTTCGGATGCCACTACTACCGTATTTCGTCATGGCTCTCCCGGCTATGCGCCGATAGAGCAGTACAGCCCCGGCAGCAGGACGAATCTGCGCACCGATGTGTATGGACTTGGGGCCACACTGTACACGTTATTGACCGGTATAACTCCTCCTGACGCCATCGCGCGCATCACGGCGGAAAATGGCGTGGACCCGCTCAAGCCGGTGAGCGCCTTTGTCCCAGATATTCCGCGGGCGGCAAACGATGCCATTCAATGCGCCCTTTCCATTTACAATCAACATCGCTTCGCCAGCGTTGCAGCATTCTGGGAGGCGCTGCATAGCGATACATTCGAACTACCAGACCGTGTCACACAAGCTCCCTTGCTGGAAACTCCACTCCCGGCCACTTTTGATAGCGAGACGAGCAATAGAACTCCTCTTTTGCTCACAGGGCCAACAAGAAAATCCCCGTTCACCAACAAGAAAGTACGGGCAATTTCCCTTGCAGCCTTGTTGCTACTCGTTTTAGGATTGGGTTCGCTCGGGATTTTTCTCATCGCTACACATCAAGCCTCCATACGTTCTGTTTCCCAGGCGACTCAAACCAGTACGCAGAAAGTGACAGCATCGCCTTCTCCTTCAACTACTCCATCGCCCATTTCTAACATCCCGCAACTTGCTCAGAATTACGCAGGCACAATAAGCGATAGCGGAGTGGCCGGGACAGCCACGAATCTGTACCTGTCCAACATTAAGCAAAATCAGGGCATCATAACTGGTAGTTTTAGCGGGCTTTACCAGGTTGGAAATTTCACAGGAACAGTATCCGCCGATGGAACTATAACTTTCTCGGTCAAGATCTCCGCAGGCGTATTGATGTGCAGGGATGGCAAAATCAAAGTAGGCGGTGAGTTAGTAGGCTCCTTCAAAGTCGTCGATTCGCAGGGAAATGCCCTGGGCGAATATGGCCCGTGGAGCGCAGACCCTACCAACCCTTGATCTACACCGGATATGCATACGTGCGAAGTAGAGTAAGCTGATACATACTCAATCGCAAAACATGTTACATAATGATTGTAGCAACGTTACATAACAGGAACCTCAAAACATATCTATGTGTTAATTCATCACGTATCCCAAAAAAGGGATGGTTATTATGCGCTCAAAACATATTTTCATGCTGGTAAGCCGCATTTCGCTGGTAATTGGAGGGCTGGCGCTCCTGGTTCTCCTGGGTACGCAGGCAGGGCGGGCTTCGGCTGCCACACCTGCTTATATCCGCGTCATTCACGCTTCACCTGCAGTCGGGACGGCGGATGTATTCGTTGATGGCAATTTGTTACTCAGCAGTTTTGCCTTTGGCTCGGTGACGGATTACGTTCCTCTGCCAGCAGGCCCGCACAAGGTGCAGATCGCCCTGGTCGGCAAAGGCATCGGCGCATCGGTGATCACACAAACGCTGGCCGTTCAGCCAGGATTTGTGTATACCGCGGCGGCCATCGGCTCGCAGGCCACCGGCCTCTCCATCGAAGTATTCTTCGATAATAACATTCTTGTTGCCGGTCAGGCCAAGACGCGCATATACAATCTTTCGCCTGATGCAGGTTCATTCAATGTTTCCGCCAATGGCAATACTATCCTCAACCAGATCAACTACCAGCAGGCCAGTAACTATACGTCGCTAGCCGCCGGGTCATATACTTTCTCGTTTGTAGCGTCCGGCACAAATACCAACCTTCCCCTCGCCATCACGCTGGCAAAGAACACCGTCACCAGTATTTTTGCGGTTGGCATGGCGAACGGTTCGCCTAAGATAGAACTCGTTCCTTCTCAGGTCAACGGGGTGCCAGGCGTTCCATCTACCGGCAGCGATCCGCGCCCGCTTCCGAGCATCGACACCGTGCAATCACAGGGGCTTGCACTCTGGTTGCTCTCCATCGTAGCCTCGTTGTTCATCGGTGCCGGCATTATCTTCCGGCGTAAAGCGATAATTTCAGGGTAGTATGGGTACTTCCAGTATGCGTCACATACGAAATACCTGCGCTGTTCTCATCAGCGCAGTAGTGCTTTTTCTGGCAGCATGTGGCTCCATATCCACCGCTCGCGAGGCATCAATACTAGAGCCGCCTGAGCGAGTAAACGCGGGTGTCGCCAACTCATCAACCGTGAAAAGCACACCGGCGTCAGCAGACGCCACGCTACCAGTGCGTTTGAGCGTTCCCGCCATCGGGATAAACGCCTTGATTGAGCAGGTGGGAATACTCCCCAATGGCGACATGGCAACGCCCGCCCAAAATCCCTGGGTAGATTCCGGGTGGTATAGTGAGGGTCCGCGTCCAGGCGAGCGGGGCAGCGCCGTTATCGATGGACACCTCGACCGGCCGGGAGGATATCCCGCGGTGTTCTGGAACCTGCGCACTATCCGCGTGGGCGACGCGGTCTTTGTGACAAAAAAAGATGGCAAACAACTTCGCTTTCATGTAACACGTATCGCATATTACATGCCGCAAAACGCGCCGCTCCAGGACATTTTCGGCAACCGATCAAGCGCCTTCCTCAACCTCATCACCTGCGCGGGAGACTGGATTCCCAACCAGCACCAGACAACGCTGCGTTTAGTAGTCTACACAGAGCTGGGATAACATCACTGGCCCGGGCGGGGGCCTTTCACCGGGAGGTTTTTTTGAAACGCGCCGATCTCGCCTGTCATCCTGAGCGCAGCGAAGGATCTCTCGCCGGCAGCACGCAGATCCTTCGCTGCGCTCAGGATGACAGCTCCCACTCGCTGGCCCTATCCTAAAAAACCTACCAGTGAAAGCGCAGGCTTGCCCCCGCTCTGGTACCTCGCCCCTATCGTTCGCGCTTCTGGAGCTTGCCCCCGCCCTGGTCGCCGCATCGCGCAAAAAACAACTCGCACCTATTCAATACTAGAGACAGTCATGGTATACTATGCTAGCGGATAGACTATGGTATTCAACAATTTCCTTTGTTCAATATCATACGTTTATCAGAAATTTTTGCCTGCCGAGGATAGCCAATGACACAAAAATGTAGCTATTGTGGAGCCGACCTCCCCGAAAATTCGCGCTTTTGTGGGAAATGCGGAAGCGTGCAGGACTCTACGGCCACTGATGGAGCCACGTCCAGAAGTAATACGCCGCAGCCATATTGGACGCCAGATGGCGGCACAGTGCCAGCATCCCACCCTCCGTATGCATACCCAACACCGGAAACATACATTACACCCGGCAACCAGCAGGCATGGTCTCCTCATACCAGTTCGCCCGCAACGCCACCCCCTCCACCCCTTCCGCCCCTTCCGCCACCGCCCACCGAAAATGAAGATGAGCGCCGGGCTATACCGCCGTGGGCGCCGCAGTACGGCGCAGGACTGGGGGCTGACGCGCTGGTGAGCGGCGGACAACCATACGGGTACGGCGCGCCAGCCGTGCAGGGCACTCCGCAAATCGGCAGCGTGCCGGGTGTTTCAGGAACTCCCACACCCTATTCAAACCCGCCCGCCGGCCATCTCGCGCAGGGACCCGGTTATCAAAGCCCCATTACTCACTATCCTCAAGCGGGACAGCAGCCAACGTATTATCCGCCACAGCAGGGAACGCCGCAACAGCATCCACACACCGGGCATCATGCTCACCATGCCCAACATGCCGGGCATGGGCATCACGCGGCGATAGGCGCGACCAAAGTGGCAGGCGCTTCGGGCGTCAAGACGATTATAATCGTCGTGGTAACAGTCGTGGTAGTAGCGGCGGGCGGCATCGGAGCAGCGGCCTATTTCTTCAATCGTCCACAGCCGCTTATTACCATTACCAGCAATTTCAAGAATGGCAACTCGCTGGTGGGCGCAAACGGCACCGTTTTGCATATCACCGGGCAGAAATTTTCAGGTAATTCGGCCATCACCTTCCTGCTGGATGGCAATACAGCGCCGGGCAATCCAGGCGCGCGTAGCGACTCAAACGGTAATTTCAGCGCGGATGTGAAGATTACCGGTGCGTGGAGTGTTGGCACGCATACCCTGACGGCCAGAGATGCCAGCAACTATAGCACAAAGAATAGCGTAAGCGTGATCATTGTGCAACCGGGGGTCGCTCACACGCCGGGGCCGAACGGCGCTCCGCCCGATGACGCCACATTTACCATCAGCCTCTCAGCTAAAGGCAACTACAGCGGTTCGGGCAACCAGCCGTTCACGCGCGATGAGACACTCCGCATCAACGGACGCCCCGACCCGGCAGGTGGGACCGTCTGCCAGAATGGTGATGATGGGCAGAAATTCACTGCATCAAGCGTCACGCTTGACACAGGCCTTGCGTTCACCCAAACTTACTCATTCTCGTGCCAGGGAAGCTACAAGGGCGGCAAAATCACCTACACGGAAATGCTTGTCACCGATGTGATTACCTATACAAACTCAGGCGTAAGCTGCACCCTGGTTGCGCCGCGGGTAAACCAGCAGGTTACGGGCAGCTATACCAGTTCGAATACCTTCACCGGTACATTTGTCTACGGGCGCACCCCGCAATCCGATTTTCGTTGCACGGATGCGAACTCGTACTTCTTCTACATAGGCGGCACCGGCACCTGGACAGGAACCGTTGGCGGCCTACAAGGTTGATAACACTACCGGGCTTGAGCGAGCGCGCCCAGGGCGGGGCTTGCCCCGCCCTGGTGGCGTCAAGTTAACGAACTCTTGTATGAGATCGATGGCAGTGTGTCCCGCCGCTACCAGGGCGGGGGGGCCGCAAGAGCGGCGAAGCCCCGCCCGTACCCTGGACGACCGGGTATCTGGTTCGTGTAGGGTACGGGCGACCCTTGCGGTCGCCCTGGCAGCCGGACGAGGCCACTTTCGACCCTCCTTAACTTGACGCCTATTGGGTGGGGCAAGCCCCGCCCTGGTGGCGTTCGTCGCCCTGGTATCTCTACTGTAAACTCCGCACGTATGTATGTATGTACAGGGTAGTGTTCGCTCGCTACCCCGGCAAAGCGATATGTTATAATCATAACCGGAATTGTTTCGTCTACTATCATTGCATTCAATCGCAATCCAGTCAGGCCGGTAATATATGACCTTTGACCGACTTACACGCGCCACGCACTCGTTACGCGACTCTCAGCGAAAGGGCCGGGCGCGCTATGGGCGGGCGCCTGGATATGTTTTCGCGCTCTCGTTGGTACTGGTGATGCTTGCCAGCGTCGCTTGCGCCCAGAACTCGACAGCGCTGACCGGCCAATCCAGCGCACCCACATCTCACCAACAAAGCGTTAAACAAATTACCTACGTGGCTATCGGGGCTTCGGATACCTTCGGCATTGGCACGTTCAACCCTTACGAAGATAACTGGCCGACAGACCTTGCTGCTCTACTTGGTCCGTCAAATATCCACCTGATTAACCTGGGCATCCCGGGTATCACCACCCACCAAACGCTTAGCCTGGAGTTGCCCATCGCCCTCGACTCACATCCCGAGCTTATCACCATCTGGCTGGGCGTGAATGATATCGTAGCTAAGATACCACCTGACAGCTATGCCCGCGACCTCAACACGCTATTGGCCCGCCTGCGAGCCAATTCGCCCCGCGCGCCCATAGCAATCGCCAACATTCCCGACCTGACCCTTCTGCCTTTTTTCGCCCAGGCTGATCCACAGGCGCTAACCCGGCAAATACAGGCATATAACACGATTATCGCCAGCGCTGCTCAGCAACACCAGGCCATCCTGGTAGATCTCACGCAACAGAACTACAATTTGAAGGCCCATCCCGAATATATCAACAGCAATGACGGGCTGCATCCGAGCGATATCGGCTACGAGCAACTGGCAAAAATATTTTATCAAGCGTTAAAGACACCAGTAGGATAGATATGACACATCTCTTTGGCGTTCCGATTGACATCATGACAACCATTCTGGTAGTGATTACCGTCATAATCGTTGGCGGTACACTGCTCCTCGCGCTGACCAACGCTATCTTCTTCAAGATTGGCACGCGCAACATCCCGCGCCGCCGCGCTCAAATGCTGTTGATTGTCTTCGCGCTCATGCTGTCTACCACGCTGCTAACCGGGGTGCTGGCAACCGGCGATGTGATTACGGCAGCCGGTCAGAGCGTCGCCGTCTACAACCTGGGCAGTGTAGACGAAACCATCACCAAAAAAAATAATGCGATGTTTGACGACTATGTGTACCGCCAGGCGCAGGCTGTCATGAAGCGTGATCCTGCTATCGCCGCTGTCGGGGCCGCGCTCGAGGAAAATGGCCTGCTGCTGGCGGATGAAACCTCGCGCCAGGTGCGCTCGAACGTGACGGCGCTGGCGATCATCCCCAACAGCGAAAAGGGGTTCGGGGGGATGCAGGACACCATTACTCGAAAGACTCGTACCATCGCCGAACTTGCGCTGAATCAAGTCTTTCTCAATCAAACTGCCGCCACCCTGCTCAATGCGCGCGCGGGCGACATGCTCTATATTTACTCGAGTCGTTGGCCGGGACAGCGTTTCCAGCTCTTTGTGCGCGCCGTCGTCGCTGACGGCGGGCTGGCGGGCGGATCGCCCTATATTCTGAGCCAGAATAAAACCTTTCTCCAGATCGAAGGAAAATGTAACAATACCAGCGCCTGCGATGGTATTTCAGAAGTATACATCTCCTTGCGCAATGACAATGATCCGAACGGGGTAGATATTTCGGAGCAGGTGCAAAATGAAATGCACAATGCGCTTCATGACGGGAACCACTTTGGCTTCGCCGCCGGTTTGAGCGTCAACGAGGACAAAGAGCAGGGCGTGAAAGTATCAAACCTTGAAAACAACATCTTTTCGCGCATCTTTGACCTGTTCGCGCTTTTCTCGCTGGCCGTCGGACTGCTGTTGATCTTCCTGATTTTTGTCCTGCTGGCGGCGGAACGACGCGCTGAAATGGGCATGGCGCGCGCTATCGGCGTGCAAAGACGCCACCTGGTGTTTATGTATCTCTTCGAGGGGACGGTATATGACCTGGTCTCCTCGTTCATCGGGCTAGTGTTTGGTGCAGGCGCGGGCGTTTTGCTGTCGCTGTTCCTGTCACCTATCATGGCGCGTTTCAATTTCCCGCTCAAAGTCGTTTTGCAGCCGCGCAGCCTGGTAATCGCCTACTGCCTGGGGGTCATCTTTACCTTCTTCTCGATCGGCGTCTCGGCCTGGCTGGTCAGCCGCATGACGGTTGTAGATGCCCTGCGCAACCTGCCGGAGACCGAGCGTCCCAGGCTGTCATTGTTGGAAATTTTCAAGCAGGGCTTCGCTATTTTGCGCCACGCCGTCGATGCGCGCAAAGTGCGACGCGCCCTTTTCGAGCAACTACCCGAAACGCTCATCGGCCTGGTTGCGACACTTGCGCGGTCCGGTATTCTGCCCCTGCTGGCCGGTCTGATCGTACTGCGCGTCGGACTGGCGAAAACGCTGATTGTGCCCTTCTCGCTGGGCCTCACCCTGATAATTGCCGGCGCGGGTTTGCTTTTGAAAGCAGCGGTAGATTGGCTGTTGCTCAAAGCAGGGAAAGCGCGCTGGAAACGGGTCACGCAGCGTATTTTCGCCGCGGTGGTGGGCCTGAGCATTGTGGCCTACTGGGCGCTGCCCTTCGATGTGCTGGCGCGACTGGGATTGCCGCGCTTTCAAGGGGGCATTGAAGTCTTCTTCATAGCGGCTACCATGATGGTTTTTGGGGCGGTGTGGGCGCTGGTAGCCAACGCGGAACTGCTGCTCAATCCCATCATCGCCCTGTTCTCGCGGATGCCCGGCACGCAGTTTATGACGCGGCTGGCCTCGGCCTACCCCTTGCATCATCGCTTCCGCACCGCGCTAAGCATCATCATGTTTAGCCTGGTCATTTTCGCCATGACGGTGATGGCCGTGATTACCAACGCCATGCTGAACAACTATACCAATATCAACTTCCAGACGGGCGGCTACGATATCCGGGCGGTAGCCTATTTCAAAGCCATTCCCGATATGCGCGCCGCGCTGCTTAGTCGCGGCATCAACCCCAACGCTTTTTCCTCTATCGGCACGCAGACGACAACCACCGTGGGCGTGATCCAGCCCGGCGCGCAGGCTCCAGCGTGGCATATCTATCCGGCAGAGGTGGTCAACGGCGGCTTTTTGCAGGGCTATGGGCTGCGCCTGACGGCGCGCGCGCAGGGTTTCGCCAGCGACAGCGCGGTATGGCAGGCGTTACAATCGCAATCCAACTACGCGCTGATCGACCAGACCTCGCTGCCCAATCGCCCCAATAGCCAGCCCGTGTACGATCCGAACTCGCCTTCAGCCAGTAACGCGGGCGTGCCAAATACCCCGCCCGGCTTCAACGCGCCCTACGTCTTTACCACAAGCGGCATCTATCAAGGCGATACGACCTTCTCGCCTACACCGGTCTGGGTCATAGGTATCCAGACAAATCCTTCCCTGGGTCTGCAAACAAGCCGCCCTGCTACGAAACTGACCATCATCGGCGTGGTGGACAACAGTGACAGCCAGCACTTTGGCCTCTACATTTCGCAGCGCGCCTTTCAACTGCAGGCCGATCCCACCCGGCCACAGGAGCAGGCGTACTACTTCAAGGTCGCGCCCGGCCAGGATAAACGCGCCCTGTCTCTGGCAATCGGCTCGGCCTTCCTCGACAATGGTGTGGAAACAACGGTATTGGAAGATGCTATCTGGACGGTGCGCGGCCCGCGCATCCTGCTCAGTAATGTGCTGCTGGGCGTGGTGGGTCTCACGCTCCTGCTGGGAATAGCCGCGCTCGCCATCACAGGCACGAGAGCGGTGATAGAACGCCGCCAGCAAATCGGGATGCTGCGCGCGCTCGGCTGTCGCCGCCTCCTGATCCAGACGGCCTTCCTCAGCGAATCCTTCTTCATAGGCTGTGTGGGCAGCGTACTGGGCGTCATTCTCGGCCTGATTCTCTCGCAAAACATCTTCGCCGTAAACTTCTTCGAGCAATTCCGTACCGGCCTGACCTTCACTATCCCCTGGAGCGAACTGGGCCTGATCGTCGGCATCGCCCTGCTCGCCTCGCTGCTGGCCGCTATGTTACCAGCGTGGCAGGCGGGCAGGGTGATGCCGGGCGAGGCGCTGCGCATGTGAACACGTGCCGTTGCTTCCAGGGCAGGGGCAAGCCCAGCCCGTACCCTATACGAAGCGGGTTTCCTCTCGCGTATAGGGTACGGGCTGGGCTTGCCCCTGCCCTGGTAACATTGTATACTGCTGTAACACAGGTCAGTCCTAATGAAACGCGACGTAGTGGGGTGGAGGCAGGATGTAGATGCAGCGAAAAACGCGCTATCGCAAGATACAATTGCTGGCCTATGATCTCTTCGCCGCGCCGCGCTGGAGCCTGCCACCCGCAAGTCCCGGCCCTACACCATTAGCTCTGAAAGTTCGATCGCGCCCACGAACCTGTATGCCCAGGAAGATTCACCTCGTGTCGGCGAATCTCATCCCCTTTACTTCCCGACCGGAAACTGCACTTCTGTGACGTAGTGGTCCATGTCCTCCGCGCGTTGGAGATGGACGTGGCGTGGTGGGCCGGTGAAGTGGTAGCCGTTGTCATTCATCCAGCGATAGAGGGTCAGGTAGGCTCGACCGAGGAAAGGTTCTCTTCCAGCAGGTGAGCAATCTGTTCCAGGGGAAACCAGTAGCGACACCC
>JADEYI010001412.1_pt1 | contig 18441 bp, 16 predicted proteins | sample 8542331 | NCBI WGS metagenome assembly JADEYI01 (sample SAMN16510988, study PRJNA670497) | mine drainage metagenome | isolation source: biofilm near Copperflume 1 | place: Germany: Marsberg coppermine Kilianstollen | collected 2018-02
GCTCCCTCACCAGGCCCCGGCCCAGCGGCAGGGTGCGGGCCTTGCCGCCCTTGCCGCGCCGGATTGTCGAGGTGGAGCAGCAGGGGCAGGAGCGGGCAGGGTATGGTGAGCGGCTGCTGGAGCAGCTCTCGGCAGATTTGACTGCGCGGCTGGGGCGGGGTTTTTCGGTGGATAACCTCGAGACCATGCGCCGCTTCTTCCTGGCCTTTCCCGGTGCGCAGATATCCGAGACGGTGTCTCGGGAATCGCCCTTCCCCCTGTCCTGGTCGCACTACGTGCTGCTGGTGCGGCGGGTACGAAGTGAAGAAGCGAGGGCTTTCTACCACGCCGAGGCCCTGCGCGGGGGATGGTCGGTGCGGCAGCTCGAGCGCCAGATCAACGCGCAGTTCTACCAGCGACTGGTGCTCTCCAGGGACAAGGCGAGGGACTCCCTAACCAGGTATTAGCGGCGGAGTACAAGCTGCAACTGCCCGACGAGGCAAGGCTGGCGAGGGAGCTCGAGCAAGCCCGCGAGGCGCTGGTGGAGAGAAGGCGGCTGGGGGGCGACCCCTGAGCGGGTATCCCTGTAAACTGCCCCCGTTCGGCTGTGGAAAGGTTGAACCGCATCCCCTTGCCCGAGTAATTTCGCTTTCGCATTTCGACCACGAAGTTCGAGCCAATTCCCTGGGCTCAAGCGTCTCAGCCGAGGTAAAATCTCGCCCAAGACTTCACTTTTCAAGCCTTGTGCGAAGTTTCAAGATGCTGGATGAGTCATCCCTCGAAACACAATTGACCTTTTGATGAACTCAAGGGTTTATGCTCTTTGGCCTAGGTTCTTCTACACCCCCAAACAAAGCTGCGACCATGAGGCCGAGACCGCTCACGACCGCGTCGACCCTTTTGTTCATCCTGTGCTGTGCCGGTCTTTCGGCAGCGCAGAACGTGCCTTTTCTGACACCTGACTGGCGCACCCCTTACCCGGTGGGCGGCGCAGTTTTGGATGACGACCAGAATGTCTATATGCTCTCGAGCAAACAGCTCAGCGCGGTGAACGTCCAGAACGGGAAGGTGCTCTGGCGGCGGGCTGTTGCGCTTGGTGCGGGTGACTTAAGCAACAGGGTGGCCCTGATGGGTTCGACGCTCTACGTGCTCGAGTCCCCAAATAAACTCCGGTTCGTGAGGGTTTTGGACGGTGGCCTGGAGCGCACAGTAGGTCTACCAAAGTCTCCATCGGCCCCGGCCCAGGTTTCAGCGGGCGAGGGGAATCTGGTGGTGACATTGGCCTGCCCTGGCTACCCAGATGACCCCACCCGCGCCACAGCTCGCTGCTCCGACCCCGAACCCGAGGGCGGTCAAGGTCAACCCTGGGCAGTCCAAAACCGAGACCTTCACCTTCAAGAACGAGGGCGACGGCCCCATGAGTTACAAGATTGACGTGCCCACCGCCTCCTGGTTCGCCCTGGTCAGCCCGACCAGCGGGACGCTGAGCGCTGGCGCGACGGCCACCATCACTGTGAAGAGCCCCCTGTCCTGCCGAGCCCGTGGGGGTGGATCCGGTGGAGCTGAAGCTCTACACCGACAAAACCATAATTCCCTTTGACATCGCCTTCAACGACCCGGCGGCGCAGCGATTCCGCTCGCTCGTGGTGCGGATGGAGTGCTTTAAGGTCAAGGTCGAGCCGCTCCAGGCCCCCTACAACGGCCCATTGCAGGATTGCACTAACGTCGGCAGCAAAATCCACCGTGAGCACCAGCGTCAAGGCGCTGTCTTGGGATCGCAGCAAGTTCAACGTCAAGCTCGACGGGGCCAGCGCCTACGAGTTCACCTCTTATCCCACCACCGCCCTCGATGCCAACCCCTTCGTGTTCAACTTCTTCGGCACCAAGAGCTGCAACCTCCCCCAGGCCAGCCACAGCTTCGCGATGGCTCCCCCTGTCCTCGACTTACCCAGAACAGCTCTGTGGCCCGCGCGTACGCGCACACTTCTATCGAGTTACTGGGGAGTCGAGTTTACTTACATGTCAGAAGCATGCCCGGCAAGGCTAAAGCTACACAACTCACAAGGTCTATTGGAGCTATCTGGCCTGAGCCTATTGTCAGGAAGATGCAATGGGAAACTGACCGTGGTTGATTATTGGCAGCATCCAGTTCACACCCGCTTTATTCCAAGAGCTTTCCCCTGATCAAGCTCAACCGTTACTGCCCCCAACTCGACCCCACCCCCAGCCAGCCGGAACTCCGCTCGGTGGGACAACCGGTTGCGCATCCCCGCAATGAGGGGTTCTGGCTCGAGGCCCTGCATCCCCCCGCTGGGGCCGGTCATCCCGACATCGGAGATGTAAGCCATACCGCCAGGGAGGACTCGAGCATCCAGGGTAGGCACGTGGGTATGGGTGCCCAACACCGCCGACACTCGTCCATCGAATAGGAAAGCAAAACCCAGCTTCTCGAATACCGACTCGCCGTGGAAGTCCACCAGCACTCCATCCACCGCCCCGCCCCAGGCCACAAGCTGCCTCTCTGATGCCGTCACCGGGTCATCGGCCCAGGGCAGGGCGCTCTTACCCGCCAGGTTCATCACCCCCAGTCGATAACCGTTTTTCTCAACCACCAGGGCTCCTTTGCCCGGCGCGGCGGGGCTGTAGTTGAGGGGGCGCAGCACCCTGGGATGAAGCTGCACCTCCTCCGCACAAGGCCCGTCCCAGGAATGATTTCCGCCGGTCACCAAGTCCACCCCGAGGGCCAATAGGCGCTCGAGGCTGGGTGGCCTCATCCCGAAGCCCAACCCGCTCAAGTCCAGGTTCTCGGCGTTGGCGATGATGAAATCGGGCTGATGGTGGGTGATGACCTTGGGCAGCTCGGCCTCTAAGTACTCCAACGCGACCTGACCCACGACATCGCCGATGAAGAGTAGTTGCGTCATCCTTTGACAGCTCCTTCGGTAAAGGTCTCGAGGATGCTGCGCCGCATCCCCAGGTAGAGCAGCAAGGTGGGAAGGGTCGAGAGGGTAGCCGCCGCCATCATGGCTCCCCAGTTGTTGACCCCCTCGCCCCCGGCAAAGCGCTGAACCGCCACCGTCAGCACGTACACTTCGGGCTTGTTAGCGACCAGAAGCGGCCAGACAAACTGGTTCCAGGCATTGATAAACAGGTACACCGCGAGGGCTAAGATGGCGGGCCGGTTGGCCGGAACCAGCACCCACCACAGGGTTTGCCAGGAACCCGCGCCGTCTACTTGGGCGGCCTCGAGTATGCTCTGAGGGAAGCTGCGGAAGTGCTGGCGCAACAAAAAGATGCCGTAGCCCCCTGCCAGCATGGGCAGAATTAACCCTGGTAGGGTGTTGAGCAGATTCCACCTGGCCAGGAGCAGGTAGTTGGGTAGGTACGTCACCACGAAGGGCACCATCAGGCTAACCAGCACCAGCCCAAACAGGATTTCGCGCCCCCAGAAACGGTAGAAGCTGAAGGCATAGGCTGCGAGTACCGCCAGCCCGATCTGCCCAAGCGTAACCCCCAGAGCGAAGACCAGGGTGTTGAATAGATAGCGAAAAAAAGGGAGTCGCTCGAGCACCATGCGGTAGTTGTCGAGGGTCAGCGGCCAGGAGAAGGGGCTCAGCACCGAGGCCAAGACCCCATTGGCGGGTTTGAGGCTCAGGCCTACTTGGTAGAGTAGGGGAGCCAGCACCAAAGCCACCGCCAGCAGTAGCAGGCCACGGGCCAGCCAAACCCCTCTCCTAGCGCTCATAACGCACCCCCTGCTCGAGCAAGCGGAACTGCCAAAGGATAAACCCCGCGAACAGGGCCATCATCAACACCGCTTGGGCCGAGGCCAGCCCGGCCCGGAAAAACTTGAAACCGTCCTGGTACACCGCATACATGAGGTTGCTGGTGCTGCCAAAAGGCCCCCCTACGGTGAGCACTTCAATGGGGATGAAGGCATACTCGAGCGCCTGTATGACGGTGGACAAAAAAAGGAACAAGGCACTAGGCCCAAACAGGGGCAGCACCACCCGCAGCAATAAGACCACTCCATAGGCCCCGTCCACACGGGCGGCCTCGAGCAGGTCTCGGGGGATGGCCCGCAGCCCGGCCAGGGCAATCAGATAGTGAAACCCCAGAAACTTCCAGACCGCTACTAACGAAACCGCCGGAAGCGCGGTTGCTGCGTTGCTGAGCCAAGTCTGTGGTGGCAGTCCGAGGTGGCTTAGCAGGCCGTTGAACACCCCCCCAGCGGGTAGGTAGAACCACAACCAGACCAAGCTCCCTACCGAGACTGCTACCACCGTGGGAGCGAACAGCAACGACTGGTAGACCTCCCCCTCGCGTTCTCTCACTTGCAGGGTGAGCAGGGCCAATCCCACCGGCAGCAGGAAGTTGCCAAGAAGTGCCAGCAGTACGTACATCCCACTTTGAACCAAGAGCCGCCCGAAATCAGGGTTGGTGAGCAGGGTGTGGTAGTTCTCGAGGCCCACCCAAGTGCGCTTGGTACTCACCAGGTTCCACTCGTGGAAGCTGATGTAGAAGGTGCTCAGCAACGGGTAGTAGACAAAAAGCAGCAACACCAGCAGGGCCGGAGCCAGGTACAAGTAGGGGGTCAGCCCTTTGTTGGGCTGACCCCGGCGGATCGCAGGGGACTTACCGGCAGCTAGGGCCATACGTGACCGTACCCTCGGCAGGTAAGGGCCAGGCCAGCTACCTGAGGCACTTCTCGCCTTTGATCAAGCCGCTGACCTCCTGGGCCGCATCACTCAGGGCGACCTGGGCCGTAGCCTGCCCACCCAAGGCTCGCTGAGTGGCCTTGAACAGTGCCTGCGAAGCAGCCAGGCCGTTCGAGCCTGGAAAGCTAGTCCAGCGATAGACATTGGGGAGTTGCTGGAGGCCTACCCGCTGAATGGGGTTTTGGGCCATGAAGTCCTTGAGGTAGCGAGGATCATCAGCCAGCTTGTCGAGTAGCGGGACATAGCCGGTTCCTTTCGTCCAGAGGGTAAAACCCTCGTCAGAGGTGAGGAACTGGATGAATTTCCAGGCGGCCTCCTGCTTGGCAGAGTCTTTGGAGAAGACCACCAGCACATTGCCACCGCCTGGCAGCCGGGCGGGCTTGGAGCCAAAGGTGGGGAAGTGAGTGCCGTGCAACTCGAACTTGCCCTGCGCGGCGGTTTGCAGCCCAGCCCGCTTGGCAATGGTGGTCATGTAGGCTCCAGCTTCGCCTGCCAGGAAGGCTTGCTCGCCCTGATTCCACAGGGCATTGATAGCCAGGCCGTCCTTCACTAAGTCGGCCCAGAACTGTAGGGCCTCGACTGCTTCTTTGCTGGCAAAAGCCGGAACCGCGTGTCCACCCTGGCAGCCCAGCAGGCTGCCGCCGTTAGAGGCAATGAGCGACTCGAGGCTCCAGTTGTCGTCGAGAAGTTGGATGTAAATGGGCTTGCCCGTGCGCTCTTTGAGCTGCTGTGCCGCCGCACGCCATTCGGCCCAGGTCTGGGGTGGGCGGTCGGGGTTCAGGCCAGCTTTCTTGAACAAGTCGGCATTGTAGTAGGTGACGATGCTGGAGAGTGCGTAAGGCATCCCCAGTTGCTTGCCATCCACCTGGCCCAGTGCCATTACGTTGGCTGGGAAACGCGAGAGGCTGCCCCCGAACTTGGTACTAAGGTCGGTCAGGGGAACGTAGGGAAAGTTTTCCGAGACGTAGCTGGTGTAGAGGTAGCCGATCTGGGTGACATCGGGTGGGTTACCCCCGGCCAGGGCGGCCTGGAGGTTTTGTAACAGACCGGTGTAGGAGTTCTGGTTGAAGCGCTCCTCGACTTTGATGTTGGGATTGCGCTTTTGAAACTCGGCGATCAGATCACGCACTGCGGGCAGGCCGAAAGTCTCGGTGTTGATGTGCCAATACTGGATGGTCACGGGCTGCTGAGCCAGCCCTAGGCCCAAGGCCAGCGTCAGGATTGCCAACCACTTCTTCATCCCTACCTCCTTGACGTGTCGGCACAGCAGAAATCTATTTCTGCTGTGCCGACACCGGGAATCTATGCGGCGAGTGTCACCCCCATGTCAACCTCCTCCCCTACCCAGCGCAATGAAATCCAGTCGTTGGCCTCGGCACTAAGCCTGCTCGAGACCCTGGCCGGGCTCGAGGCCGCCTCCCTCAGTGAACTGGTGCGGGAGAGCCGGCTAACTTATACCCAGACCTTTCGTATGCTAGCGACCCTGGAAGCCCGGGGATATGTCCTCAGAGACGGACAAAGGGTCTACCAGCCTGGCCCCCAGGTTGCGCTTTTAGGGCAGCGGGCCGGCTGGTCCCACGAGTTGGTGGAAGCTGCTGCCCCTCACCTGGACGCACTCTGTGAGCTAAGCGGGGAACTGGTGTTATTGGCAGTGCGCCCAGGGCTCGAGCGCATGGTAGTAGATCGCCACCCCTGGCGCTACTCGCTACGGGTGGACTGGCCGGTGGGCTCACGGCTACCGCTGCATGTGGGTGGGCTGGGAGTGGCCCTGCTGGCTTTTGCCCTGCCAGAGGTACAGGCCCAGGTGCTCAAGGGATCCCTCGAGCGATATACCCCACATACCCTCAGCTCTCCCCAAGCCCTGCGCAAAGAACTCCAGCGGGTGCGCCAAAACCGCGTGCGGGTCTCGGTGGATGACTGGGCACTGGGAGAGTTTTCGGTGGCGGCTCCGATCGTTCATGATGGCTCAGCTTTTGGTGCAGTCAACATTGCTGGCTTCGCAGCGCGGCTTGATGCCGGGAGGCGCAACGAATACTCCCGTGCGGTTAAGTCGGCAGCCGAGACCATAGCTGCGATCTACTCCAGAGAAAGCGCATTCCCAAACACCTAGAGCGGCTCCCATGAACAGGCATCCCTTATTCCCAGGATTTTTGTGTGAGCAACGCTTAAATAACCCCGCTCGGGTACTAGCTCGGCTGTATCGCGCTGTGCGCCACTCCGCCCCGGGTACGGGCAGGGCCCGTATCGGCCTGGGGCCGACTCCGCCCCGGTAGCCATAGCGAAGTTCGGTGGCAATCTGTTTTTTCATGACCCTGGGCTGACAGTTCCTGGTAAACAATCGTGGAGCGGTTCAAGCGCCGTAGCAAGCGAGGTCATTCATGCGTAAACTACTCTTCCTAGTTCTCCTGGTGTGGGGAGCGGTGCAGGCCCAAACTCTGACCCTCTACACTTCTGAAGTGTTGCAAAACATCAACCCCATGATCGAGCTGTTCCAACAAGCCAATCCAGGGGTAAAGGTGCAGGTTTTTCGCAGCGGCACCGGTGAAATCATCGCCAAGCTGCGGGCCGAACTCGAGGCGGGCAACCCCCAACCTGACCTGCTGTGGATCGCCGACGAGACCTTCTTCCGCGAGCTGAGCAGTAAAAACTTGCTGCGTTCAGTTCCAGTCACCAATCCAGGCTTCCCGGTCAAACTGGCCTACCAGGGGGGTCGCTATTACGAAGTGAGGCTGCTGTACAACGCTATTGCCATCAATACCCGCACCCTGGGCGGTAAACCCGAACCCAAAACCTGGAGCGACCTGCTTAAACCCGACTACAAGGGTCTGATCGGGATGCCCAACCCGAACTTCTCGGGGGCTGCACTGTCTACCGTAGGAACCTTTGTTCAACGGCTGGGATTAGGCTTTTTCGAGCAGCTCAAGGCCAATGGCCTCAAAGTCGAGCAATCCAACCCGGTGCTTCAGCAAAAGCTAGCTTCTGGGGAATACGGGCTGGCTATCATCACCGATTTTGGCATCCGCGACGAGATCCGCAAAGGTGCTCCGCTCAAGGTGATTTACCCGCGCGACGGGGCAATTTTAGTGCCCACCCCCATCGGTATCCTGAGCAGTAGCAAACAGCCCAAACTGGCCGAGCGCTTTGAGCAGTTCTTGCTTTCCTCAGAAGCCCAGGCGCTGTTTTCCCAGCAGGGGTATGTCCCAGTAATCGGCAGTGCCCCCCGTCCGAACGGGCTCAGCGGCGAAGTGCTCTCGATACCGTCGGCGGGTGACTACATCCAGGCTAACCGGCAAAGCTTGCTCGAGCGCTTCAACGCTCTGTTTGGGCTCAAGCAGTAGGTGAGTATGCCAAAGACCCTATGGATTGTAATTCTGCTGGCCCTGTTCCAACTGGGGCAAGCTCAGGAAAGTCTCACTCTCTATGCTGCTGGAGCCCAACTGCCCGACCTCAATGCTTTGGTGGAGGCCTTCAAGACCACAAATCCCGGCGTTGAGATCAAGCTGTTCCGTTCAGGGGCGGGAGAAGTGATCACCAAACTTCGCGCCGAGTTGGAAGCGGGAAACCCCCAGCCCGACCTGATCTGGCTGGTGGGTACACAGTTCTTCCAGGAGTTAAGCACCAAGGGGCTCTTGCGCAGGGTTCCCCCGACCATGCCCGGTTTTCCGCTTCGGTTCGCCTACGAAGGGGGGAAGTATTACGAGGTGCGCTTTCTGTATAACATCCTGGCAGTCAATCGCAACCGCCTTCCCAAGCCCCCAAGCTCCTGGCGGGAGTTGACTAACCCTGAGTACCGAGGCCTGGTGGTCATGGCTGACCCCAACTACTCTGGGCCCGCCTTGGCCGCTCTAGGAACCCTGACCGAGCGCTATGGCTTTGGATACTTCGAGGCTTTGAAAGCTAATGGTTTGCGGGTAGAACAGTCCAACCCCCTTTTGCAGCAGAAGCTCGCACAGGGTGAGTACGCTCTCGCTATCACCAACGACTACGGGGTTCGGCAAGAAATCGCCAAAGGTTCCCCGCTCAGCGTTGTCTACCCCAGCGATGGGGCAATTCTGGCCCCCACCCCCATCGGCATCCCCACTTGGAGTAAAAACCCAGCCCTGGCCGAAAAGTTTTTGCGCTTCCTTCTCTCTGATCGGGGCCAGCGGGTCTTTGTTGAGCGAGGGTATTACCCGGTGCTAACAGGTTTACCGGGGCCGCAAGGAAGCCCCCTGAAGATTTTGAGCATGCAAGCTAAGGGGGTCTCTGCCGAACTCCTCTTTCACTTCAACGCCCTGTTTGGTCTGCGCTAATGCCGTGATAGCCCGGCTGCCACCCCTCTCGAGCCTCCTATGGCTGGCTTTTAGTCCGTTAATGGCACTGCCGCTGCTGGTGCTGGTGTGGCGCGGGGCCAGACATCTGGGCACGTGGTTGGGAGTCTGGGACATCGCCTTGTATTCGCTGGGGCTTAGCAGCCTCACTAGCCTGGGATGCCTGGGGGTGGGAACGGGTCTGGCCTGGCTGGCTTTTCGGGCACGGCTCGACCCCCGATGGGATACGCTCCTGCTACCGGCCTATCTGATTCCTCCGTTCGTGAGCGCATTGGGGTTCTTGTACACCCTCGAGCTGCTACACATTCGCCCCTACGGGGTAGGTGGGATGGTGCTGGTATGGGTCAGCCACTATGCCCCGCTGGCCTATTTGCTGCTGCGGCCCACCTTCGAGACCCGCCTCGGTCCCTTGCTGTTGGCCTGCGAGGTTCACCGGGTAACGGGGTTTAGGCGGCTTCGGGCTTTGCTACCGCCGCTATTCCCGGCCCTGCTGGCTAGCTGGGGGATAATCTACCTGGCAATCCTGGGCAACTATGGGGTTCCCGCCCTGCTGGGACTCCCAGCAGGGGTATATACCCTGCCAACCCTGGCTTACTCGCGGCTTTTTTCACCGCTCAGCTCGAGCCCAGTGGGCGAGGCTGCGGCCATCGGGATGCTGTTGGGGCTGCTGGCCCTTCCAGCACTGGCCCTCACCCCTGAGACATCTGGCGAACCCTCACTGCGACCTGTGTTGCCCAGGCGGGTCGGGCTAGCGCAGGCCAGCCTGAGTGGTTTCGCCCTGCTAGGGGTGCTGCTGCCCCTATTAGGCCTGCTGCACAAGGCTTTGTTCAACCCTTACAGCGGGGTCTGGCAACCTGCCTTCGTCGAGGCTTGGGCACTGCCCCTGGTGCGCCATGGGCTCCTCAACTCGCTGGGGTTATCCCTGAGCACTACTGGACTGCTGCTTCTGTTAGGGCTGGCCCTGGCAACCCGGCCGGGGGCAGTGCGACTTTTGCGACGCTGGCTAGATTTATCGTACCTGTTGCCCGGAACTTTACTGGGGCTGGGTTTGATCCTGCTTTTAGCCCCGACAGCCCTCTATGCCACACCCTGGATATTGTTGTTGGCCTACGTGCTGCACTTCGCCGCCCTGATGCTCCGCACCCTCGAGGCCGGGTTAGGGGGTGGCATCGAGCGCTTAGTGCAGGTTGGGCAACTCTTCGGGCTTTCTTCCCTGCGGGCCTGGTGGAGAATCGGTATTCCGCTGCTGCGCCCATACTTGGCTGCGGGGGCCTTTCTGGTGCTGCCCCTAGCCCTATCCGAACTCACCTTATCGGCGCTACTATATGCACCGGGCAGCGAAACCCTGGGGGTGGCGGTACTTTCAGCCCTCAGCGGGGGTCTGTTCCGCGAGGCCGCAGCCGTAGGGCTAATTCTGATGCTCCTGTCTTTTTTACTGCTTTTCCTACCGCGGCGGGTGGGGTAATGTTGCGATTGGAGCGGGTCAGCAAAGGCTTCGGCAAAGACACTACTGGGGTGGCCGAAGTTAGCCTCGAGCTGGGCCCGGGGGAGATCCTGGCAGTACTCGGAGCCTCCGGCTCAGGCAAGACCACCCTGCTCAATCTGGTCGCAGGGGTACTGCGGCCCGACAGGGGGAAAATCTTCCTGGGCCAGGCGGATATAGCCCAGTGGATGCCGGAGCAGCGGCGGCTGGCCTATGTCTTTCAGGATCATGCCCTGTGGCCGCACCTGAGCGTCTTGGATCACCTGCTGCTGGTCATGAAACAGGCCAACCGCAAGGAGGCCCTGGGGCTGCTCGAGCAGGTCGGTCTGGGGAGTCTGGAGAACCGCCGCCCCCACCAGCTTTCAGGGGGGCAGCGCCAGCGCGTGGCTCTGGCACGAGCACTGGCCGCCCAACCCAGGCTGATTCTGCTCGACGAGCCGTATTCGGCGCTCGACCCCGTGCTGCGCGAGGGACTGCGGCTGGAGGTAGCCTCCTTGCTGAGGGCTCGTGGGGTGAGTGCCCTACACGTTACCCACGACCCCGACGAAGCTCTGGCCGTTGCCAGCCGTGTGGCGGTGATGAGCCAGGGCAGGGTTGTGCAGATAGATGATCCGGCCAGGGTCTATGCCCAACCAGCCACGCTTGCCGCCGCCCAGGCTTTCGGACGGCTAAACCTGCTACCAGTGAAGGTCAGCGGGGGGCGAGTGGCCTGGGGGAGTGGATTTATTCCTGTTCAGGGTATACGCGAGGGACTTGGTCTAATGGCTTTTCGCTACGAGAACCTGCAACCCCAAGCAGGCGGGGAACCTGGCAGGGTCGTCGAGGTATACGCCGGACGGGGAGAGCAGCTATGCCAGGTGGCTCTAAAGTTAGGAAATGTGGTGGTAGCCCTCGAGGCCACTCTGGGCAGCACGGTGGAACTGGCCCCCAGTGGGCTCCTGAGTGTGTTCTCACAGGAGAATCCACTAGACAAGAGCTGAAAAGAAAACAAGGAGAGGCTCGAGCCGGAGAGTAGTAGGCAACAAACGCAAGATCCCCTGAACTGTTCAAGTGTCTGGATTACCCATAACGTTATGGGTAATCCAGTGGAGCTATAACTCCTCCAGGTTTTTGGCCTCTCCCCTATCCTCAAAAATTCCCCGCGAACCATAGCGGCGTAGCAAAATTCGCCCAGGACGACCTTCACGGTGTTTAGCCAGATGAAGTACAAAAGGATCGAAGTTGCCACTCAAAGGATTGGAGGCATGATTTTGCAACACTGCTTCCTTGTCAGTGAGCTTATAGAGCATACTTGCGGTATAGGCCGAATACTCCACCTCGCCCGATTCTTTGAACATGCTCAGGATGTCTTCGTTCTCGAGGCGATTGCGACCTGCACCGTAACTGGCCCGGTTGACTGAGCTGATGGCTAAAACTGGACAGCCCAGCCCGCGGGCCAGCTCAACTTGGAGGCTCGAGGCTACCATCGCTACTCGCTCACGTAGCTCGCGGCGTTCACTGCCCGCAGGTGCGGGCATCCGTTGCAGATAATCAAGCACCACCAAAGGAGCTAGCCCATAAGCATCAGCTTGGCGTTCGGCTTCAGCCTTGATCGTAGCAACACTCCAGCGACCCGCACCCTCAATAATGCCAGCATCCCCCTCAGCCACCCTGAAATAGCGCGAAAGCTCTTTGAGGTGCTCGAGTTGCTCGGCGTAGTGCTGATGCAAATAGTCCTTCAAAGGGTGCAGGGTTTGCCCCTGAGCATATACCCCCCGCTTGAAGGCACTGATGGGCAGACCCGTAAGCCGCGCCGTCACCCGCGACCATAGTTCAAACTTGCTCTGCTCGTAGCTGACAAAAATCACCGGTCGTTGTCGGCTGGCATTGTGAATAGCCACCTGCAAGGCCAGCAGGGTTTTACCACTCGCAGTTACGCCTCCCAAGACATGCAACCCTTCGGAAAAACCACCTTCTAAAAGCCGGTCGAAGGTGGGCAAACTGGTGTCATAGCTATTAATGGGTCGGTTGGCCCTAGCATCTAATTCCCGAGCAAACTGCTCTCCTACATACCGGAAGTCTGAGGGTATCTCGGCTTCAGCCATGCGATTCTCGAGCCAAGAGGCCAACACCTCACTCCCCTGCTCAACCAACATCTGGTTGAGATCTTTGACCCCCTCCCCTACCCACTCTAGAATCCGAACCTTTATTCCTGCTGCTGTCAGCTCTTCGCTGAGGCGCTGGGCATGATGTTGACCCGCGTTGTCGTTGTCCATTGCCAAATAGCAGGTGATTCCTCTGAGTTTATCCAGCCAACCCTTGGGCAGTTTCCCCCCTGGCAAACCCATCACCGGAGATTGAGACCCCAAAGCCACCAGGGCAGCACCGGCATCGAGTTCACCCTCGGTCAGCAAGAGACAGCTTTGTTGTGAGGCTAAGTCAATGGCTTGAGCATTGAAAGGCACTTGAATTTCACCGCTGGGTCGGTCGTATTTGGGTTCTTGATCGGTGAGTGATCGAGCTGTAAAGGTGTATACCCGCTCGCCATAGCGATATGGAATCAGCAGCCGGTTTTTGAACTTACGAATCAGATAGTGATTCATTCCTGCTTGCTGGGCCACCTCTTCGCTGATAACTCCCAGGGCAAGGCTCTTGGAAACTGTAGCCAGATTGCGTTCTAGCAGATACTGTCTCCCCGTTTCAGCGATGCTCGAGGTTCCACTATGCAGTTCAGTGCTGGCAAGGCTAACTAGCAGCTCGAGGTTGATCGAGGTTTGCGGGGTGGAATGAGGGGTAGGTTTGGCTCTGGCTTGGTTATGGGTTTGGGGCAGGGGGATACCGGCTATGACTGCGGCTTCTTCCAGGGCTGCCTGCTTACTTAGGCCCTGGGTTTGCTCGAGGAGGTCGAACACATCAAAGGATTTTTGACAGGAGCCAAAGCAAAAAGCGTGGTCGGCATAAACGGCTAGGCTAGGGGTTTTTTCTTGGTGAAAGGGGCAGAGGATTTTTGCCGGATTGCCCTTACGGTATCCCGGTAATCCCGCTGCCCATTGCCGCAGATCTATTTTGGTCTTTATTTCGCTGCGCCATTGGCTCAAAGCATTCATGGTTTAAAGCATAGAGGGCGGTTTTCGTTTTGCCGCCCTCTATGCTTGAGTTAACATATTTGAGAATTTTTAATACTAATTAGGTTGAAGGCTTTTTGTCTAAAAACCTTTCAGAACAAAGTAATTTTGAGATAATTGTAAGAGCTATGCGTCAGTCAGCAGTGGGTTTTGCGTCAGTTAGGAGAGGGTTATGCGTCAGGTAAGGGTGGAATTTGCGTCAGTTAGGGAGGGGTCGTGGTTTTGAAATTTCATCATACAAAGCCTGGACGCTAAAGCCCGCCAAATTCGCCAAATCCCCGTAGCGTTCGATGCTCAAAAAGAGGCTGCTGTCCGGCAACAAGAGGGGGCTAAGAATCAACAGTAGAGCCGCGTCAGTGAGGAGTGAAACGTCCTTGCGTCAATCAGACAGGGGTAGTTAAAGCTGCAACACCATAAGTTCTCAGCGTCAGTTGCCGAGGGGTATTCGCAGAAGGCCAGACTCCATATCTGCGTCAGTTGGAGAGGGGTATTGGCGAACTCTTGCTGCCCAGCAGTAATTCAGGGAAACGAATGACCAAAACGGTTTCGGCATACAGGGCAAGTCCTGGGAATTGCCGGTCTTCGGGAAAACGCCACTCGCTCGAGGGGTCGTATTCCCAAGCCAGAATCACAGCATGGCTTTTGAGGGTGTCGAGGGCCTTCTCGAGGTATTCCTGTACCCTTCGTCCGTTGCGGTTTTCTTGGAATTTCTGGGCATCGTCCCACAGGCCGGAGCGCTCGAGCAGGGTTTGTACACGAATGCGACGGATATCGCCCTCGCTTTTATTAGCCCCCTCGCGCAAGAAGAACAGTAATTCCATCCCAGTTACCTTAGCCCAGGCATCTGAGCCGCGTGCTGGCAACTCCACCAGCTTGCGCTGCATTGGCACGAACTGCTTGGGATAGTTTTTGATCCAAGGCCCCAGCCGAATGCGCCAACGCAGGTGGTAGGACTCACCACTGGACACAACCCGTACCGTGTCACGTTCCTCTACGTTGAGCACCTTACGTTCGCGGATAGCCTCGACTTTGGTAGCTTTGCGCTTCCCGCTTTTAGGGTCTAGCGGAAGCTCCATGGTTCCAAGGCTGAGAGAAAGATACAGACGGTTCAAATCGGTCACTGCTTGCGCAGCTTGCAGCAATGCTTCAGGGTTGTATTCGCCTTTGGTCTTACGGCGATAGCCCATCGCGGTGACCAGTTCTCGAATATCCACCCAAACTGAGTCAGGTTCGCTGGCATCGTCCGACCACTGGCTCAGGGCTTTTGCCGTAATCAAGCGCCATACATCGGCGGTTCGGGGGGTCATCCGGGTGAGTTGTTGGCGCAAGGCATCTAAGTCCACACCTACCTCGTGGTAGCGCACCAGATTGCCTCGGTAATCGGTGTAAAACGGTTGCTGCTCTGCATTGACCTGCCAGCCTGAGCCCCTTGAAGCGCGATCCACAGCTTGGGCGGCTTGGTTGGTCAACACTTCGATTTTCCCTTCCTCTGCCCTGCCGAAGTCCATTGCATCGAGTTCTTGCAAAAGTCGTTGGAAGGTGTGGGCCGGGCTGGCATCCTGGGCGAGTTCTTGCTCGAATAGGTGCAGGGGCTGAGCTTTTTTGCTGGGACGGCCCGGTTTACGTTGTTTGAGTTTGGCTTGCAAGGCCAGGGGCAAGCGCTCGAGCCAGCCTGGATGGCTACTCGAAAGCCAGCGTAAACAAGCCACCACCAACTCAGCCCGCTCCATGACCTGCTCATGATAAACCAACCTCCTGCGGTAGCGCAAACGCAACTGATTTGCTTTTTTTGTTGCGTTTGTGCAAAAATCACCTGGTGAGAAAAAAATGGTTGACCACCGAAGAATATGCCAGTGTTCGTGGATATAGCGAAGCCTACGTCCGCCGCCTGGCCGGTGCGGGCGAGCTTCCTGGAGCCGAAAAACGCGGCGGGAACTGGATGATTCCGGTGGTTGAACCGCCTCTCGAGGAGCACCCCATGCGAACCATCGCGGTGTTCAACCAGGCTGGTGGGGTGGGTAAAACTACCCTCACCTACAACTTAGGCTATCAACTGGCCCAGCTTGGACTCAAAGTGCTGCTGGTGGATCTTGACCCTCAAGCGACCCTAACCTCGTTTCTGGGCCTGATGCCCTCGGAGCTAAGCAGCACTATCTACGACGCTTTGCTCAAGCGTGACCCCCTGCCTATTTCCACCAATCTGTATGGGATGGATTTAGTTCCGGCCAATATCCTGCTGGCCGGAGCTGAACTTGAGCTAGCCTCCGCACTCAACCGTGAATCGCGGCTGAAAAAGGTTTTGGGTGAAGTCAGCGCAGCCTATGATTTAGCCCTGGTGGATTGCCCTCCTAGCCTGGGGTTGTTGGCAATTTTGGGGTTAGCTGCTGCGGATCAGGTCTTGGTTCCAGTACAAACCCATTTCAAAGCCTATCTGGGAACCGATCAGTTACTTAAAACCGTGGACGGGGTACGAGCTGAATTGAACCCCAGGCTCGAGATCATAGGCTTCGTGCCCATGCAGTTTGCCCGTGGAACCCAGCACGACCGCGATGTGTTAGAGGCTCTAACCGTTCAGCTCACCCAGCGCGGGCCGGTGCTTCCAGCGATACCACAAGCCGCAGATTTCAAAAAGGCCACTGTGGAGACCAAACCCCTGGCTTTGTTCAACCCGCGTCACCCAGCGGTGGGTATTTTGCAAGAGATCGCCGATGGCCTATTTCAACGGCTTAGCTCAGCAGAGGTCAGAGCATGAGCAAGCCTAAACCTCCACGGGTCAATCCCATTTTGACCCAGCATCCAATGCGCAACGCCAATCCGATAACCGCGGTTTTGGAGGCTACCCGTAAGGGACAGGCTGAACAGGTTCCCCTGAGCAGCATTCGTATTCGTAAAGACCAACCACGCCGTTACTTCGATTTAGCCAAGCACCAATCTCTCACCGCTTCGATCAAGAAAAGTGGGGTTTTGGTTCCCATCGTGCTACGGCCCAGTGATGGGGCCCTCGAGATCGTGGCAGGGGAGAGGCGCTATAGGGCTGCGCTCGAGGCCAAGCTGACCCACATCCCAGCCGTGGTGCGCGAGCTCGACGACCAGCAAGCCCAGGAAGTCGCTCTGGCCGAGAACCTCCAGCGCGAAGATCTCAATCCCTATGAAGAGACCGAAGGGATGCTGGATTTGCTGTCACTGCGGTTGAAACTCGGTAGAGGAGAGGTGGTCTCCTTGCTCAACCACCTGGATAATGCCGCCAAAGGGCGGATTACCCATAACGTTATGGGTAATGAAAAAGCAGATGAAGTGGCCCAGATTTTTGAAGAAACTGCTCGGATGAGCTGGCAATCCTTCATAGCCAATCGTCTCCCATTGCTGAAGATGCCCACCGATGTGACCGAGGTGCTGCGTCAAGGCCGCCTCGAGTACACCAAAACCAGGGCCATTGCCCGAGTCAAGGACGAGGGGAGGAGACGGGCGTTGCTCGAGAGAGCCATTGCCGGGGACTGGAGTCTGAGCCAGATCAAACTCGAGTTGACTCGCCACAGCCCGAAGCCCAAGGCCAAGCAACTGAGCGATTCATTGGTCCGTTTATCCAGGTTGAGCAAAAAGTATCATCCCAGTTTGGCCGTACAAAAACAGGTCAATAGCCTGATCCAGCAGATCGAAACCCTGCTGATTGGGGAAACCGGGTCGCGCCGCTAGCAGAAACGCCATAATCATCTCCCCCACATGAGAAGTGTTGGCGGGCGGTTATGGTAGTGTCGCGGCTGTATGGTGCTTGCATTGTGGATCGACACTGATCCAGGGTTCGATGATTTGGCAGCCATCACCCTGGCGGCGGCTCGACCCGAACTGAACTTGCTGGGCTTGGGCCTGGTTGTGGGGAATGCCCCGCTGAGCCGAACTCTGGATAATGCGCTGCGGCTGGCCCAGGTTTTGCAACTCGAGCGTCCGGTCTATGGGGGTTGTGATCGGCCCATTCTGGGCCATGCCGAGAGTGCGGAAAACCTTTTGGGCTTGGGAGCGCCGGGCAGCCTGGATCGCAGGCTGCCTCCAGCCACATGGGGTTCGGAGCCAGGGCACGCGGCCCTCGAGCTGATTCGCGCGGCCCAGACATACCCTGGCGAACTTACCCTGGTAGCCATTGCCCCCCTCACCAACGTGGCCCTGGCGATGCGGCTCGAGCCCCAACTCCCCGAGTTGCTGCAGGAGATCGTGCTGATGGGGGGCTCGACCAATCAGGGCAATCACACTGCGGCGGCTGAGTTCAACATCTATGCCGATCCTGAGGCTGCTGCGGTGGTATTTGGCAGCGGGGCCAGGATTTCCATGTTCGGGCTCAACCTCACCACCATCGGAGCCTTGAGTTGCACCGGGATGCAAGCGGCGATGGTGTTCACTGGAGCCACCGATAAGACCGCCTTCCTGACCTTCCTCCACCAGGTTTTGCTGCCCACCCTGCGACCCGGACAAATCGTCGTCATGGACAATCTCGGCGCGCATCGCACTAGAGGTGTGCAGCCAGCCATCGAAGCTGCGGGCTGCACTGTGATATTTACCCTGCCTTACTCCCCAGAGTTCAATCCGATTGAGGGGTGCTGGTCTAAAGTCAAGGCTATCCTGCGAGGTATCGCCGCCAGAACACGAGAATCCTTGACTCAAGCCATCGCCTCAGCCTTAGACCTGATCATGCTTCAAGACATTCAGGGCTGGTTCAACCATGCTGGTTACTGTCTGGGCTAATGCCGGAATATGCTGTCAGATGGGAGATGTTCGGGGACAAGGGTACTACCCCGATGTGCCCCTGCCCCATCCCAAACATTGATCTGCAAAGCCCATGGCTCAAGGATGGGTTG
>JADEYI010001413.1_pt1 | contig 18439 bp, 20 predicted proteins | sample 8542331 | NCBI WGS metagenome assembly JADEYI01 (sample SAMN16510988, study PRJNA670497) | mine drainage metagenome | isolation source: biofilm near Copperflume 1 | place: Germany: Marsberg coppermine Kilianstollen | collected 2018-02
CACAGTTACCCCAAGAAGATCGCTCCACCCCAACTCTGAACACTTACTATTTCGTGACTTCTTGACAAACTATAGCCCCTGTGATAACTATAAGAGCTTACCTTGATAAGGAGGATTGAGATGATAAAGCTGGTGGCCTTGTTTAAACAGCCCGCCGATGCTGCTGACTTTGACAGGCACTACAACGATGTGCACACGCCTCTTATGCGCCAGGTTCCTGGGCTTGAGAGAATGGAGGTAATTCGTAACCTCAAGGGTTTCGGCGGCACACCTGAATACTATCTGATTGCAGAGATGTATTTCAAGGACAAAGAGGCTTTCGATAGGGCTATGTCCTCGCCGGAAAATCGCGCTGCGGGCAAAGACTTGATGACTTTTGCCCGCGATGTAGTCACCATGGTGTATGGCGAGGTGGCGGAATAGCTATGAACTATCCAATATCGCTACCGTCTGAACAACTTGGCTTCAAGAAGATCATATATACCAAGCAAAACGGCGTCGCTACCGTCACAATTAACCGTCCCGAAGTGCTCAACGCCCTCAACTTCCCCACCCTCAAAGAGATGAGTCGCGCCTTCGAAGACGCCTCCTACGACGACGCGGTAGGGGTGCTGGTGCTTACAGGTACAGGCGACCGAGCCTTCTGCACAGGCGCGGACCTCGGCGAGCAAGAGCAGTTCCTCTACAAGAGGTCAGATTACTGGAAGTGGATGGGGTCGTTCATCGAGGCCCACGACCGCCTCCGTAACATCGGCAAGCCTACAGTAGCCCGCCTCAACGGAATGGTTGTGGGAGGGGGCAACGAGTTCAACATAGCCTGCGACCTGGCAATCGCCGCTGACCATGTTACGATCAGGCAAGTAGGTACTTCACGCGGCTCTGTGCCGGCAGGCGGCGCAACCCAGTGGCTTCCTATGATTGTCGGCGACCGCCGCGCAAGAGAGATCCTCTGGCTTAACGAGCCGTTAAGCGCGGAGAAAGCCCTCGACTGGGGCCTCGTCAACCAGGTGGTGAAGCGCGAGGAGCTGGACAGTGCTGTTCAGACGGTGGCAGGTAAACTGCTGCAAAAGATGCCTGAGGTTCTGCGCTACGCCAAGCAGCAGACCAACTTCTGGCGCGATTTCGCCTGGAGCATGACGATAGGCCACGCCCGTGATTGGCTCTCCATACATGCCGACTCCGAAGAAACAGCCGAAGGCCTCGACGCTTTCTACAACAAGCGCCCTGTAGACTATGAGCGCCTGCGCGCCGCCATGTCAGCAGGAAAGAAGTGCTCTAACTGTGGTAAGTCTATGCCAGGTAGCTTTGCTTACTGTGGCAGTTGCGGCACGGCCCTGCGAGAGGCGGAAAATGGATAGCCAAACCGATAGCATTGAATATAGCCTTATCAAGCTCACTGTTGAGGGCCCAGTCGCAACGATTCAGCTAAACCGCCCCGAAGTGCTGAATGCTCTCAATTTGCAAATGGTGGACGAGGTAATAGCCGCCATCACCCACCTGGAGGAAGACCCGACGACGCGCTGTGTGATCATCACGGGTAACGAGCGCGCGTTCGCGGCGGGAGCGGATATCAAAGAGATGGCCGGCGCAACCTCTATTGACATGCTCACACGCGACCAGTTCGCCAGGTGGGACCGGATTCGCCGCTTCAAGAAGCCGTTGATAGCTGCTGTGAGCGGCTACGCCCTCGGTGGCGGCAACGAGCTTGCGATGCTCTGCGACATGATAGTGGCCTCTGAAACAGCCCAGTTCGGCCAGCCGGAGATCAATATCGGCGTGATGCCGGGCGCAGGAGGAACACAGCGCCTTACGCGTGCTGTGGGTAAGGCGCTGGCGATGGAAGTAGTCCTTGCCGGACGCACCCTCAACGCCAGAGAAGCCCTTCAGTATGGGCTTGTAAACAGAGTAGTGCCCGTCGAGGTCTATCTCACCGAAGCTAAGCGGTTGGCAGCACAAATCGCCGAGAAGTCGCCGCTGGCTGCCCAGCTTGCCAAGGAAGCAGTGTTGAAGGCGCAGGAGGGGTCGTTGCAAGAAGGGCTGCTGGCCGAGCGTAAGAACTTCTACTTGCTCTTCGCCAGCGAAGACCAAAAAGAGGGGATGGCGGCTTTTGTTGAAAAGCGCAAGCCTCAATTCAGGGGGAAGTAGCAGTGGATTACGAAACAATACAATACACCCTCGATGAGGGCGTGCTGACGATCACCCTCAACAGGCCTGATGTTCTGAACGCCTTTAATCGCAAGATGACCGACGAGATACAGGAGGCCCTCAAAAAAGCCGAGCGCGATAGCGCTGTGCGCTGCATCGTCTTGACAGGTGCCGGGCGCGCATTCTCCGCGGGCGAAGACCTCAAAGCACGAACGGCAGAGGGGAACAGCGACTTCGACTCTACCCTCAGACAACGCTACAATCCGATTATCCTGAAGATGCGCAACATGGATAAACCTGTGCTGGGGGCGATCAACGGTGTCGCGGCGGGAGCGGGATGCTCGCTCGCCCTTGCCTGCGATATGCGTATCGCCTCCGAGAAGGCGCGTTTCATCGAGGTCTTTGTGAGGGTTGGCCTGGTGCCCGACTCCGGCTCATCTTTCTTCCTGCCGCGCCTGGTGGGTACAGGAAAAGCATTTGAGATGGCTTTTCTGGGCGACGAGGTAGGCGCGGAAGAGGCGCTGCGCCTCGGCCTTGTAAATCGGGTGTTTCCACCGGAAGAGCTTGAACCTGCCACACGCGAGTTAGCCTTGCGGCTCGCTAAAGGCCCCACGAAGGCCATCGGCCTCGCCAAACGTGCGATCAATCGCGCCCTCATAATGGACCTCGACCAACTCCTCGATTATGAGGTTCACGCCCAGGAGATCGCAGGCGCAACAGAGGATTACCAGGAGGGCGTAGCAGCTTTCATGGAGAAGCGCACGCCCAATTTCAGTGGAAAGTAGAACGTTCTACATGCGGAGGAACAATGCCAGAGAAGATCGCGGTGCTCGGTGCAGGAACTATGGGCGCGGGTATAGCTCAGCTTGCGGCGCAGAGCGGTTATGATGTCCTCCTCTACGACATAAAGGAGGAGTATATTCAGCGCGGTATAGAAAATATCAGGAAGCCTCTTCAAAGCCGCGTGGATCGAGGCAAAATGGACGCCGCAGCACTCGACACTATCCTCGGCAGAATAAAGACCACTACGCAGCGTGACGATGCCGCCGTGAGCGATTTTATTGTAGAGGCCGCGCCAGAAGACCTCGCACTGAAGCAGGAGATCTTCTCCTCATTGGGCGGCATGGCACCGGCAAACGCTATCCTCGCCACTAACACCTCTTCTCTCTCCATAACCTCGATAGGAGCAGCCAGCCAACGACCGGAGCGCGTCGTTGGCATGCACTTTTTCAACCCTGCCCCTGTTATGCCTCTGGTCGAGATAATAGCAGGCTCTCGCACCTCACCCGACGTGGTGCAGGCTGTTTCCAGGCTTGCAGCCTCCTGGGGCAAAAGTGTAGTCAACTCTGCCGACACACCCGGCTTTATCGTCAACCGCGTCGCTCGCCCTTTCTATGGCGAGGCGCTCAAGGTCTTGGGAGAGGGGAGCGCGACTGTGCCGCAAATCGACGCCGCGATGCGCGCAGCAGGCTTCAAGATGGGCCCCTTCGAGCTGATGGACCTGATAGGCATTGACATCAACTTTGCCGTCACCTGCTCTGTCTACAACGCATTCTTCGGCGAGCCTCGTTTCCGCCCACATCCTGCTCAGCAGAGAATGGTTGAGGCAGGCACTATCGGGCGGAAATCGGGCCAGGGCTTCTACAAATACATCAATGGAGAGAAAGGCGATACAACGCTCACCGAGCTTACATCCTGGCCCCACAAACGAGGTGGGACATTCGTGCCTTACGAGGTCGCCCAGGAGTTCTCAAGGAAGGCTGAAATCTCTCTCACTGAGGAGGGTAAGGCTCAAGCGGCTATTATCGCACGCATCCTGGCTATGATTATGAATGAAGCAGCTTTCGCTGTTGGCGAAGGGGTAGCATCGGTGCGCGACATTGACACAGCTATGAGGCTGGGCACCAGCTACCCCAAAGGCCCACTCAAATGGGCCGATCAGATCGGGCTTGAGTTGGTCTTTTCGGTGCTGAAGAGCTTGCAAGCTAACCTGGGCGAGGAACGTTACCGCCCGGCGCCCCTTCTGTGGCACATGGTGACCTCGGGCATGACCGGCGATGCGATGGGCGAAGGCTTTCATACCCCGGGCGAAAAAGGGATGGTATAAGGACGCTCCATCAAAGCTGCTTCCGTTGGGCCACAACGAAGAGGAGATTTAACCCTGTTCTGCATCTTATGCCTCGTCGAGATGCAGGAGTTCTATCTCATAGTCCTCAAGCCCCCCTTCCCGAAGGTTCGCCTCAACAAAGCTGACCACCCTGGATAAGACCTCGTTGGCATGGCGAGCATCCGACGATACACAGGCTACGCCTATGATGGCGTGCTGCCAATTGTCGTTGTCGCCTACTTCTGCTGCCGCAACGTGAAACTGATTTACGACGCGGGCCAGCAGCGACTTGAGGTCCTGGCGCTTATCTTTGAGAGAATAGTTTTCCGGCAAAAAGAGGGAGAGCCGGGCAGTACCTACAATCATAGAGCGAGAGCATAACCGAAGGCATAGTGCCTGAGCGAGAGGAGAAATTTCCGCGGGTTAGAGGCACCGAGCGGATTCGAACCGCTGGTCGAGCTTTTGCAGAGCTCTGCCTTGCCACTTGGCCACGGTGCCGTACGCTCAGCATTTATAACACAGGCGTGCGTGGAGTGTCAAGTTTGCAAAAGAACGAGGCGTCCATTATAATAATGAAGTCCGAAATCAGAGGGAGGCTCACTCGTTATTTCGATAGTAGGGACTCGCTCCCAGGAAAGCGGCTTATGAGATTCCAGGAGTTACTCCAGAACGGTCGCCTGGCATGGCGGCTCTTACATGATCCACGCGTGCCGCAGTGGGTCAAGGTACTGGTGCCTTTGGTAGTCGGCGTATACGTGATCTCGCCGATTGATTTCATCCCCGATTTTATACCGGTGCTGGGGCAGCTAGATGACGTAGGTGTGGTGCTTCTCGGCTTAAAGTTGATTTGCCGTCTATCGCCGCAATCAGTGGTGGAAGAACACAAGCGTGCGCTCGGCTATCAAAGTGTAGGAAGCTCTACAGGGGCCGGTAGCGGGACTGCACCGGGAGGCTATTGGAATATGCCGCCCAGTAGCGGCGGGGCAACCAGGAGCACAGCGCCCACAAGCGACGGAGCAGGCGGTACGATAGAGGGCGAGTACAAGGTAATCACACCCGAGTAGAGTTCTACGTTCACCTCGGCATCTTGAAGAGGAGTCAGATAGAAAATGGCGAAGAAAACAAAGACGAGCCAGCAGCGAATAAAAGAAGAGCAGTGGCGCAAGCGAATGTCCACACAGGCGGGAAGGACCCCCGGCAGCGCGGTAATGGACGTTGAAGATGCCGAAGCTGGGGTGCAACCTGACCTTCCGATGGGCCAGACCACATACACCACCACTGCTGCTCCTGCACCTGTAGCGCCAGCGCTCATGCCGCGTTCTACTACAACTCCTTCGCTGAGCGCCGCACAGCGCACACAATCTGCCGCAGCAGCCGCTGCTGCCCAGCGACGCGCTCAATCCACAGCTGCCCGTACTGCCCGTACACGTTTGACTACCAGCGCGATGAGCATAGACGAGGAGATGCACTATGTGCGCAGCGACATTCGCATGCTCATCGTGCTCACCATCGTCTGCGTGGCTATTATCGTCGCCCTCTCATTTGTGATTAAGTGACCCTATATTAGGAAAAAGTGAACAAACAAAAACAAGATGAAAACAGAGCAACAGAGCCGCATAGCGGCTCTGTTGCTCTGTTTTCGGGAATAAAAGCCCCTCCCCTTTATGGGAAGGCTTTATCATAGCACAATGCTAAAAGGCGTAAGGTGGTCTAGACCTCCTCCTCTTCCTCTTGCTCTTCCTCTTCGTACTCCGCTTCTTCTTCCTCATCGGTATCAGTGTCAGTATCTTCGGCATCATAATCGAAGAGGCTCTCGTCTTCTTCCTCCAGGCCGTAGCGCAAAGTGCCTTCACGCATGTAGGGCCTGTAAGCGCCCGCTGGCATCGCCTTAGGCGGAAATGAGAGCTTTCCGCGCTGGCTTGGATGCTGGTAAGTCTCTCGAACAATCAGGCTGATAGAGTTGCCCGAAACGGTGGTGACAGCCGCTGTGTAGCGGTTGCCTCCTTCCATCAAGCCGATGAGGCGTTTTGCGAGCTTCGGCTCGACCGAGCCAACGAACTGGCCTGCCTCGTCATACACCCGCAGCGCTGCCTCCTCAACCCGCAGGTCTACTCGGTCGCCTGCTGTTAGCTTGAGCAACACCGCCGGGTCACCCAGCTTGATAAGGGTAGTAAGCCCTGTCTTTCCTGTTTCTTCAATGAAGATGTTGGGATTGATGCGAGCCGATTCTGCGGCTCGCTGTTCACGCTTTACCTCTGCCTGAGTTGGGCCAGGCGCTTTATCGGCAAGGTGAGCAAGCCTCTCCACATTCTTCTTGGCGATAATGTTGTTCGGATCAAGCTCTACAGCCTTCTGGTAGGTAGCAAGGGCGTCTCGATAGCGCCCCATTTCCAGGAGTGCCTTACCGAGCCTGTTGTAGGCATCGGCGTCGTTCGGATATAACTCGATGATCTTACGGTTCACATCTGCTGCTTCCGACCACCGATTCTCCATAGCAAGAGCTATCGCCCGCTCCGGCAGCACTCGCCTCAATCTGATTCTATCTTCCGCTTGGTTTTGCATCATTGGATTTACCTCACTGTTCTACAGCCGCCCGCCCGACCTAGCCGCTAATCACTGCTTCTTTTGTATCGGACGGCTGTCATTTGATTCTTGTATGTAATATAGAACGTATAATTAGCCTATTTGGTTCAAAAGGTCAATACAGTTGTGAACATCGTTCTGCACATCGCGCCCGCTACCGGACCATACAGTGTACAGCCCACAGTGCAATCAGTGTGCCTGACAAGCACGACGAATATATCTACAATGTATACGTAATTGGATACTCTTTAGTTACCTGCGTGGGGGTGTTTCAGCTAGCCACGAGCACTATTTACGGGCAGTGAAGGGGCCGGCGACGGGGCCAGAGTGATGTCCATGCGGCGCGTTCTTCTCTTTAGAAGCTCTCTGAGCGGCTGCGGGGTGTCTTGTATAACGCGCACCAGCTGGCCTTGCATAGACCATGGGCCTGCCTCCTCCACCCGCACGCTCACCAGCTGGCCTGTGTGGTCAACTGGCTTCGCGCTGTCAGGGGGAAAGAAGATTATCTTGTTAGTTCGCGTTCGGCCCGACCACTTGCCGCGCTCCGTGCTTTCAACGAGCACTTCCATCTCTTCACCAACGTGGCGGCTATTCAGATCGCGCCCGATACGCTCCTGCAACTTCTCAACCGCGTGCAGGCGCAGCATCTTCTCTTCATGCGACACATCATCGGGCCATTCGGCGGCTACGGTGCCCGGCCTCGGAGAATAGGCTGCCACATGCACCTTATCGAACTGCACCTCCTGAAGGAGGTCCATTGTGTGCATGAACTGCTCGTGCGTTTCACCCGGAAAGCCAACTATTATATCGGTAGCCATTGATACGCCGGGTATTGTTTCTTTGATCCGCCGCACAAGGTCGCGGTAGTAACGCAGCGTATAGCGGCGTTTCATCCTCTTGATAACCTCGTCATCACCCGATTGCACAGGCAGGTTGATATGCTCCATCGCCTTTGGCAGTGACGCTACCGCGTCAATCAGCTTCTGCGCCATATCCTTGGGGTGAGATGTGAGGAAGCGGATACGCCAGAGGTCGTCTATGTCGTTCAGGCGCTCCATGAGGTCGGCAAGGTCGGTGCGCTGCGGCAAATCGTGCCCATAAGTGTCAACATTTTGGCCGAGCAGGGTAACTTCGCGCACCCCCTGCGTCGTCAGGTATTCCACTTCCCGGACAATATCCTCTATTGTGCGCGAGCGCTCTTTGCCCCGGCGAAAAGGGACGATACAGTAGGTACAGGTCTTGTTGCAGCCGTAAATAATAGGGATATAGGAGGCTATATTCCCGGCCTGCGCGGTGGGAAGCAGCCCTTCAAGGGCCAGGGCCACGCCGTATTCTCCAAGGTCGGGAGCCGAGTTATCAGGAAGCCCCACCAGGAAGTCGGTGACTGCGGAGGGCTTGAAAAAGATGTCTACCATAGGGAAGCGGCGGCGCAGCGTCGTCTGGTCCTCGCTAACCATGCAGCCGGTGAGAGCAAGGAAAAGGTTCGGGTTGTTCTTCTTGAGCCGGGCGACTTCACCTATTTTACCGACGATGCGGTCTTCGGCGGCCTGCCGGACAACGCAAGAGTTGAGGACCACAATATCGGCCGCGTCTATCTCAGCAGCTTCGGTATAACCGCGCCCCTGGAGAGCGGCAGCGACGTAGTTGCTGTCGGCCACGTTCATCTGGCAGCCGACAGTCCATATATAGTAGCTCTTATCTTTTGTATCTTGCATTCCTAAATCCTACTTCCGGCCCGCGCAACTCGCCGAATGGTTATTATACAGAAAAGGCCCCGCACTCGCAACCAAAGCTGGGAAAGATACATCTCAGGTCGTAGGCGGGCTGTCCCGCAGAGTGAAAGGTGAGGCGTGAGGTGGTTAGGGTAGTGGGTATTGCGTAAGTTGAGGAATAAAGATATACCCTCCATAATTCCTCACGCCTCTCCGAAGCAGCAGAGCTACGGGTATACTGGCTTGCCATCCTCAGTATCGAGGTAAATAGCATCGGTCGGGCAGGAGCGCGCTGCATCAATGAGGGTCTCATCGTCTACAGAGGTCGGGTCAACCAGATAAGCGATATTATCCTCATCAAGCTGGAAAACAGTAGGCGCTATATGGACGCAATTCGCCGCCCCTATGCACCGCCCCTGATCAATAGAAACTATCAACGTCATACAGCGTCCCTGAACTGCCCTACATAATACGCATCGCGTGATCATCTTATCCGCACCAACAGAGCCGAATAGCCGTAACTCCACGCAGTACGCGAGGCGATCCCCTACACCCTTTTGCCAAGCTCGTTTGGGGTAAGCTCGCCGGGGCCTTTCATGTTCTTCTGGCTGTCGTGGACTTCGCCGTACTTCTCGGCTATCTCCGACACCTCGACAAAGGCCTCTTCTAACGGCTCTTCGCCGCCAACCTCAGCAATATGCAATTCGCGCATGGCAAAGCGGTTGGCGACAGGCCGCTCGAACTTCAAGCCGGTCACTTCGATGATCTCCGCGATCATCTTATCGCCCTCTTCACAGGAGTTAAAGGCCACTTCAAGCGCCCCATCGGGCGCGCCCTGGTAAAGCTTGCTAACTCTAATGTTCATATTGATCCGCATATTGGTCTTCTCCGGCGGAGGAAGTTGTAGAACGTGGCGCGTAATCTGTGATGCGTAGTGCCGTAGCGCGTAAGTTGAGATTATAAACACTCGGCCTGTAATCTCTACGTATTACGATTTATACCCCAAAAGGGTTCATCGGCTTTTCACCTGTGTATATAAGCACGCTCTTTAGCTCGGTGTACAGGTCCAGAGCTTCCATGCTCAGCTCGCGGCCATAGCCCGACTGCTTATAGCCGCCAAAAGGCAGGCCAGGGAAAGCAGTGAAGGGTGTGTTTATTGTGACCACGCCCGATCTAATTTGCCCTGCCACCCGGTGCGCCCGCCCCACATCCTTCGTCCAGATCGTGCCTGCCAGCCCGTAGACCACGTCGTTCGCCAGTTGCACCGCCTCGGCCTCAGTCGAGAAGCGCATGATTGTGACCACAGGGCCAAAGATTTCTTCCTGCGCCACGCGCGCCTTATTGTCCACCCCCGTGAGCACAGTAGGCAAGTAGAAGTTGCCCTTGCCGGTGCCATCACCCGCCCTGGCGCCGCCTGTAAGCACTTCGGCTCCCTCCGAGCGGCCAATCTGCACGTAGCCGTCCACACGCTCAAGGTGCTTGGGAGAGATAAGAGAGCCGATCTGTGTTGAGGGGTCCATCGGGTCGCCCACTTTCAGGCGCTCGGCTTTCTCGACGAACTGCTCCACGAAACGGTCATAAATGCTGCCATGCACAAAGAGGCGTGAGCGCGCTTCGCACGATTGCCCCGCGCTGTAGTAGATAGCAAAAAGGGAGCCGTTCACCGAGTGGTCTACATCGGCGTCGTCAAAGACAATGTTCGGCGACTTGCCGCCAAGCTCCAGCGTCACGCGCTTGAGGGTGCCCGCCGCTCGGCGCATTATGTCGCGCCCCGTCTCAGTCTCCCCCGTGAAGGCTATCTTGTCCACACCTGGATGCTCCGCAAGGTATGTGCCTATCTCAACGCCGGGTCCAGGCAGAACGTTTACCACGCCCGCCGGAATACCCGCCTCAAGGCAAATCTCGCCCAACAGAAGGGCTGTCAGGGGTGTGGCGCTGGCTGGCTTGAGAACCACAGTGTTGCCTGCGGCGAGGGCAGGAGCCAGCTTCCAGGCAGCCATCATAATCGGGTAATTCCAGGGGACAATCTGCGCGCAGACGCCGATAGGCTCGCGCACCGTGTAGTTCAGAAAGGCGCCGGGCACAGGGATTGTGCTGCCCATTATCTTTGTGGCCGCACCCGCGAAGAACTCGAAGTCCTCTATAGCCTGGTCCAGTTCAGCCTTCGCCTGAGAGATCGCCTTGCCGTTGTTCGTCACCTCAAGTCGAGCGATTTCGTCCCGGCGGCTGCGCATGATTTGCGCGACTTTGTAAAGCGCACTTCCACGCCGCGCCGCGCCCATCCGCGTCCACTTGCCTTTGTCAAATGCCTCGCGTGCTGCCGCGACTGCCGCGTCCACATCTTGTTTACCCGCCTTTGAGACCGTTGCGAACTTTTCATTGGTGGCAGGGTTGATCGCGTCGAAGGTCTCACCCGAGGCCGAGTCCACCTGCTGTCCATTAATGAGCAGCTTCCAATGCGTTCTTTCCATCGTTCCCTGAGAAGGGTCCTGCGTCATAGTATTATCCACAACTCCTCCTTTTTCTGTGCTTATCTGATACTTTATTCTTTGCCCTTTTAATCCGCGACGTTCCTTTGGAAGGTCACTTTCGTGACTTTTACTCGCGCCAGCAACTCGCCTGGCACGCCGTTGCGCTTGCCGTATGCCTCGGCCTTCTCCGCGCCCATGTACCGGCCCGCGATGCGAGTTGCCCAGTAGAGCAGGTCGCCCGGCTCCTCACTAAACGCGACCACGCCCTCTATCATTGCAAATGAGAAAGGCGGAGCCTCGTCATCCACGCAAATGGCAAGGCGCGGATCGCGTCGCAGGCTAGCGCCTTTCACGGTATTTTCACCGGTAGTGAAGATGATCTCATCTCCGTCGAGCACAAACCAGACGGGCACGACGTGAGGGCGTCCGTTCGCACGCACGGTAGCAAGCTTGGCAGTGTGTGTACCTACGAGAAGGAAGTCGCGCAGTTCTGAGGAGATTGTAACTTCAGGCATAACTACACCATCTCGATTATAGTAGCGATACCCTGACCCACGCCTATGCACATTGTGGCAAGGCCATAGCGTCCACCTCGGCGGCGTAGCTCATGCACGAGGGTAGTCAGCAGGCGGGAGCCGCTGTTGCCCAGAGCATGACCGAGGGCGATTGCCCCGCCGTTGACATTTATCTTCTCAGGGTCCAGCTTCAAGTCGCGTATGCACGCCAGCGACTGAGCGGCAAAAGCCTCGTTCAGCTCTATGAGGTCCATGTCGTCCACAGTCAGCCCAGCCCGCTCCAGAGCCTTGCGAGTGGCAGGCACAGGGCCGACACCCATGCAGTCGGGGTTTACCCCTGCCACAGCCGAAGTAACTATGCGGGCCAGCGGCTTCAAGCCCATCTCGGCGGCGGCCTGCTTGCTCGTAAGGAGCAGCGCTGATGCCCCATCGTTGATGCCGGAGGCGTTGCCTGCGGTGACCGAGCCACCCTTCTTGAAGGCGGCATTGAGCTTGCCTAGCTTCTCAGGCGACGTGTCGGGCCGGGGGTGCTCATCTGTATCTACCACAACTGCATCGCCTTTGCGCTGAGGCACGATCACAGGCACGATCTCATCTTTGAATCGGCCCGACTCGATTGCCGCGCCTGCTCGCCGCTGGCTCTCGGCAGAAAAAGCGTCCTGGTCTTCGCGGGATATTTGCCACCGCTCGGCAACATTCTCGGCTGTCTCACCCATGCTATAAGGGTGGTACATCTCGGCAAGGCGCGGGTTGGTGAAGCGCCAGCCGATTGTCGTATCATATAGCTTCTGGTCGCCACGGGGCCACGCCTCGCTCGGTTTAGCCATTACAAATGGCGCACGCGTCATGCTCTCGACGCCACCCGCGATAAAAACGTCGCCCTCGCCCAGCTTGATAGCGCGTGCGGCGTCATTTACCGCCTGAAGGCCCGAACCGCACAAGCGGTTGACGGTAGCCCCCGCCACCTCTACGGGCAAACCGGCAAGGAGCGCCGCCATGCGCGCAACATTGCGGTTGTCCTCTCCTGCCTGGTTTGCGCAGCCCAGTATAACGTCCTCGATACGGCGCGGGTCCACCCCTGTGCGCTCTACAAGGGCCGATATAATCATAGCAGCGAGGTCATCGGGCCGCACATCCTTGAGCGCGCCGCCGTAACGACCCACAGGGGTGCGTAAAGCTTCTATTATATACGCCTCCGGTTTATCCATTTGCGCTGTCAACGTAAAACCTTCCTTCTGTAGCTCTATCCAAAGCTCCGCCTCAAACTTTTCTACGCGCCAGCCAACGGGCACACCTATAATTATACCACAGGCGCCAGGGGGCAAAACGGCCACGCGAAACGCTTTACTTTCCACTGTAACTGTTCAGAGTTGGGGGTGCGGGGCCAAGCCCCTTGTGCACCCCCACCTGCCCTCACCCCCAAACCCCCTCTCCCATGAAGGGAGATGGGGCTTTCTTCTTGGGAAGAGCCAGGAGTAAAGCCCCCTCTCCCCTTGTGGGAGAGGGGGTTGGGGGTGAGGGTGCGTTGGGGGTGAGGGTGCGCCTCCACAGCTACTCCTTGAAGATTGCTACACCCTAACTCTGAACAGTTACTTGCCACTGTCCGTTTGACACGACCATCTTTCCACAATATACTCGGCTTTACTATTCCCGTTCCCCTAGACCGGAGGCACCATCAATGCGCTTGTTGCGCCTATTCCTTTGCTTCACTCATCTATTTCCAGCCAAACCATCTATTAGCGCAAAGCTGCGTACTATATTCTGCTTTGCGCTAATCGGCTCCGCCGCTGTGCTGCCCTATGGAGGATCGCGAGAAGTATTGGCAGCCCGCGAACCCACAGGATCAGGCAGCGGCTCGCAAGCTCCACTTGTCACAGGCGCTGATTACACCCTCAAGGGCGCAAACTACGTAGGTGACGCCCCAGACACCAGAGAAAAGTCGTTCGATGGCACTCTGACGTTGCCTGCGGGCGGGCGTGAGGCCACCTATATGTCGGACCCAACCAGAGCGCCTATTGACTTCACCGATGTCGCGCCCCACTGGTGGGCTGATACGCCTGGCGGCACTACCGTCCAGGTTGAGCTGCGCACAAGCCCGGACGGCACGGTGTGGGCGCCGTGGGAGCAGGTAGATGAAGAAGCTGACATCATGGCACAAGACCCGATAACAGAGACCTTTGGCTCTCCTGTCTCCGTAAATCAGGTCGAGCGCACGCACAAATATGTGCAAAGTAGAGTGACTTTACGCACGGATAAGGTTGGCATCACCCCCATCTTACACGAGCTAACTTATACCTTCATCAACGCAGGCATAACCCCCAACCCACCTAAGCCTCAGGCTATGGCGCAAGGCACTCCTTCGGAGATACCTATGCCTTTAATTGTCAGCAGGAAGGACTGGGGCTCGCCGCAGGGTGAGAGCAGCCCCAAGTGGACGCCCAAGTACAAGCGCGTCACAAACATCATTATCCACCATACCGCGACCTCCAACAAAGACACCGACTTCGCGGCGCGTGTGCGGGCTATCTGGTACTACCATACGAATACACGCGGCTGGGGAGATATCGGCTACAATTATCTCATAGACCCCAATGGCGTGATCTACGAAGGACGCGCAGGAGGACAGGACGTTGAGGCAGGCCATGCCTACCCTTTCAACTCCAACAGCATGGGCATTGGCATGATAGGCAACTACATGACGGTCGCCCCTTCCGCCGCAGCGCAAGCCTCTTTGATAGATCTTATCTCGTGGAAAGCTAATCAGCGCGGAATAGACCCACTGGGTACAGGCACCTTCACGGGCTACACAGACTGCGGAGGCACAGTCACTTACACGCGGCCTAATATCGCGGGCCATCGCGACTTCAAAGGCACTGCTTGCGGGCAGGGCTTCAACACCTCAACATGCCCAGGCGACAAGCTGTGGAGCATGCTCCCGCAGATCCGCGCCGCGGTGGTCTCCGAGCAACCGGCTCAGCGAGCTATGTTCACGCAGCACGATACCCCGGGGAACATCGCGCCCGGCGCGACGGTGGATGTACACCTTACTGTACGCAACAGCGGCTCCGAGGCGTGGCCGAAGACAGGCCCAGGGGCGGTAACGCTGGGCTATAAATGGCTCACGCCTGATAACAAGGCGGTAAACGGGGGCTGGCAGGAGATCAGAACCAACCTGCCCACACCTGTCGCTTTCGCCGACACCATTACTGTGACCGCGAAACTTAATGCACCCAAAGCCTCAGGGCACTACGCCCTTATCTGGGATATGTATCGAGAGGGCATGGGCTGGTTTGCCGACCAGGGGTCGCCTGCCTTGAGGGTAGACGTGGTAGTTGGCAAAGGTGTTGGCGACAAGGCGGCCCCTACATCTTCGGTTCTCCCCCTTCCTGTTTACAGCAACAATCCTGAGATAGATGTGCGCTGGACCGGGCAAGACGAATCCGGCGGCAGCGGCCTGGTCTCATATGACGTTCAGTACCGGACCATACCTAACGGCCAATGGACCGACTGGAAAATGGCGACCTCGCAGACCCAGGCCGCCCTTGATGGGGACAACGGCTATACATACGAATTCCGCAGTCGGGCGCGAGACGCCGCGGGCAACGTTGAAGAGTGGCCCGACAAAGCCGACGCTTACACGAGCATAGACACCAGCCCGCCTGCTCTGGCAATAGACACACCGGTGAACGGAGCGCATGTGCAGCCTGGCGATCTGATTGTGCGCGGGCGAACCGAGCCTGGGATATTCGTAGCCGTAAACAACCAGCGTGCCGACGAAGCGGCGGGCGTCTTCACTTCAACTGTGCAAGCGAGTGGGCGAGACTTCGTGATCCATGTTACAGCAGCAGACCCGGCGGGTAACGTCTCCAGGCTGGAGATAACTGTCCAGGCAGCAGCCAGATACAACGACGTCTCTATGTCGCGCCCCGACTTCCTGGCTATCGAGTCGCTAAGCGACGAAGGCGTAATCAGCGGCTACAGCGACGGCTCCTTCAGGCCCGATAGCACGTTGACAAGGGCGCAGCTTGCCAAGATGCTGGCGATTGCTTTTCAGTGGGGTCTGATCAAACCCGCTGAGGGGAGATTCAGCGATGTGCCTGGTGATAGCTGGATGTTCCCATATGTCGAGACCGCCGCCGCACGCGGCGCGATGGAAGGCTACTCCGACGGCACCTTCGGGCCAACCGATCCTATCTCTCGTGGAGAGGTAGCACGCAGCATTGTGCTCGCAGCGGGCTGGCAGATAAGCTCTACGCACACAGGCTTCTCCGACGTGCCAGCAGATAGCTCGCTAGCCGGCTACGTAGCAACGGCCCACGCGCACGGCATCGTGACCGGAGATGAGGAAGGAAACTTCTACCCCAGCGCCCTGGCAACCAGAGGCGAGGTAAGCACCATCTTCTACAGCCTGATGCAAGCTCTACACCCGCCGGCCCCGGCAAAGCCAAAAGACGACCAACCACAGCCATCAAGCCAGGGTCAACAGTAAAGCTTTCATGAAGAGAGACACTACTGCTCGGAGCAGTAGTGTCTCTCTTCATGAAAGCTAAGCCCCTCACTTGTGGGGCTTCTTGTGCATGTGCGTAAAGCTAAGAACCTAGATACGCTCTTTGGAGCAAGTTCTGCAAGAATTGTATCAGCAGGATTATTACTATTGGTGAGAAGTCAATCGGTATCGGCAGGATCCTGCTGATGACAGCACGCACCGGGGCGAGCAGAGGCTCGGTAATATCGAGCAACAATTGCGACCAGCGATCTCGACCCAACGGGTAGAACCACGACAGTAGCGCGCGTGCAATGATCGCGAGTGTAATCAGGTTAAGAAGGCCAATCGCCAGATTATAAATTGTATCCATTAAAGAAATCTCCATACGTCCATATCAATGGTCCTATTATATACGTTTCTGTGGGTGCGCAAGTTGCACGTAGTAAATAGCAACAAAGGGGTTGCCAGAGATGGCAACCCCCTTGCCTTCAAGAGCAGCTAATCTAACTTTCTTCTTCAGGCCCGCCAGCCCCTTCTTCAGCGCCTTCGGCAATCTCAGCGGCTGCTTCCTCAGCTTCCACTTCTTCCTCAGGCTCGGCACGTAGAGCTGTTACCTTCGCCACTAGCTCGTCTCCACTCGTGAGCACAGTAACGTTGCCCGGCACAGCCAGGTCAGAAACGTGAATAGTCTTATCCAGGTCGTCGAGAACGCTTGTGTCAACCTCAATCAGAGGCAAGATGTCGCTGGGCAGTGCGCGTATCTGAATGTGGTCTAACGCCTGTAACAGCACGCCGTCGCCATTCTTCACGGCGGGTGACTCGCCGGTGAGCACCAACTGCACAGTGGTCGTGATCTCTTCGAGCAAGTTCACCACCATGAAGTCAACATGGGTAAGGTTATGGCTCACCGGATTACGCTGCACATTGTGGATGAATACTTTACGGGGCGTAGCGGTGTCGCCTATCTTCAGGTCTACCAGCGTATTGCTGCCCGCGTGCAGATAGACGCGGTCAAGCTCCCTATGGAGAACCTGTATGCTTTCTGCTTTTACCTCGTTGCCGTACACTACGCCCGGCACAAGGTCCTCTCGCCTGAGTTGTTTGCTCTGCTTGCCCGTGATCTCACGAGGCTGCACTACCAATTCATATGTCTTATGCTCGTTCGCCATTAATAAAGAAACCTCCTAGGCACGCTGCAATATCTTGCTTTTGTCAATCAGCGATTGCTGCGACTCCGGGTCGAATGCGTGCATTTTGTCCATATTGAACGCTACTTCTAACGTGTTGCCGGGCTGCACCTCTGTGCGCGAGTCCATTCTAGCTACAAGGGTAGTCTGCCCGTTGATCAGGTACATAGAAACTTCGGTGCCCATCGGCTCCACGACGTCTACCTGCGTGCGCACCATCGCGAGATCATCCGCACTCTCGTCCTCGTCAAGCGCGCCTGTGGCAAAGCGGGCATCATGGATATCCTGCGGCCTCATGCCGAAAACAATTGTCTTGCCTACGTGCGGCGCGATATAGCTGCGGAAACGAGCCGGTATCCTCAGCTTCATCCCGCCCGTCGCGCTCGTAGTATCTGACGAAACAAAGAGATCATCGCCTTGCTGCGTGACAGTCGCATTGAGCAGGTTCATAGACGGCGAGCCGATGAAGCCCGCGACAAATATATTTACAGGGTTGTTGAATAAGATGAGGGGCGTATCCACCTGTTGCAGCACGCCGTCTTTCATGACCGCAATGCGGTCGCCCATCGTCATTGCTTCTACCTGGTCGTGGGTAACATAGACGGTAGTGGTCTGTAGGCGCTGGTGCAGCTTGTTGATTGTGGCTCGCGTTTCGACGCGGAGCTTGGCGTCAAGGTTAGAGAGCGGCTCATCCATAAGGAAGACCTGAGGCTCGCGCACGATGGCCCGGCCCAGAGCAACGCGCTGTCGCTGGCCGCCAGAGAGCTGGCGCGGCTTGCGGGTGAGCAGATGCTTGATCGCCAGGCCATCCGCCACGCTCTCCACACGGGTCTTTATCTGGTCCTTAGGCATGTGGCGCAGCTTGAGAGCAAAGGCCATGTTGTCAAAGACATTCATGTGCGGGTAGAGGGCATAGTTCTGGAAGACCATAGCGATATCGCGGTCTTTTGGGGCCACGTTATTGACAACGCGCCCTGAGATAGAGACCGTACCGCCGGAGATCTCCTCAAGGCCCGCGATCATCCGCAAGGCAGTGGACTTGCCGCAGCCCGATGGCCCGACCAGCACCATGAACTCCTTGTCCTTTACCTCGAGGTTCAGATCGGTTATGGCCGTAACGTTACCGTACCGCTTGTATACCTGGTCGAATACTACGTTTGCCATCTCTCTCCTCCTTTACACGTAATGGTTTCTGTGGCCTATATTCCGACTTATCAGCGAAAGTTTTCCAGA
>JADEYI010001414.1_pt1 | contig 18418 bp, 15 predicted proteins | sample 8542331 | NCBI WGS metagenome assembly JADEYI01 (sample SAMN16510988, study PRJNA670497) | mine drainage metagenome | isolation source: biofilm near Copperflume 1 | place: Germany: Marsberg coppermine Kilianstollen | collected 2018-02
ATGCAGCCCTTACCACTCACCAGGCTCCCATCGTGGGGGACACGGTATTTGGCCTAGCTATAGGACTTGGAGTGAGCTACTAGGAGACCTATGCGTAAACTCACCTTCCTTTTGCTCGCACTGGCCCTCCTGGCCGGTTGCAGTTCGCGCACCCGCTACACCATCAATACCGACTTGGTCGGTTTCATCCCCACCAGCACCCGCAGCAACAGCTTTCCTTCGGGCTCTGCGACGCTAATTGTGCCCAGCGAGGCCGGGCAACAAATTCCTAGCCCTCAGCTTGACATCATCGAAAGCGGACATATCACCGTGAAAGTGAACATCACCAATACTGGCACTGCTCCCCTCACCGGCAATTTCGAGATTCGCATGGGGTTAAGTTCGGACACCAACATCAATGACAATTCTGGCGGCGATTTCGCGCTGGGCACAACCACTCTCAACATTCCTCCCGGTGCGCCGGACTCGGTGATGCTCAATCTTCCTCTTAGCCAAACCGAGAACAAAAACGCCCTCGACTTGATCAAAAAAGGCTCTTTCCGCATCGCCCTCAAGCTGACCGTGAATAGTTCTGGCGGAACTTACAGTATCCAACAGGCTCAGGTTTCTATTACCGGACGACCTTTCGCTGTCATCAAGTAAAAGACTGGGGACAGCCCCGCAATCACAGTTACACCAAGATTAGGGCTCGACGCTGCCGCGTAAGCCAAAGCCTTTCCCGCATCTACGCTCCTGGAGGAGAGGCTAAATGATCGCATACCCAACGTATTTAACTGTGGGGGGAATTCGCTTAAAACGCTGTCAGACTGGATATAATCTTAAGCATGATACTCACCGGCGAAGTGCTGACCATGAGTGAGCCTGCCGAAGTCGAGGCGGTTTATCTCGAGGGGGATCGGATCGCAGACTTGGGCCAGGCTGCTGATCTTTCGGCTCGTTACCCTAAAGCCAAGAAACTCAGTTTCGAGCAGATTACCCCTGGTTTGCACGATGCTCATACCCATCCGCTGCACTGGGGCGAGGCGCTGGGGATACTGGATTTAGCCGGGGTCACTGACCCCCGTGAGGCTGCCGAGCGGGTGGCGCGGTACGCCAAAAACCAGCCTGCTGGAGCGTGGGTTCGTGGGGCGGGCTACTTGCTTAGGGATTACCCTAGCTCTGTGCTGCTCGACGAGGCCGCCCCGCACAATCCGGTCTTTTTGCGCAGCCGCGATTTTCATTCGTGTTGGGTGAACCAGCAGGCCCTAAACCTGGCCCATATCAACACCCAAACGCCCAATCCCGAGGGGGGTGTGGTAGTTCGGGATGCCAGCGGCAGCCCTACTGGCTACTTACTCGAGCAAGCCCAGGGGTTGGTGCTGGAGGTGATGCCTAAGGCCGGTCTGACCGAACTCGAGCGGGGTTTGCGCGACCTGGCCAGGCGGGGATACACCGCTACTCATCACATGGGCTTGTGTTCGCTAGAGTTGGCCGAAACCTTAGCGAAAGCCCACAAGATTCCCTTGCGCTTGTGGTGGGCTTTAGACAGAGCGCATTGGCAGGGGGTTCAACCCGGCTGGCGTGGGGACTGCCTCGAGGTGGCAGCGGTCAAGTTCTTTGTGGATGGAGCCCTGGGAAGCCGCACTGCCTGGATGGTCGAGCCCTACCCAGACACAACCCATGGCATGGCCCTGGATGCTTTGGAAGACATTCGCAGTGAAGGCCAGAGGGCCCTGGAGGCAGGCTTCAGCATGGTGGCTCATGCCATCGGGACGCGGGCCGTAAAGGGTTTGTTAGAGGTGTTTGGTGATCTTGCCCCCCTGACTCAAGCCCTCCAGCGCCCTTTGCGGATGGAACATGTCCAGCACGTGCGAGACGAGGAAATCTCCAAGTTTGCTGGCCTGCCGCTGGCGATTTCAATGCAGCCGATGCACGCTCTAGCAGACACAGTTTTGGTGCAACATCATTTGCCGAGTAAGGAGCGTGAGGCGTTTCGCTTCCTCGACCTTTGGAACACCGGTTTGCCCATGGCCTTGGGTTCGGATGCTCCGGTAGCCGAGCCAGACGTGCGGCTCAACCTCGAGGCCGCAACCCACCATCCCCTCACTCCGGCCCAGTCCTTATCGCCATGGCAAGTGCTGTGGGCGCACACCAGAGGTGCGGCTCTTGCTGCTGGGTGGAATGAGCATGGCCTGATTGGCCCAGAGGCTCCTGCCGACCTTACTTTGTGGGAAGGTGGGAAGCCAATTGGGCGGGTGTTCCGGGGGGAACTCGAGCTGCCGGGGGTTTGAGTATGCGAACAAAAATGGTGGTCAAGGTTCTACCCGTTGACCAACAGCCCCGGAAACTACACCTATAGTCACCTGGCGGGGATGAGCCACGACCGGGTGAGCGACTTTCTGGCGTAGGCCCGGAGACCGGGACGGGAGTTGTGGCGGCAGGGGAAACTAACCCTGCAATATCCGGTATCTATCCTAGTTAAGCCGGATATTCGCCGGAGGCCCTTAAACCAGTCCCTTATCCGAATCCCACTCGAGTTACAGGCTTAACCCTTTCGCCCCGAGACAGCCCTTGCAACATTTCTCCCCTTATAAATTATCTCGTACCAGTCGTATTCCACCCTATGGGGTATTGGTGGAAACGCTGTTACAATGGCATGAGGTCATTGTCATGTTGGATTCCAAAACCCTCAAACTCACTCAGGATGTTCGCTCGCTTACCACGCGAGGCTTGGAGGCTCTGGCCAGAGCCCAAATTGATGTCTCCCCCTTGCGTCAGGCCCTCTTAGACCTCGAGGGGCCATTCCTGCTGGTGGTGGTGGGTGAGTTCAACAGTGGGAAATCATCTCTGCTGAACGCACTTTTAGGGGCAGATTTCCTCAAGGAAGGGGTCACGCCGACCACTGACCGCATCAACCTGATTAGCTACGGGCCAGAGCCCCGGCTCGAGGCCATCTCCCCCGAGCTGGCCCAGATTTACTTGCCCGACCCCTTGCTCAAAGATATGCGGCTGGTAGATACACCGGGAACCAATGCCATCCTTCAGCACCACCAGACCCTCACCGAGGGCTTTCTGCCCCGGGCCGACCTGATTCTCTTTGTCAGCAGCGCCGATCGCCCCTTTACCCAGTCAGAGGCCGATTTCCTACGTTTAATTCGGGCTTGGGGCAAAAAAATTGTATTGGTAGTCAACAAGGCCGACTTGCTTAGTGCGCCCGAAGTACAACAGGTGCTGGATTTCGTCAAAAAGGGAGCCGATACCACGCTGGGTCAGGTTCCACCTACCTTCGCGGTTTCGGCCCGCACATCGCGGCAGGGAGATGCGCCGGGGAGCCGGGTTCCCGAACTCGAGGCCCACATCCGCGAAACCCTGGCTAGCGAAGCCGCCCAGCTCAAGCTGGGTTCACCGCTGGGGGTGCTGACCCGGCTGGTCGCCGAGGCTAAGCCCAAGCTCGAGACCCGCCGCAAGGACATCGAGGAACAGCTCACCACCTGCCGCGAACTCGACATCCTGGCAGCGCGGCATATCGAGCGCACCCGTGCGGATTTTGCCGACCAGATGGCCCTGGCAACCGGGCAGCTCGAGGCGGTGCGGGCCCGCGGCGAAGCCTGGTTGGAGGAAAACTTTCGGCTCTCTAACTTTTTCAACCTGCTCAACTCGGCCCGACTCAAACAGAGTTTTAGCGACAATGTGGTCAAGGGAGCCAACGCCGAGATCGAGCGGAACGTGCTGGGAGCCATGAACTGGCTGGCCCGGCGTGACCGCGAGCTTCTGGAGGACGCGCTGCACCTGTTGCGCGAGGCTCCGGGCATCCGCCAGGCCATCAGCAAGGGCGAGGAGGGACAAGCCATCCAGGGCAACCTCGAGAGCGCCCTGCGCGAGTTCAACCCTGAAGAAGAAGCCCGGCAACTCAAAGATTACGTCCAGACCGCCCTACAGCACACCGCCTTGGCCGAGGTGGGGGCGGTGGGGCTGGGAACCGGGCTAGTGCTGATCTTCAACAAGATTTTGCTCGACCTGCTGGGTATTTTTGCCGGTTTGCTGGTGGCCATACTGGGTCTGACTATCATGGCCCGCCGCCGTGAGGCTGCCAAGACCCGGCTTGGGGAGCGGCTCTCCGAGTTGCGGGGAAAGCTCGAGGCCGCCCTCAGCGATAGCCTCAATAACGAGCTGGCCCACAGCAAAGATCGCTTTTCTAGCCTGTACCGCGCACCTTGCCTGCGGCTGGAGACCAGCCTCAAGGCCGCCGAAGAACAGCTCGAGCAGAATCAGATCCTGACCAATGAGGCCCAGGAACTCAGCCGCAAGCTGAACTTGGCTAGGTAGGTCGCAAAAGGCCAAACCTCAAACGACTGCCGCCGAAGGCTTATCGCGGTTTGCGCTATAAACCCAATTGGGTTGAGAAGGGTCGAAAAAGCCCTCACAGAGATGCCTATCATTGAACGAAGCGAAGAATCTGATGCACTATCCAACTCCGCAACGACCCTTGCGTAGGGTAGATTCTTCGCCGGAAAATATGTCCTGAATCAGGGTTATTAGTCTCCCATAAAGCCCACCTTGACCTGCCTCTCATGAGCCCTCGAGCCCTGTTCATATATCACAGGGAACTCGTAATCTATAACGTAACTTGGAGTTACTCGGTCTGGGCATAGCCGTGTTACGCACTCATGCCACCCAGCGCTCCAGCGGAGGATACACAATGGCAAAACTACTGGCGGTAGATGACTCTTTGGCCGACCTGAAGCTCATGGAAAGCACCCTAGCCCCCCTTCATCAGATCAGCATCTATCAGGGCAGCGAGAATATCGAACAGCGTATCGAGGCCGAAAAACCCGATTTGGTGCTCTTGGATGTGGTGATGCCGGGCCGTAATGGCTACGAGGTGCTGCGCTCGCTCAAACGCAGCGAGAGCACCAAGCATATTCCGGTGCTGATCATCAGTTCCAAGGGTGAGCCCACCGATATCGAGTGGGGCAAGCGCCAGGGGGCAGGAGGCTACCTGACCAAGCCCTACACCCCGGAAGACCTGCGCAAGGCAGTGAGCACCCTCCTATAGCCATGAGCATCCCCTTGCAGGTTTGGGTAATGCGTCTGGGAGAGCAGGTGTTTGCTCTCGAGCCGCGTGCGCTCAAGGAAGTGCTCGAGGTTTCGCGGCTCACGCCGGTGCCCCTGGCCCCGCCTTTCGTGCTGGGGCTGCTTGCCAACCAGGGCGCTATCCTGCCCCTGGTAGACCTGGGGAGGTGGCTGGGCCAGTCCACCGGTCAACCCACCCTGGCGGCAATTATCACCCACCATGGGCAAACCCTGGCCCTAGCCATCCACGAGGTGCTCCGGCTCTATACCCCGCTCGAGGAGTCCAGCAAAACCAGACCCAACCAGGCCCTTTCTGGGCAACCTTTTATAGCAAGCTGGCTGCCCTGGCAAAACACCGACATCCCCCTGCTCGACCTGGATGGGCTCATCGCCCTGCTCAACCAACAAACCCTCTCGGCCCTTAGCCCCGCCTAAACTCAAAGGAGTTTTCTATGACCGACCTACCCATCCACCACGACCCCATCCTGGTGGCCCTGTCGTTTATCGTCGCCATCTTCACGGCTTATGCCGCCCTCACCACCATCAACCGTCTTCGCCAGGGCGGTGGGCAAGGTTGGCTGGTGCTGGGAGCCATCACCTTCGGTCTGGGAGTGTGGGCCATGCACTTCACTGCCATGACCGCGCTCAACCTGGGCGTGCTGATCGGCTACAACCCAGCCCTTACCCTGCTTTCGGTAGTCTTTGCTATCGTCGGGGCGGCTATCGCCTTCAATCTGGTGCGCCAACCCCAGGTCGGTTTTGCTCGAGTGTTAGGAGCTGGAACCGCGCTGGGTGCAGGGATTGGCGTGATGCACTACACCGGTATGTACGCCATGCGCATGGAAGCCTACCTGAACTTTAGCCTGCCAATGGTGGGGCTTTCAGTGGTGGTAGCGGTGGTACTGGGCACTTTTGGCATCTGGCTGCTCACCACCCCGGCCCTGAGCGCCCTGCCTGCTCGCAACCTGCTGGCGGCTACAGTAACCGGCCTGGCGATTCCTTTGATGCACTACACCGCCATGCTGGCCGCGCATTTTAGCGCCGACCCTAACGCCATGACCCATACCAGCGCCTATGCCGGTCTGCTCTCGGTCAACTTGCTGCTGCTGGTAGCGGTAGGGGTAGTCAGCCTACCGCTGTTCCTGACCTCGCTGCTGGGCAACTCCGAGGAAATCGCCGAGTCCAGCCAAGGAGCGTAATATGGTTCCCGCCCAGAAAAAGCCTGCTCCCCAGTCCTCGAGGCCCCGCCCTGCCCCACGTCCTGCGGAGAGGCGCAGCGGAAGTTGGATCGAATCGCTCAAAATTTGGCAGAAGCTCCTGCTAATCGTGCTGGCCTTCAGCCTGCCGCTGGGAATCCTACTGGGTCTGGTGACCACCGCCCAGAACAAGGCCGTTACCCAAACCCTGGGGCAGTTCAAGGGTCTCGAGTATCTCATTGCTTTGAAAGTGGTTCTGGAAAAAATTCCTCAGCACCGGGGCCTGACCAACGCCCTACTCAATGGGAATAAAGGTGTAGCAGAACAACGCCTGCAAGTCGAGCAGGAAATAGACAAGAGCTTTATGACACTGGCCCAAGTAGATAGCCTATATGCGGCTGCACTTGGAACCACAACCGAGCTAAGCGCACTACAAAACGCCTGGAACAACTTGAAAGCCAACTCGGCCCAGATGTCTGCTCAGGAAAGTTTTCGTCTGCATACTCAGGTCATCAACGAGCAGATTATTCCGCTCATCTCGGATATCGCTATCCGCTCAAACCTCATTATCAGCACAGACCTAACTACCAACGAGCTGGTCAGTTTGGTTACTAACTTGCTTCCACAGCTTACCGAAGACCTCGGTCAGATGCGCGGCTACGGTGCAGGGGTGCTGGCTCGAGGCCAGGTCAGCATCAACGACAAGATTTTCATCGCTGGGCAAATCAAGCAGATTCAAAAAGCTGCAACCACCGTAGCAACCACCGTAAAAGAAGCTGTGAATACCACACCCTCACTGGCAAACCTTTTGCAACAAGACTCGAGTGTTGCGACCACCCAAACCGATCAAGCCATTGCCCTGGCGCAAAGCTCCATCCTGAATGCTTCGTCTGTACAAATGAGTTCGACAGACTATTTCAATCAGATTACCAAAACCATAGATGCCTACTTCGCCCTCAACACAGCAGCTCTCGACATCCTGCACAGCCGATTTGAGGCCCGCATCGAGCGTGACCAGAACCAGCAAGCCATAGACCTCATCCTCATCGCCTTGGCTCTGGCCTTTACCCTGGGGCTGGTGGGCGCGGTAGCCAGGAGCATCAACCAGCCGGTCAACTCTCTATTCAATGCAGCCCGTCGCATCGGCGCGGGCGACCTGAGCGTGCAGGTTGCGGTGCGCTCCAATGACGAGCTGGGTGCGCTGGGCCGCACCTTCAACCAAACCGTGCAGCAGCTCAAGGCCAAGGCCGAAGCCGATGCCGAGACCCTGCACAAAAGCCAGCTCATGCAGCAAAACATCGGCGAGTTCTTGAACGTGGCAATGGACATTGCCCAGGGCAACCTGACCAAGCGTGGGCGAGTCACCGAGGACGTGCTGGGCAACGTGGTAGACGCAGTGAACCTCACCGTGGAAGAAATTAGCTACCTGCTCAAACAGGTCCAGCAAGCGGCCGAATCGGTGAACCGGGGCGCTACCGACATGACCAATACCTCGGAGGCAGTGCTACAAGGGGCCGAGTCGCAAGCCGAGCTTTCGGCGCGTGCTCGTATTGAGGCCCTCGACGTATCCGACGGCATCCGCAGCGTAGCCCAGCAGATGACCCAGGACGCGCAGATTTCCGAAGCTGCCCGCGCTGCTGCCCAGCAGGGCCAAGTAGCGGTGCAAAACACTCTGGCGGGTATGCAAAACATCCGCCGCGAGGTGCAGAGCATCTCCAAAAACATCAAAACCCTCTCGGATCGCTCGCTGGAAATCTCAGAAGTGGTGGATACCATCGGTACGATTGCTCGCCAGACCAACCTCCTGGCCTTGAACGCCGCTATCGAGGCAGCGGGAGCCGGTGAGGCCGGAGCCCGCTTCGCGGTGGTAGCCGACCAGGTGCGCAAGCTGGCCGAAGACTCGGCCAAAGCCGCCGGGCGCGTGGGTCTTTTGGTCAAGGGCATCCAGACCGAGATTCAGGGCGTGGTGATTTCGGTAGAAGGTGGTACTAAAGAAGTGGAGCAGGGCTACCGCATCGCTTCTGAGGCCGGTACGAGGCTCGAGGAAATCGCCCAACTAGCTGAGCGCAACGCCCAGGCCGTGCGGCAAGTGGTGCAAACCACTCAGGAGCAAGTAGACCGTGTGCAGGAAGTAACCCAGGCGGTGCAGGGCATCTACGACACCGCCCTGCAAACCGACAGCGAGAGCCGCAAGGGCCGCGAGGTCGCCGGGCAACTCCGCGAGCTGGCCCAGTCGCTTACACAGAGCCTGGCCCGCTTCCAGTTGCCCGCCTAAGGAGCTAAATATGCAAAGCTCCGTTAAGGCGGTTCCTAAACGAGCAGGTACACCTGACCCACGGATGCCCGTGGAGCGTAGTAGTTGGCTGGATAACCTGCGACTCAGTTGGAAAATTGCCCTAATCGTAGCCGTGTTGACCCTGGCTACCCTGGTGATCGTGTTGGCAGGCTTGACTGGCCTGGCAGTAACGCGCTACCACCTGAAAGACCTCTACCAATACACGCTGGTTCCGGTTAGCTCAATCAACAAGGCCAACACCGCACTGGCCGACCTCGTACGCTACTTAGAGGTGATGCGCAATCTCCAAACCAGCCCCGGTGTGCGCATAGCTTATCTATCGCTAGCCCAGCAAGCCGACAAAACTGGCGATAGTTTTGTGGCTGACTACACCAACAATTGGGTTTCTACAGCTCGGCCTGGCTTTACCCAGATTCTGCAACAACAAGGACAGATGGGCCTGCAAGCGCAAGAAATCGCAACCCTCAAGGGACTCACTCAGGCTCATGCCGAAGCTGGTAAAGCCCTGGATGCTTTTTTCCGCTCGCTGCAAGCAGGCAAACCCGACCCCCAACTGGGACAGGCGGCGGCTGAGGGCTATCTGCGGGTACGGGGCTATCTCAACGATTTGATTACCCTAAACGACCAGTTTGCCAAACTCTCCGATGATGCCGCCTTAGCTGCCTATAATCAGGCCGTACAGCGTATGTGGATAGTGCTCGGGGTGGCTCTGCTGCTGAGTCTATTGTTGGTGGTCTGGATAACTCAGACAACCAGCCGCCGCCTGGGTAGGCTCGAGCAAGGAGCCCAGTCGCTGCGTCAGGGAAATCTGAACAGCGTCATGAAGGTGAGTGGACGTGACGAGATCGGTGCCTTAGCTCAGACCTTCAACGACGCAGTAACCCAGCTTCGCCAGGCCGCCCAAGTGCAACAACAAGAGCAGCAGCGGGCTTTGCAACTCCAGGAAAACGTAAGTCGCTTTCTGGGGGTGGCCACGGAAATCGCCGGGGGCGACCTGACCAAGCGCGGCGAGATTACCCAGGATGCGCTGGGTAGCGTGGTAGACGCGGTGAACCTTACCGTAGAAGAAATTGCCCTCCTGCTCAAGAACGTGCGCGAGGCCGCCGATTCGGTGAACTCTAACGCCGCCCGCATGAACTTCCTTACCAGCAGCATTGCCCAAGATGCCCAGGCCCAGGCCCAGGAAGTGACCCAAGTCCGCACCCAGACCGGTTTGGTTTCCGGCAGTATCCGCCAGATGGCCGAGCGGGCCAGCAACTCGGCTCAGGCCGCCCGGCAGACCCTCGAGGTGGCCCGTCTGGGACGCGAAGCCGTGACCCAGGTGATGATCGGCATGAACGAGGTGCGGGGCGAAATACAGAGCATCGCCGAGAACATCACCCTGCTCAACACCCGCTCGGCCCAGATCGAAAGCGTCGCCAAAACCCTCGAGGATTTCGCCTCGCAAACCAACCTGCTAGCCCTCAATGCCTCCTTCGAGGCCGCGGGAGCCGGTGCGGCAGGACGGCGCTTCGCGGTGGTGGCCGAGGAAATTCGTAGGCTGGCTGAGGAGTCTGCGAAAGAAACCCAGCGTGTAGGCTCGCTGGTGCGTCAGGTACAAACCGATATCCAGACTGTAGTGACTCAGGCTCAAGACGGTGTGCGCGAAGCCGAAACCGGCTACCGAGTGGCCGATACCGCAAGCAGCCGCTTGCAGGAAATCGCCAAGCTGGCCGAACAATCCGCCGGGCTGGCCTCTCAGATTTCCGACCTAGCCCAGGCTCAGGTGCCGGTAGTCGAACAGGTAGATGCTGCCGTGCAGAAAATCGCTCAGGCGGCTCAGAGCGTGGAGACTGAAAGCTCGCAGGGCCGCCAAACCGCCGAGGCCGTGCGGGCGCTGTCCATTTCACTGAGCCAAAACCTCAGCCGCTTCAAGCTACCCTAAGGAGAACTCGTGTCCACCCTACCCCTTCCCGACATGATGCAGAGCTTCTTGGACGAAGCCTGGGAATCGGTGGTGGTCTTTGGTCAAACCGCCGAATTTCTGGCCTCTGGACACTCCGAAGCCTTGGTAGTGATGGCTCACCGTCTCAAGGGTTCAGCCGGGCTGTATGGCTTTCCCCAAACCAGCCGTCTGGCTGCCCTGATGGAGCGTATCCTGCAAGGAGCCCCCTACTACAGCGAAAACCAGCGGATCCAGGCCACCGAGTTTATGTCGCAGGGTACCGCCGTCTTGAGTGAGGCCCTCGAGCACATCGCCAGCAGCAACAAAGAAAGCCAGGTGGGTCTCGAGCTGGGCCGTTTGGGCGCTGCCGAGCTGATTCAGGAGCTGGCCTTCTCTAACCCCGATGCCTTCAAAGAGCGGGCTCCCCGACCCTTCTTAGATCTCGAGCCCGAAGCGCTAACAACCCCCGAGCAGACCTCGGTAGTAGAAGAACTTCGGCGCTTCTTCCGCGAGAATGCCGACTTCTGGGAGTTTTTTGCCCCCGAAACCCACGAGCACCTCGACGCAGGGAGTCAGGCCCTGAGCGCCCTGATCAACGGCGACCCCCAGGGAATGCACCTGCAAGCCTTGTTCCGGGCCATGCATACCGTCAAGGGAGCGGCCTACTCGGTGGGCTGCAAACCCATCGGAGCCCTGGCTCACCGCCTTGAAGACTTGTTGGTGGAGGTGCGCGAGGGAAATAAGCCCTGGGAGGCTGCGCTGGCGGGAATTATCGCCGAGGGCCTCGAGACGATTGGGGCTATGCTGGCAATAGCCGAGGGCAAATATCCCAACCCCGCAACCCTGCCACAAAAACTCCAGGCTCTGGAAAATCGCCTGGGGGTAGCGCTGGGTCAGGCCAGTCCAGGCCAGCCCACGCCCCCCGTCGAACCCCCCCTGCCTATCCCTACTCCCACCACAGCTCAGCCTGGGCGTGGTTCGGTACGGGTCAGCCTGGATCGCTTGGATGCCCTGCTCAACCTGGCCGGGGAGACCCTCACCACCCGTTCGCGTCTCGAGCTATTGGCCCAAGGTTTTCAAGAACTCGACACCGTGCTGGAAACCGCTCGAGCCCGCTTGCTGCGTACTACCAGCGATTTCGAGGCCCGCTATCTCAACCCACGCCTCTCCCTGGAGTCGCCCGAAAGCACGCCTGCCGAAACCCCCAGCAGCGTGGGTAAGACCGTGCAGGAACTGTTTAGCGAACTCGAGTTCGACCGCTACGACGACCTCAATATCCTGGCTCGCTCTATTGCCGAGATGACCAACGACCTCACCGAGGTGCGTAGCGCCCTCGGTGAGCAGATCAAAGCCTTTCAGCAGGAAACTGAAGGCTTTGGCAAACTCTCGCAAAACCTGCGCTCGGAGGTCAGCCGGGCCCGGTTGGTGCCGATTGGTCGCTTCTACACCCGCTTGCAGCGCCAGGTACAGCAAGTTGGGGGCCAGAAAGAGGTGCGCCTCGAGCTAGCTGGCGAAACTATCGAGATTGACAGCGTTTTGCTGGACGGGCTTTCCGAGGCCCTGCTGCATTTGGTCAACAACGCCATCATCCACGGCCTCGAGGCTCCCCACGAGCGCCTTCTCAGAGGCAAAAGCCCCGAGGGCCACCTGTCCCTGCGCACCCGCCAGGAGCGCAGCACCCTGATCTTGGAGATTAGCGACGACGGTGCGGGTCTCAACCTCGAGGCCCTCAAACAACAGGCTGTAGAGCGCGGTCTCAAAACCCCAGCTGAGGTGGACGGCATGACCGCAGAAGAAGCCACCCGCCTGATTTTCTTACCCGGCCTGTCCACGGCCAAAACCCTCTCCGATGTGGCTGGGCGCGGGGTGGGCATGGACGCGGTGGCAAACACCGTGCGCCGCCTGAGGGGCGAACTCAGCGTGGAAAGCTGGGCCGGTCTGGGCACTACTTTCCGCTTGCGTATCCCCCAGAGCTTGGTGGTCAGCGATTTGCTGATGCTCGAGGTCGGTGGACAGAAGATTGCCCTGCCCAGAGAGTCCTTGGTCACGCTTCTGACCGCCCCCGCCAACCAGCAAAGCGTGGAGTACGACGAAGCCCAGGTGGGCATCAAGACCCTTTCAACCTTGCTGGGCTTGCCTAAAGTGCAAACCGACGAATTTTCGCTGGCGGTGGTGGAGAGCCAGGGCGGGTTGGTCGCCCTGGCCGCCGACCGCTTCTTGGGCCTCGAGCAGGCCCTGGTGAAACCCCTGGCGGCTCCCCTTTCCGAGTTGCCCCACCTACTCGGAGCTACTGTTTCGGCTACAGGCGAGGTAGTTCTGGTCTTGAGCCCTTCCGGTTTGCTCTCCATGGGCTTGGGGTCTATAGCTGCCACCAGGGTGGAAGCTTTCATCGCTGAACGTGCACCCTTGTTGCTGGTGGACGACTCCCTTTCGGTGCGCAAGATTGTCGGACAGATGTTGCGCAAGGCTGGATACCAGGTGGTCACGGCTTCCGACGGCCAAGAAGCCCTCGAGCTGCTCGAGACCGGCAACTACCGCGCAGTGCTGACCGACCTCGAGATGCCGCGTATGTCGGGCTTTGAGCTGCTAGAAGAAGTGCGCCGCCGTCCACATCTTTCCCACTTGTCCGTAGCAGTTCTGACCACACGAGCCTCGAGCAAACACCGCGACCTGGCGGTAGAGCTAGGGGCCAAAGCCTACCTGACCAAGCCCGCCGACGAGGTAGAATTAGGCCGGTTCTTGAGCGGAGTATAGATGAAAGTGCTGATCCTCACTGCACAAACCGAGCATGGCAAGGCATTAAGGGAGAGCTTTGCCCTTTCGGGTTTCGAGGTGCAAGTGGAAAGCAGCGCCCTCTACGCCATGACCCTACTCGAGCGCAGCCGCCCCGACATCATCGTCAGCAACGAGATGCTCTCCGAGATGAGCGGGCTGGATTTTTATGAGCTGGTACGGGCCGACCACCACCTGGCCATGGTTCCGTTTCTGCTGCTAGCCCCCCGAGGGCCTGCTGAGTTAGGCGACCTAGACCGCATTCTACCCCCCGACACCCTTAACCCCGAGATCGTACGCACGGCTTATCGGTTGGTTCTCGAGCTAACCCGTAAAACCGTCGAACTATCTCCCGAAGGAGTCACCCCCAAAGGAGGCATCCAGGGCAAGCTGGCTGAAATTAGCCTGTTCGAGTTGGCCCAGTGGCTCGCCAGATCGGCCAAAACCGGGCGGCTGATCGTGCAGATGGGTCTCGAGGAGGGCTCTTGGCTGTTTTCCAGTGGTCAGCTCATCCACGCCGAATATGCCAATCGCAGCGGCGAAGATGCCGTGCTGAACCTACTCATTCAGGCCGAAGCCAAACGGCACAATCCCGACAAAAGCGGGGGGTACTTCTTGTTTGAGCCCCTCAGCGAAGCCGACTTTTTTCTCGAGCCCATCACCATCCGCAAGTCCACCGACCAGTTGTTGCTTTCGTTGGCCGTGCAAATGGATCATCAGCAGCGAGGAGACGCGCATCGCGCATAGTGGCTCTGTGCGGTGGAGCCGCTACCTGAGCTAACCTAAGGGGGTGCCCACAGCGCCTAACCTCACAGAATCAACTAGGGGAGATATGCAAGGAGCCAAGGTTTTAGTCGTAGACGACAGTACCAGCGTTCGCAAGGTCTTAGAGCGCCTGCTCGCCAGCAAAGGGATGCAGGTGTTCAGCGCCGAGAGCGCCGAGCAGGGCCTCGAGCTGGTCAATCGCTCACAGCCCAACTTGATCATCGCCGATGTGGTGATGCCGGGTATGAGCGGTTTCGAGCTGTGCCAGTTACTCAAACTCAACAAGCGCACCCAGGATATGCCGGTGATCCTGATTTCGGGCATCATCAACGACGGGGTGATGGCCCAGGCCAAGGAAGCTGGAGCTGTGGCGGTGGTTTCCAAACCTTTCACCCCCGACGATCTGTTTCCCAAAGTAGAGCGCGCCCTGGCAACCCAAGTGGTTCCTACCGCAGCCCCAGCACCCCACCCCACCGCCGACCCCACCACCCCGCCCTCTTCAACCGCTCCAGTATCGTCTGAGCGACTGGTAGGAGAGTTGCGCCCTTTCCTGGACAAACCCGAAGTCGAAACGGTGTTGGTGATGAACGCCGAGGGCCACCTCCTGGCTTCAGCGGGCAACCCTGTCGAAGACGATGCGACCTTCGCGGTGTACCTACGCACCCTACTCTCGATTTCGGGCGTGTTGGGCGATAAACACCGGCTCTCGCCACTGCAGAGCCTGAGCCTGGAGTATCTCGGTAAGAGCGTGTTGGTCAACCGTATTTCCGACAATGCAGCCTTGGCGATGATCGTACGGGGCTCAGGTGGTAGCGGGGTAATTCGCTATTTAGTCTTGAAGCAGATGCCTCAACTCAAACAAGCCCTCGAGGGCTAATCTTCCCTCCTACCCCCCTTAGTAAGGGTGAAGACTAGACCTCGGGCGAAAGTAGGGGGTCTGTCAGACTGGAGGGGTGAGAGCGTACACCCCAACAGCCGTACACCCCATAAACGGTACAAGAGGAAGCCTTTGACCCGCGCCCAGAAAGCGAAAGCGTATAACCGAGCCTTGGCCAGCCAGCGGGTGATAGCTGAGCCCGTCATCTGCAAGCTGAAAGTCTTCCGCCTCCTCCAGGAGACCTATCGCCATCGCCGCCGTAGATTCGGCCTGGGCCTCAACCTTATCGCTGGTTTGTACAACGCTGACCTTCAGCTTGCTCAGCCGCTATGACTTTCGCCGGAGGTCTACTGTCTACCCGAACTTGGTATTATTCATGAAAACTGCCCTACTCGAGCTTATTCCCTTTTTCGTCGTACTTGTAAAAGCCGCGCCCGCTCTTGCGCCCATAGAGCCCAGCCTGCACCATCTTGCGCAGCAGGGGTGAGGGCCGGTATTTATCGTCGCCCAAGCCCTGGTGTAACACCTCCATTACACTCAAGCAGGTGTCCAGGCCAATGAAATCAGCCAGTGTTAGTGGCCCCATGGGGTGATTCATCCCGAGCTTCATGATGCTGTCTATGGCCTCGGGCTCGGCTACACCCTCCATCACACACTGCACGGCCTCGTTGAGCATCGGCAGCAAGATCCGATTGGCGACAAAGCCTGGATAGTCGTTGACCTCAACAGGGGTCTTCCCCATCGCTTTGGCGGCGGCTACGACTGCGCCAGAGGTCGCCTCGCTCGTCAAGTAGCCGCGAATCACCTCGACGAGTTCCATCAGGGGAACTGGGTTCATGAAGTGCATCCCGATAAAGCGCTCGGGGCGCTGGGTGGTGGCAGCAAGGCGGGTGATGGGAATCGAGGAGGTGTTGGAAGCCAGAATCGCCTCCGGCCTGAGCAGCACGTCCAATTCGCGCAACAGCTCAGCCTTGGTGGGTTCGTGCTCGACAATGGCTTCGATTACCAGGTCGCAGTCGGACAAATCGCCCAAATCCAAGGTGCTGTGAATACGCCCCAGCGAGGCATCGTGGGTAGATTGGTCGAGTTTGCCTTTTTCCAAGAGCCTGCCCATGCTCCGGCGGATACCTGAAAGGCCGCGCTCGAGAAAGTTCTGCTTCAGGTCTCTGAGCGCTACCTCGTAACCCGCCTGGGCCGCTACCTGAGCGATTCCAGCTCCCATCTGTCCCGCACCAATCACACCAATTCTGCGAATTTCCATGAACACAGTTTACTGCCGAAAGTTTGTGGGCCTATCGCCGTTTTAGCTATTTTTGCCGCTCATCCCAGTAAAGGACTACTAGGCCCTCGAGGGGGTGCACAGTGATGATAATCGTACCGATTCAGCCCATTTGCTACCACTCCAATAATGAAATCGGCCTCGGGAATCTACAGGTGTCCCAAGCGGAGCACCTAGCCCCAGTGAGTCTTGTCGCAGATAAAGCTGAGACGCGGGATGAGCGGTGCAATGGGAGATTCCTGGGCCAGGTAAAGCTCCACATCGCGGCGGTACTGGCTGTGCTTTTTTTGGTGGCTATGGGCAGATTTGAACTGCCGACCTAACGATTATGAGTCGTTCGCTCTAACCAACTGAGCTACATAGCCGCGTAGCACCGGAAGTAGTGTAGTGGAGATTGGCTCAGGCTTCAAGTCTGGCGCACGTTGGCCCCAAAACCGCTCTAACAAAACTATAGCGGCCCCTTGTACATGAGGGGCCGCCAATAAACAAGTCGGTCTTACTGCTGTGCAGCTAGGCTAACCTTGATGCTTGGCCCCATCGTGGTGGTGAGATACACCGAGCGTAGGTAGGTGCCCTTAGCCCCGTCGGGCTTGGCCCCTTCGACGGCGCGGATAAAAGCCCGCACGTTCTCAGCAATCTTTTCCGGGGTAAAGCTAGCCTTACCCACCGGCCCATGCACCACACCGGTTTTATCGTTGCGGAACTCGATACGCCCAGCCTTAATCTCGCGCACGATGTCACCGATATTGAGACCCACCGTACCAGCCTTGGGATTAGGCAGCATTCCCTTGGGGCCAAGCACCCGGCCCAGCTTGGAGCCCACCGCGCCCATCACATCAGGGGTGGCGATTACTGCGTCATAGTCGGAGCGACCATCCAGTATCTCCTGGATAATCTCTTCCCCAGCAGCGATATCGGCTCCGGCTTCTTTGGCCTCGGCAATCTTGTCGCCCTTGGCGATGGCCAGCACCCGCACGCTACGGCCCGTGCCGTGGGGCAGGGCTACGGTAGAACGCACGTTTTGGTCGGACTTTTTGGCATCAATGCCGAGCTTGACATGAACTTCAACCGTCTCGTCAAAGCGGGCCGACTTGATTTGGGGAATCAGGGCGGCGGCCTCCTCGACGCTATAGACCTTGTTCAAGTCCACCTTCTCGAGCAGGGCTCGGTAGCGCTTTCCGGGCTTAGGCATTGGGCACCCCCGTTACTTCTACGCCCATCGAACGGGCTGAACCAGCAATCATGTGAGCAGCGTGCTCGAGGTCGTTGGCGTTCATATCGGGCATCTTTTGCTTGGCAATGCTCAAGCACTGCTCCCAAGTGAGCTTACCGGCCTTCTCACGGCCCGCCTTACCCGAGCCCTTTTCGATGCCCGCGGCTTTGCGAATCAGATATGAGGCAGGTGGGGTCTTGGTAATGAAGGTGAAGCTGCGGTCGGAGTAGATGGTGATTTCCACCGGGACGATGGCATCCCCCATGTTCGCCGAGGCTGCGTTAAACGCCTTCACAAACTCCATGATATTGGCCCCATGTTGACCGAGGGCCGGGCCGACCGGGGGCGCGGGTGTAGCTTTGGCCGCCGGAAGCTGCAATTTGACCATAGCAGCGACTTTTTTCATTGCTTTTTCTCCTTTTTCCCTTTCAGGCTCCCACGAACTTCGTGGTTTTATCGCCTAAAGCGCTTTCGCGCTGTCTAAAGTCGAAGGTCTAAAGGTCAAAAGACTTTAGGCATTCGACGTTGAACCTATGATCGTACTACTTGCGAGAACTCCAACTCGACAGGGGTCTCGCGCCCGAAGATGCTCACCAACACCTTGACCTTCTGACGCTCCAGGTTCACTTCACCCACCACGCCAGTAAAGTCGGCGAAGGGGCCAGAGGACACCCGCACCACGTCGCCCTCCTTGAAAGAGACTTGGGGTTTGGGAGCTTCTTTCTTGCCTGCTAGACCGGAAATTTCCAGCAGGTGTTGCACCTCGTCGGGGGTTAGAGGAACTGGGCGAGTGGCCGTACCCACGAAGCCAGTCACACCGGGGGTATTGCGCACCACTTCCCAGGCTTCATTGACCTCGCCGAGGTCGTCACCTAAGTCCACCAGAACATAGATATAGCCCGGATAGAGCTTGCGGCGCACCACGTCTTTTTTGCCGCCATCGCGGTGCTCGATTACTTCTTCGGTGGGAATGAGCACTTGATAAATTTTATCGCCCATAGTCAGGGCTTTTACGCGCTGCTCGAGGTTGCCTTTAACCTTATC
>JADEYI010001415.1_pt1 | contig 18413 bp, 19 predicted proteins | sample 8542331 | NCBI WGS metagenome assembly JADEYI01 (sample SAMN16510988, study PRJNA670497) | mine drainage metagenome | isolation source: biofilm near Copperflume 1 | place: Germany: Marsberg coppermine Kilianstollen | collected 2018-02
GCGCTGCCGGCAACGGTTCCGATCCTAGCAGCCCGCCCCATCACGGGCGAGCGCGCCACGCGGACACCGCAGACGGACCGCGCCGCCGCTCCCCGACCGCAATCTTCCTCCGCCCTCTGGCGTCCGCCCTCCGACTCTTGCACCAGCCGCTCATCGCGGCTAGGGTCATGCTGCGCCGCTCCCGCGGCCACGCACCTGCGCGCCATCCGTCATCGGGGTCCGTCTTCCCTTCTGGGAAGGGACCGGGGGTGAGGTCACATGAAGATCAGCGGCAAGACGGCGATCATCACCGGTGCAGGCTCGGGCATCGGCCGCGCGACGGCCATCCGCCTCGCCCACGAGGGCGCGCAGGTCGTCGTCGCCGACATCAACGACGGTGGCGCCGCCGAGACCGTGGCGATGATCACCGCCGCCGGCGGCAAGGCATCCGCCGCCCACATCGACGTCACGAACCACGACGACATCGACGCCATGTTCGCCTTTGCTGGCAAGACCTACGGTGGCTTCGACATCCTCTACAACAACGCCGGCATCGGTACCGGCCAACCCCGGTTCCCCGACTGCCCCGAGCCGCAGTGGATGCGCGTCATCTCCGTCGACCTCATCGCCGTCATCGAGGGCATCCGCAAGGCGATCCCGCTGCTCAAACAGCGCGGCGGCGGCGTCATCATCAATACCGCCTCGATGGCCGGGCTCTTCGGCTACGCCGCCGACCCGGTGTACGCCGCCGCCAAGCACGGCGTCGTCGGCGTCACGCGCGCGCTCGCCGGGCTCAAGGACGAAGGCATCCGCGTCAACTGCGTCTGCCCCGGTGTCGTCAACACGCCCATGGTGACCGGCATCCTCAACAGCCTCACCGGCCCCGAGCGCGAAGAGGTCGGCCGCATGCTCGGCCGCATGCCGATGATCCCGCCGGAAGACATCGCCCAGGGTGTCTACGAGCTCATCACCGACGATGACGCCGCCGGCTACGCCATGGGCATCATGTACAACCAGCCCCACCGTATCGTCCCCGCGCCCGTCGGGCTCCCCCTCTCCTCGGGCGATGCGTCCGCGGCGACCCGCGCTTGAGGCGCGCGCCGCCACCACCGCGCCGCCCGATCCGCGCGCGCGCACCGCTCTCTCCGCCCCTCGCTGGCTTCAGTTCTTCACATGATCTGCTGCTACAATGCGCCGGTTGGAGGATGCAGGTGGTTGGCGCGCTCCCCGAATGAATTGGCTCCCCTCGCCCGAAACCAGGGCCGCTGTCTTGAAGAACCCCTTCGTGCTCGCCGGGCTCGCTGTCGTCGTGCTGCTCGGCGCCACCGCCGGCGCCCTCGTGCTCGTCGATGCCGCCCGCAACCCCGCGGCGCCCACGCCCAGGGTCGTCGTCGATCAGCCCACCTCGACTCCCGGTTCCACCGCCAAGACCGCTGAGGCCACCGGCGTCCACGGGATCGCCAGGCAGGTTTCCGCCGTCCGCTCCGCCCCCGGCAGCAACACCCCCGTCCTCGGCACCATCCCCCAGGACGCCGATGTCGTCATCGACGGCCGCACCACCGACTCCCGCTGGTACCGCGTCATCTACCCGCCCGGCTCCGAGCTCCACGGATGGATCGAAGCTGACTTCCTCAACGTCACCGGCGATGCCGCCGCCCTCGTCATCGCCACCGCCGAGCCGCCGGTCTTCGTCGACGTGCCGACCCTGCCGCCCCAATCCACCCCGATCCCGTCTGCCCCCGCGGGGTCGCCCACCGCCGCCGGCACGCCCACCTCCGGCGGCACGCCCAGCTCCGCCGCGCTTCCCGACCTCGTCATCGGCACGACGCCCACGATCTCGGGTGGCAAGCTCTTCGTGACGGTGATCAACCAGGGCCGCGGGCCCGCCCACGGTGACCTCGTCGTTGCCGTCTTCAACCAGGACGGCAGCAGACTGCTCGGCGGCGCCACCGTCCCCAACTTCACGCTCGAACCCGGCCGCAGCATCGACGTCGGCACCGGCCTCGCCGTCTCCGGCGACCAGACGCTGCTGATCATCGTCGACCCCAACGGCACCATCCCGGAGAGCGACGACACCAACAACCGCATCCTCATCCGGGTCGCCACTGGCCAGCCGTCGCCCACCTCGATCGTCCCGCCGGCCACCACCCATACCCCGCCCCCGCAGTAGTCCCGCCCGCCTCGCTCGTCCCGCGGCGTGTCGGCGCGGCATCCGGGGCGCACCCACCATCGACCATCGACCGCCCGGCGCCCTTGCGGCGCTGCCTTGCCTCGGCGTTACAATGGGCCAACTTCCGAACACCGCCAGCACCCATAGCCCGGCCCCGGGTGGTAGGACGCCGCGAAGATGACCGTTGGGCACTTGAGGTCAGACCTGCAGGCCAGCCGCGAGCGCCTCTTCGCGCCCCTGGGCGCCCTGAACGAAGAGCAGTTCCGCCACGTCCCCGCCGGCGAAGAGTGGTCGGTCGCCGCCCACCTCGCGCATCTCCTCCGCGTCGAGCGCACCTTCACCGAGCGCGCCGTATTGGCGCTGACGCAGGACGAGCCGCGCATCGAAGCCACCGGCGCGGTCAACGACGGCGACCCCGCGCTCGCGCAATCGCTCGCCGTCCCCCAGATCATCCACGGCATGCAGGCTGCGCGTCGCGCGCTCGATGACCTCCTCGCCCGCTGCGACGGCGCGATGCTCCAGCGCACCATCCTGCACCCGCGCTTCGGGCGCATGACCGTCGCGCAGATCGCCGCGAAGATGGCCGCGCACGAAGGTGAGCACGCGGCGGACGTCGAGCGCCTCGCCGCACAGTCGCCGCCCACCCGCCGCGTCATCATCCCCCTGGCGCAGCGGACGTAGGCGGAGCGAGGGCACGGGCGACATGGGCACCATCGAAGACGTCAAACAGCGCATCGATATCGTCGACCTCCTCTCCCAGTACGTCACGCTCCAGAAGGCCGGCCGCAGCTACATGGCGCTCTGCCCCTTCCACAGCGAGCGCACCGCTTCGTTCCACGTCGACCCGTCGCGCCAGACCTGGCACTGCTTCGGCGCCTGCGGCACCGGCGGCGACATCTTCCAGTTCATCATGAAGAAGGACGGCGTCGAGTTCCGCGACGCGCTCCGCACCCTCGCCGAGCGCGCCGGCGTCGCCCTCGACCAGCGCCGCGACCCGCGCGAAGACGCGCATCGCGCTCGCCTCTTCGAGATCAACGAGGCCGCCGCCGCCTTCTTCCACAGCACGCTTCTCACGTCCGATGCCGCCCGCGCCTACCTCGACGAGCGCCGCGTCGCCGCGTCCTCCGTCGAACAGTTCCAGCTCGGCTACGCGCCGAACAGTTGGGAGGCGCTGCTGCAGCATCTCGCCGCGCGGGGCTTCGACGCAAAGGACGTCCGCAACGCCGGCCTCGCCGTCGAAGGCGACCGCGGCGCCTACGACCGCTTCCGCCACCGCCTCATGTTCCCGATCCGCGATGACCGCGGCCGCATCGCCGGTTTCGGCGGCCGCATCCTCCCCGGCGAAGCGCTCGGCGCCGGCGACGTGCACGCCAAGTACGTCAACACCGCCCAGTCGCCCATCTTCGACAAGGGCTCCATCCTCTACGCGCTCGATCTCGCGAAGGACGCCATCCGCGCCCAGGGCGCCGTGATCGTCGAGGGCTACATGGACGCCATCGCCGCGCACGAGCACGGCTTCGCCAACGTCATCGCCTCGATGGGCACCGCGCTCACCGAGCGCCAGGTCGCGCTCCTCAAGCGCTACACGCGCAGCCTTACCCTCGCGCTCGACGCCGACGCCGCCGGCAGCGAGGCGACCCTGCGTGGCGTGCAGGTCGTCACCGATGCCGTCGACCGCGAGTCGACGCCACACGTCGACTGGCGCGGCGTCATTCGCCATCAGGAGACGCTCGCCGCCGACATCCGCGTCCTCACCATGCCCGAAGGCCGTGACCCCGACGAGACGATCCGTGCCGACCCGGACCTCTGGCGCAATCTCGTCGCGCAGGCCAGCCCCGTGCTCGACCATCTCTTCCAGGCCACCGCGTCGCGCCACGACCTCTCCTCGCCGCGCGAGCGCTCTGCCGTCGCCGACCAACTGCTGCCGCTCGTCGCCGCCGTCAGCGACCGCGTCGTACAGTCCCACTACCTGCAACGCCTCGCGCGTCTCGTGCAGGTCGATGAGCGTACGCTGCGCCTCGACGTGCGGCGCGCGCGCGCTGCCGGCGCCCCGCGCCGCGCCTCCGCCGATCAAACGGCCGAACTTGACATGGCACGCGATGTCAACCCAATCGTGCGCGATGCCAGGGAAGAGTTTTGTCTCGCCTTGCTTTTCCGCTATCCTGAGTTGCGCGCCGAAGGTCTGGACATCACGCCGGAACTGTTCGGGCAGAGCGAGAATCGTGCGCTGTTCGATGCGTGGATCGGACGGTCGGACGAAGGGGAGTCGTTTGAGGCATCGCTCACGCCGGATCTGCGTCCGCAGTTCGCGCGCGTTGTAAACCTCGATCTTCCTCCGTTCGATGACGATGCATTGGTCCGCGCGCTGCGTTCTACCATTGGGCGCATCGAGCAGCAGCGGCTCCGCCTCGCGAAACGCGCCAGCGGCGCCGTCGTCGCGGACATCGCGGCCGCCGGTGGCGCCGACATCGCGGCACGCGCACTCGCCGCCTGGCGATCAGGCGGCCCCGATGCGCACGACCCCGTACACGATGAGGCTGATCCCGCCACGGCCTTCGTCGACGACATGGAAGCCGGACTGAAGGTCCATCATCGGCTACTGGAGCAACAGCGCGGAACCGGGCGCCCCGCCCGGTGAGGTGGTGAATGAGCAGTAAGCGACGGGATCAGTCCACCGTCTCATTGAACGGCGATCCGCCGCACGACCACGCTGACCTCCTGGCCGACGCGTCCGAGGACCGCATCGCCGACGTCTTCTCCCGCCTTGCCGACACCGTCGCCGTCCTCGATGGCGCCCACATCGGCGCCGGCGTCCTCCCCGCCGACCCCTGGGCGCCCGAGATCGCCGAAAAGGCCGACGACGAAGCCGACGCCCTCGACAAAGAGCCGATCCCGCTCGAAGAGCAGGAGGGCATCGATGACCCCGTCCGCATGTACCTGCGCGAGATCGGCAAGGTCTACCTCCTCTCCGGACCCGATGAAAAACGCCTCGCGCGCCACATGGAAGAAGCCAAGCACATCGAGGTGATCGAGAAGCGCTGGCTCGCCGAGCACAGCCGCGCCCCCTCCGGCCAGGAGATCCTCCTCTCACTCGTCGACCAATATCACCAGTGCCAGAAGGCCGTAAAGTTCATCTCCAGGGACATCGGCGTCAAGCCTCACGCGATCGCCGACGTCATCGAAAGCGAGCGCTGGCGCGCCACCGTCGATGCGGAGATGGACTTCGATCTCGCCGCCCGCGTCGCCGAGCACCTGCACTGCGACCAGGCGGACGCCGAGCATGTCATCGTCAGGCTGTCGATCATCACCCACATCCTCCGGCCCGATCACGTCAGGGCCATCGCCGCGTACTACGGCGGCGAGCACGCCCTCATGCCCCCGCCCTGGGACCGCATCCATAAACGCTGCAAGGAAGAAGACCTCCTGCGCGATCTCTACAGCGAACTCAAGCGCGAAGGCTTCCGCGCCGAGAAGCGGCTCACCGAGGCCAACCTGCGGCTCGTCGTCAGCGTCGCCAAGAAGTACATCGGCCGCGGCATGTCCCTGCTCGACCTGATCCAGGAAGGCAACATCGGCCTCATCCGCGCCGTCGAGAAGTTCGACTACCGCAAGGGCTACAAGTTCAGCACCTACGCCACCTGGTGGATCCGCCAGGCGATCACCCGCGCCATCGCCGACCAGGCCCGCACCATCCGCATCCCCGTGCACATGGTCGAGACCATCAACAAGCTCGTGCGCGTCTCCCGCCGCCTCGTCCAGGAGTACGGCCGCGAGCCCACCAGCGAGGAGATCGCCCGCGGCATGACCGACCCGCGCCAGGGGCCGCCCTACACCTCCGAGAAGGTGCGCGAGATCATCAAGGTGTCACAGGATCCCGTCTCGCTCGAGACCCCCGTCGGCGAGGAAGACGACAGCCACCTCGGCGACTTCCTCGAAGACGAGTCGCCCCTCGCGCCCGCCGATGCCGCCTCCCACCAACTCCGCAAGGAGCAGGTCAGGGACGTGCTCAACAGCCTCACCCCTCGCGAACGCAAGGTGCTCGAACTGCGCTTCGGCCTCGAAGACGGCCGCAGCCGCACCCTCGAAGAAGTTGGGCGCGAGTTCGAGGTGACCCGCGAGCGCATCCGCCAGATCGAAGCCAAGGCCCTGCGCAAGCTCCGCCACCCCTCCCGAAGCAAGAAGCTCAAGGACTACCTCGACTAGCCCCGGCCCCGAGCAACCAGCCGACGGCCTGCGTCGCCGGTTGGAGCACAGCCGCCCCCGGCTGCGCCCTCCCAGACGCGGCGACCCTCCCGCGGACGACTCACCCGTGCGACACCGGCCACCGCCCTGCCACCTGCGGCCACGACCCTGCGGCACACTTGATCCGCCGCCCCGCACCATCTAGCCTGACCGCACAGAGGAGATCATCCATGCCCCTCTACGAGTACTACTGCAAGCGCTGTGACGGCGTCTTCGAGGCCATGGGCGTCATCAGCGCGGCGTCTGCGCCCGCTCCCTGCCCCGTCTGCACGCGCAAGGCCGGGCGCATCCCGCCGACGTCGTTCGCCGCCTTCACCATGCGCGAGGGCTACCCCCGCGCCATTCCCGACCGCGGCACCTACTGGCATCTCGAGAAGGAAGTGAAGCAGCCCCTGCGCGGCAGCTTCCGCCCCAACGAGCACCCCGAGCTCACCAGGCCCGAGCCCCGGCGCCGCAAGTCCAGGGGCGAGGTCCAGATCGAGCGCGACAAGCGCCAGGCCGCCGCCAAAGAGCAGAAGAAGATGCTCGACTCCGGCATGCCCATCATCCACGACCGCACCGGCGGTGCCGGCGGTTAGATGGGGGTCAGATGCGAGGAGGCGGCGGACGTGACGGCGGCACAGATAGCAAAATGACCGGCGTCGAACCGCCGCTACGAGCAAGAAAGGCGCTTGTATGAAGAAGGTTAGACCTACATCTGATGAGCTTCGAGACGAGTACAGACGATCCGATTTCAAGACGCTTGAACGCGGCAAGTACTATGAGCGCGTGAAAGCAAGCTCGAACGTGGTAGTCCTGGACGCCGACGTGGCGGCTGTCTTCCCGAACTCTGCCGCAGTGAACGCGGCTCTACACGCACTCGTTGATGTCGCACAGAAGGCCTCGGGTCTCACACGTCGTCCCACCGGGCCGCGGGCGGTGCGCGGGGGGCGGAGCTAACACTCCGAGACTACGGCGGCACGTACGGCGACGGCCGGCGCAACGGCCGCGGGGTCAGTCCACCACGCAGTCCTCCGCACCCAGGTCCGGCCGCAGCGCGTTGAAGATTGGGAACCGCAGGTAGCCGTCGCGCGACCACTCGCTGAAGCGCACGTGGCACACCAGCTCCGGCCGCGTCCAGTAGATCAACCGCGGGATGCGTGGCGGGTCGCTGAAGCTCGACTGCTCCACCACCAGCGGCCCCAGGCGCGCCACCAGCGCGCGCGCTTCGGCGTCGCTCAGGCCGCCGCTGACGGCGCCCACGAACTCGAACCGCCCCTGCTCGTACGCGCCCAGCAGCAACTGGCTGAACGGCTCGCCCCTGCGCCGCGCGCCGCCAAACGTGTAGCCGCCGATCGCAAAGTCGCCGCTCTGCAGCGCCCGCACCTCGAGCCAGCTCTTCGAGCGCGCGCCCGGCGTGTACGTGCCCGCCTTCTCCTTCGCGATGATCCCCTCGAGCTTCCGCCCCACGACCGCCTCGAAGAACGCCACCCCCTCGTCGTTCACGAAGTCCACCGCCGTGAACTCCGCGCTCGCCGAGATGATCTCGTGCAGCCGGTTCTTTCGCTGCCACAGCGGCCGGTCGATGAGCGAGCGCCCGTCGAGCCATAGCACGTCGAACGCCTGATAGACGATCTGCCCCGGCGGCCGTCGCTTCAGCATCGCCGGCGGCGCGTCGGCGTCCGCGCCCTCGAACAGCGCGTGCAGCCGCGGCCGTAGCAGGTCGAACGACGGTTGCCCATCTCCGTCGAGCGCCACGATCTCCCCGTCGAGCAGCGCCTCGTGTGCGTGCAACAGCGCCGGGATGCGCGCCAGCTCGCCGAACGCCGGCAACAGGTCGCGCCCGTTCCGGCCCGGCAGCCTGACCGCGCCGTCGGCGATGCGCGCCTGCGCCCGCACACCGCCCCACATCAGCTCGAACACGTGGTCGGGCGAGTCGAACGCCTGCGCCGCCGCCGACGCGAGCATCGGCGGCACGCGCAGCGGCATGCGCCCCCCGATGGAGGCGACGTTACGCTGCTCGAGATCTTCCTTCCCCTTGATCGTCATCCGGCGCGCCTGCGTCGCGCAGGCCTCGCTTCGCCCGCTTCTGCCTCGACCGCCGCCCCCTCGCCTGCTTCGCCTGCACCGGCGCGTTCCCGCTTCGTCGCGTCGATGCTCTGACGCAGCGCCTCCATCAGATCGGTCACCTTGCCGGCGACCGGCGTCGGGCGCTTGATCTCCTCACCCTCCGCCTTGCGCTCGATCAGCTCCAGCAGCGCCGCGCGGTAGTTATCCGTGTACCGCTCGGGGTGAAACTCACCCGTCAGCATCTCCACCAGCGACTTCGCCATCGCCAGTTCGCGCTCGCTCAGGATCCCCGCCTCCGGGATGTCGAGCCCCTCCGAGCCGCGGATCTCGTCGGCGTAAAACATCGTCTCCAGCGAGATCGTGTTCTCGTACAGCCGCAGCGTGCACAACTGTTCCTTCTGACGCAGCGTCACCTTCGCCAGTGCCACCAGCTTCGAGTCCTTCAGCACCTCCCGCAGCAGCGCAAACGGCTTCCCGCCCACCTTTTCCGGCTCCAGGTAGTACGTCTTCTGATAGTAGATCGGGTCGATCTGATCGAGCGGCACGAAGTCCGTGATCTCGATCGTGTGCGTCGTGTCCACCGGCACCTTCTCGAAGTCCTCCGGCTCCATCACCACGTACTGGTCCGGCGCGATCTCGTATCCCTTGACGATGTCGGTCCACTCGATGACGGCCTCGTCCTCCGGGCAGTACCGCTGCTGCTTGATCCGCGCGTGGTCCTTCCGGTGCAGCATGTGAAAGGCGACGTCCTTCTCCTCCGTCGCCGAATACAGCTTCACCGGGATGGACACCATCCCGAAGCCGACCGCGCCCTTCCAGATCGCTCGTGGCATCCGCAACTCCTCGCCGGCCGGCCCTCATCGCCGCGCCGCATCCCAAAGCTTGAAGGACGGCCGCAAGCCGTGTCAATGCGGCAGGTCACTGACGCGGCGTCAGGATACCGGTCCGCGCGCACTGCGCTGGCGGGGCGCCGTGCGTATGGGGGGAGCCACACGCGTGTCGCCGCTTGGGCTGGCAAGCTGCCGTTCGAGGTCCGTGAAGGCGTCGATGATGTCCGGCGCCTCGAACGCGCGGTTGCGGCGGCCCACGCTCACCGGTGCGAGGATCTTTGCGTCGACGAGACGGCGCACGGCCTCGTTGGTTGCCTGGAAGCTGCGGTGAGTGAGTTGCATCGCGCCGCCCACCGTGAGGATGGGAGCGCCAGGCAATCTCGCGATCAGCCGGTCGGCGGCCGAGCCGGCCCGCACAGTACCCAGCCGCTGACGCCAGGTCTGCTGGATCGACCGCGTCCGCTTCTCGAACGCTGAGGCGTCGGCCGCCGCGCGTCCGCAAGCGGTGGCAAACAGCGCGGCCCAGCGGTTCAGGCCTTCGTGCGCCTGCCGGGAGGTCGCAGCTCCCCGATACCGCGTCTTCGTCAGTGCATCGACGTAGTCTTGAGACCACGTTGCCAGGATGAGCGAGACCGGAGGCAGCACGCGTGGCGCGAGGCCGCGACGCCGCAGCACCATGTGGACCAGCGCGCGCCCGGTGCGGCCGTTCCCGTCGGCGAACGGGTGGATGGTCTCGAACTGGGCGTGCGCCAGCGCCGCCTGGGCAACCGCTGGCAGTGCGTCGCTGTTGCAGAACGCGCACAGGTCGTCGAGGAGTGGGCGGACCATCTCCGGCGGCGGCGGCACGAACGCCGCTGAACACGGGTTGTAGCTGCTGCCACCGATCCAGTTCTGCGCTGTGCGGATCTGGCCGGCATGCAACGCGAGCCTGGTGCCTGCGAGCAGCCGCCGGTGCACCTCGATCAGTTGCTCGACCGAGATCGCCTCGCCCGCGGCGACCGTACGCACCGCCCATACCATCGCATCGATGTTACCCAGGACTTCCGCCGCGGTGACGTCGCGTGGCTCTTCGCCGATGTCGCGCGCCGCTTCGGCGCGCAGGAGCCGCCGCCCGCCGATCTCCAGGCCCTCGATGCGCGACGACGCCACGGACTCCGCGCGGAGCAGCAGGCGGGCGAGCGCCTCTGTATCAACCAGGGTGGTGGCCTCGACGTTCAGCCGCGTGATGGCGGCCTCAGCGTCGGCGACGTCGGCGGCGACGTCGCCATTGAGCGCGATCGGGCGCCCTACGAGCGGGTCGGGCACGTAGGCTTCGTAGTCGCACGGCGTCCGGTCGCGCCGGGGGACGCCGGCGTCCAGTGTGCGTTCCCACCTGCAGCGGATGATCCTGGCCAAGCAGCCTCCTTATTCAAACTTATCGTATAACATTGAATAACCGGTGTCCATATTCAGGCATCTCGCTACAACCTTGAATAGACTTTCGAGCCATTCAAGGATGCGGGCCGCCGGGTCCGCGCGCAGCGGCCCACCCGCTTGCATCCTGCGCGCCCACTCGCCCCTCCGCCGCCCTCGATCCACAATAGGGGCGCCGCGTCACCGCACGGCACCGGGAGGCGAGATGAAGATCGGCGTCAAGATCGGCCCCGCGCTCGGGCCCGAGGTCGCCCGCGCCGCCGTCGAGGCCGAACGCCTCGGCTTCGATTCCGTCTGGCTCAGCGAGCGCGTCGTCACGCCCCTCGCCCGCCCGCACCCCTACGACCCCGCGGTCGACCCCTGGATCGCCCTCGCCTACGTCGCCGCCGTCACCGAGCGCGTCCGGCTGGGCACCAGCGTCAGCCAGATCGCCCTCCGCCCGCCCGTCCTGATGGCGCGCGAGCTCGTCACCCTCGACCGCCTGTCGCGGGGCCGCGTCATCGCCGGCGCCGGTGCGGGCTGGGTCGTCGACGAGTTCACCGCCACCGGCGTACCGTTTGAAGACCGCGGCGGCCGCCTCAACGAGGTCATTCGCGTGCTCAAGCACCTCTTCACGCACCCCGCCGAACCCTGGCACGGCAAGTACTTCGATATCCCGCCCGTCGGCATCGTCACGCCCCTTACCCCCGGCGGCCCGCCGATCTGGGTCGGCGGCATCAGCGAGGCCGGACTGCGCCGCGCCGCCCGCTACGCCGACGGCTTCATCGCGCTCGCCCGATCGCCCGATGACCTGGCGAAGGTGCGCGCGCGCGTGCTGGAGCTGCGCGCGCGGTACGGCCGCAACGGCGACTTCCCCGTCTGGACGCAGACGTCGCCGCCGGAGAGCGTCGACACCGCGAAGGAGATCGCGCGCCGCTGGCGCGACGCCGGCGCCGACGGGCTGATCCTCACCTACGCGGGCGAGGTGCCGGATGCCTTCCTTGCGCTGTCCGACGCCGTCCGCGCGCTGATCGAGAGCGCCGCATGAACGATGAGCATCCCCACGCCGTCGAAGATGCCGTGCTCGGCGCCCCCGGCCTGCTGCCGGATGGCGCCATCGGCATCGATGCCGGCTTGACGCTGACGAAGATCGCGCACGCCCGCCACGAGCGCATCGAGCTCTCCGTGCACCCGACGAGCCGGCTCGGCGAGCACGCGCCGTCCGGCGATACCGCGATCGGTGCCACCGGCGCCCGGATCGCCCGACCCGGCAGCGGTCCGGCTGTGGAGGTCGAGGAGATCGACGCGGCCGCCCGCGGCGTCCTCGCCATGCTCCGCTCTGCCGGCCGCGAGCCGCCGAATGAGTTCGTGCTCGCGCTCGCCGGCACCGGCACCGCCTTCGCGGCCGTGCGCCTCGACCCGGCCGCTCCTCGTCGCGTCGGCAAGCTCTCGCACCTCGGCGGCACGCCGCTCGGCGGAGGCTCGTTCCGGGGTATCGCGCGCCGCATCGACCCCGCGCTCGATTACACGACGATGATCGTGCTCGCCGAGCGCGGCGACCGCCGCCGCGCCGACCTGATGATCGGCGACGCTTATCCCGACGGCATCGGGCGCGTCGGCCCCGAGCTCACGGCCGCGCACCTCGCGAACCAGGGCGACGCGAGCATCGAGGACGTGCTCGCCGCGCTGCTCAACCTGCACGGCGAGAACATCGCACAGATCGCCGCCTCACGCGCGCTCGTCGCGCGCATCCCGCGCATCGTGCTCGCCGGCGGCTTCGTGCACAACAACCCGGCGCTCGTCGCGTCGCTGACGTCGATGATCGGCAGGTTCGGCGTTGAGGTCGAAGCGGCGCCCGCGCCCGGATTCGCCGGCGCGGTCGGCGCCGCCCTTGCCGCCGTCGAAGTCAGAGATCTGCGCATGGAGGTGGCGGAATGAAGCTTGGTGTCGTCTTCCCCCAGACCGAGATCGGCAGCGACCCCGTCGCCATCCGTGACTACGCCCAGGCGGCGGAGCAACTCGGCTACCACCACGTGCTCGTCTTCGACCACGTGCTCGGCGCGCACGTCGACCGCTTCGAAGGGCGCTTCCGGCCGCCGTATCACTACACGACGCCGTTTCACGAGCCGTTCGTCCTCTTCGGCTACCTCGCCGCGCTCACGTCACTCGAGCTCGTCACCGGCATCGTCATCCTGCCCCAGCGCCAGACGGCGCTCGTCGCCAAGCAGGCCGCCGAAGTCGACGTGCTGACGCGCGGCCGCCTGCGCCTCGGCGTCGGCATCGGCTGGAACCACGTCGAGTACGAGGCGCTGGGCCAGAGCTTCCGCAACCGCGGCCGCCGCATCGAAGAGCAGATCGCCCTCATGCGCCGGCTCTGGACCGAAGAGCTGGTTGACTTCGAGGGCAAGTACCACGTCGTGAAGCAGGCCGGCATCAACCCGCTCCCCGTGCAGCGCCCGATCCCCGTCTGGATGGGCGGTGGCGTCGACGCCGTCCTCCGTCGTATCGCGCGCATCGCCGACGGCTGGTTCCCGCAGTTCCGTCCCGGCCCCGACGCGAGCGAGACGCTGGATCGCCTGCGCGGCTACATCCGCGACGCCGGGCGCAAGCCTGAGGACGTCGGCATCGAGGGCCGCATCAGCATGTTCAACACGCCGGAGCCCGAATGGGGCGCCGCGCTCGAAGGCTGGCGCGGCCTCGGCGCCACGCACGTCGCGGTGAACACGATGAACGCCGGGCTCGCCTCGCCGCAGGCGCACATCGACGCCATCCGCCGCTTCAAGCAGGCAGCCGGCTGACCGGGACGCTGGGTTCGTTTGTTGTCGGGGGTGTGACCAGGCGGCGTGGGCGCTCAGCCCGCGCGCACCCACCGCCGCTACGCCCGCACGGGAGCATCCTCGAGTTCGAAGCGGAACTCCTCGATCACCGGGTTCGCAAGCAGCTTGCGGCACATCTCCGTCACCTGCGCCTCTGCCCGCCCCCGGTCCGGCGCATCGATCCGGATCTCCATGTACTTGCCCGCGCGCACCGACTCTACGCCGCTGAACCCGAGCGCATGCAACCCGCCCCGGATCGTCAGACCCTGCGGGTCGTTCACCGTCGGCTTCAGCGTGACGTAGACGCGGGCCAGGAACATCGCCCGCAGCATCCCCAAGATCCCTCCGTGCGTCAAGCGCACCGATGCCCGGTCGCTCTGCGGCCCGCGGGCGTTAACCGCCCGGCGTCCAGAAGTTCGTGTTCCGCGGCTGCGCCTCGCTCCGCCCGCCCGCGCGTTCCCCGGCGCCGCCCGGGATGATCGAAGGGTCCACCGCCGCCCGCGTCGGGTCCTGGAAGTCGTCGAACGTCACCTCGTCCGTCGCCGTGTCCAGCACAGCGTACGAGAGCTGGAAGGCGTTCCGCGCATCGCGCGCCTCGCCCGCTGACCCGGGGTTGATCACCAGCACCCGCCCCACGCGCTCTGCCATCTGGTAGTGCGTGTGCCCCAGCACCACGTAGTCCGCGTCGATCTGCGCCAGCCGGCTGATACTCGGGCTGTTCGGGTAGATGTACTCGTTGTGCGGCTCGAAGGGGCTCCCGTGCACCATGACGAGCCGCTTGCCGTCGACGCGCGTCTCGAGCCGCGACGGCTGCTCCGCCATGTACGCCAGGTCGTCCGCGCGCACCCACGACGCCGAGCGCGCCCGCTCGCCCCACTTCCCGAGCAGCACCTCCTCGTGGTTGCCGAGGATGTAGCGTGCCCCGCGCTCGCGCAGCAGCTCCATCACCTCGTTCGAGAAGCGGAACTGGTACACCGCGTCGCCCGCGCACAGCAACTCATCGACCTGCCCCATCCGTTCGAGCGTGACGCGTAGCGCCTCAGCGTTGCAGTGGACGTCGGACACGATCCCGATGCGCATGACCCAGTATCGCCCGCCGGCCAGGGAGCCGCGAGCCGTCCTCACCTGCGACAGCGTCAGACAACGGACGACAGATCGACGAGACGGCGGCTCTGCTGTCTGCTATCTGTGGGCTGTCCCCCGAGTCCCTCAGTGATGGTGCGCCCCACCGAGGATCGCGTCCTCGCGCGCGCGCATCGCCCGCTCGTCCTCCACCCGCTCGTGCTCGTAGCCGAGCAGGTGCAGGATCCCGTGCACCAGCAGGTGCGCCACCTCGTCGTGCAGTGCCTGACGGTACTCCACCGCCTGCCGTCGCGCCGTGTCGAGCGAGATGACGACGTCGCCGAGGTGCGGCGCCGCCCCGTCCGGCCGCGCGAACTCCTCGCCCGCACGCTGCGCGAACGACAGGACGTCCGTCGCCGCGTCGGTCCCGCGGTACGCGCGATTCAACTCGCGCACGACCCCATCGTCGGCGAGCAGGATGCTCAGCTCCGCCGGCCGCGCGACGTCCTCCGCCTCCAGCGCGTGCGCCGCCAGCCGCTCGAGCGCGATCTCGTCGACGCCGCTCGCGTCGGCCTCCGCCTGGAGTTCGATGATGTAGGTAGTCACGTGCCGCCGCACTCCCGCCGCGGCCTGGCGTCACCGCGCTTCGACGCCCGCCGCCTGTTTGGCGAGCGGTCTCACGATAGCAGTCCGGCTCGCGTCACGGTCGCGCGGCGCACCGGTGGCGGGGACGCGCTTGCGGAGGGCCGACCCGGGCGATGCCGCCGGACGGCGACCTCATTTTGGTCTATCGTGGTGTCAGGTGGACGGCGCCCGCGTTGGCCTCCCGCAGCGCGGCGAAGTATAACTCGCGGTGCCCGAGCAGCCACTCCTCGGCGATCCGGAACCCGAAGTGGTGGGCGAACGCGGTCACCGTCTCGGGGTCGTACGTTTCGGGCGGCAGTCGATCCTCGACGTAGCGGATGGCCTCGAGGACCTCACTCGGGATCTGGATGCGCTCGTTCAGCATGGTCACCCCTCCTGTCCGAGCCACCGTGGGGATAAGCCAATCGTAGCACCGCTGTCAACCCCCCGCGTCAAGCGCGGCGGTTCGCGGGTGGGGCCGCTCGCCTACCGCGCGAGGCCGATACGATCAGTGGTGCTGATCATATCTCGCAGACGATAATGGAGGAGGGAGGACGGTTCATGGTCCTGGATGAGGAACGCACGTACTTCGAGACGCACAAGAGCGAACTCCTTGCGCGCTATCGGAATCAATACGTCCTGATCAAAGGCTCGAATCTGATCGGGGCATATCCGAACGCGGAGGCGGCGTACATCGCCGGGCTGGAGAAACTTGGCGTTCAGCCGTTCCTTGTGCGTCAGGTGCTCGACAAGGAACCTGTCGGCGTCGTGCCGATGATGTCGATTACGCCATCGAATGCCGGTCTATAACCACTACTACCCGGACGGCAACAATCAGATCAACACAGGCGAAAGCGCACGCCTGCTCGCCGCTGGCGGGCCCACGATTCCGGTTGCGGTGAGCCTCACGTCTGCGCTCGCCGATCTGCTTGAGAGAGAAGGTCGGGCGCCGCCCGCCGCCATCACCGGCCGTGCGCTCATCGATACGGGCGCATCATTGTGCATGATCGACGAGTCGGTGATCGGCGCGCTCGGTATCCCGCCGTTCGGTTATCAAAGCGTCGCTGGCGCAACTGGAACATCGAATCAGGCAACATATCCCGCCAGCCTGTCCTTCCCTGGCACGCCGATCCCAAATATTTCGTTCACGGACTTCATCGGCGGGCCGCTGGCGCAGCTCGGCATCCTGGCGCTGATCGGCCGCAACGTGCTGTCGCAGTTCGTCCTTGTGTACAACGGGCCGGGCGGGCACGTCAGCCTGTCGTTCTGAAGCTGAGCCTCACCCCGCCCCCTCCCGCAGCATCCCCACCACCCCGCGCAGCCGCGCCGTGCTGTCGCGCAGCCCGCCCGGACGGTTGCGCGCCAGCCACAGCCGCTCGTACTCCGGGATCGCCGCATCGACGCGCTTCGCCGCGCGCCGGAACCCCGCGCGCACCTTCGCCGCCGATGCCCCGTTGACGCGCGCGTACTTCGCCGCGCCGATCTCCGCGCCCGCCGACGCCAGCGCCGACCCGCAGCCCAGCTCCTCGACGATCAGCGTCGCGTCGTCGCGGCGCATGCGCGATGCGTCGAGCCGCGCCGTCAGCGCCGCGATCTGCTCCAGCGTCTCCTCGAAGCCGCCCGCCCGCACGCGCTCCATCGGCCAGCTATTGTCGAGCGGCAGGAAGCAGAGCTGATGCGGCAGGGTGCCGTTGCGCGACTTCGCGCCATTCACCTGGTACACGTTGCCGAGGTCGAACGCCACCCTGCCCGTAACGCCGCTCGGGTCGTCGAACGCGTGCAGGCTCAGCGAGCCGGCGATGTCCATCTCCGCGCTCGCGCCCGCCGACCAGCTCATGGATGCCCCGTACAGGTAGCCGAGCCACGGCACCGGCGCCGCCTGCGTGTGGCCGTTGTCGCCCCACTCCGTGTTGAGCAACCCCGCCGCACGATGCCGCCGCCCATTCGTCGCCGCGCTGCGGATGTTCGCGACGGCGTTGTCTGTCCGGCCGATGAACGAGTTCCAGCCGCCGGCGCCCGGGCAGACGTAGAAGGGCAGCCCGGCTTTCGCGTACGCCTTGCCGTCCGCGTCGAACGGGTGGTCGTGCTCGTATCCCCACTCGAGCACCGTCGCGTCCCGCGGCACCTCGCCGATCAGCTCCGGGTGCTGCGTCACGATGTCGCCCCAGAACATCATCCTGCGCCCGTACTTCTCGCAAAGCGCGTGGACCTTCAGCAGAAACTCGAGATACACGCGCCCGGCGCCCCGCTGCGCCACCGCCTCGCTGCTCTTGCCGAGCCCCAGGTCGAACGTCTCGTCACAGCCGACGTTGAACAGCGCGCTCCGAAAGTGTGGCAGCAGCTCCGCGTACAGCCCGTCGATCAGCGCGAGCGAGCGCGGGTCCTGCGGGTCGAGCGTGAACGGCGGCAACCGCCCCCACGGCAGCTTCGCGCCCCGCGGCGACTCCGCGAGCGCGTTGTACGGCTTCTTCTCCAGCCAGCGCGCCATGTGCCCGAAGCTGTTCTGGTTCGGTACCAGCTCGATGTGCCGCTCCCGGCAGTACGCGTCGAGCGCCAGGATCTCCTCGCCCGTGAACGGCGATGCGTCCTTCCACACCGCCTCGTGCCGCTCGTACGCGAAGGTGTGCTCCATGTACAACTGGAGCTGGTTCACCTTCCAGCCCGCCAGCATGTCCACGAGCGCGTACGTCGATGCCATCGTCGGCACCTTGTCGCGGCTGACGTCCAGCATCACCCCCCGGTGCGCGAAGTCCGCCCAGTCCTCGATGTGCAGCCGCGGCAGCCGCTTCCCGAACTGCCGCACCAACTGCGTCAGCGTCGCGAAGGCGTAGAACATGCCCGCGGCGTCGTGCGCGACGATGGAGACGCGCTCGTCGCCGACGGTGACGTGGTAGCTTTCGCGCTTCGGTGTCGCCTTCTGGTCGATGACCGCGACGGCGCCCTCGCGCTCCGCAACGCCCGAGGCAGCGCGGATCTCCCAGCGCACGCCCGCGTACCGCTCGAGCGCCGACTGCAGCGCCCGCGCGCCGCGCATGCCGTTCGCGATCGCCTCCGGCGCAAGGATGATCGTCCGCCGGTCGGCGAGCCGCAGCCAGCCGCCCCGCAGGTCGACGCGCTGCGGCACCGGGGCGAGGAGCAGGGGCGTGCGCTGTGCCATGGTCTGCTGATCCTACGCGCCCTCCCTTCCTGCCGCCAGCCACGCGAGGAGGAACCCTGATTGCGCCCGCCCGCCCGCGCTCCGATGCCATA
>JADEYI010001416.1_pt1 | contig 18405 bp, 18 predicted proteins | sample 8542331 | NCBI WGS metagenome assembly JADEYI01 (sample SAMN16510988, study PRJNA670497) | mine drainage metagenome | isolation source: biofilm near Copperflume 1 | place: Germany: Marsberg coppermine Kilianstollen | collected 2018-02
ATCCAAAGCCTTTCCGAGCTGAATGCGTTGCGCACTAAACTCGCTCAAAACCATATCGAACCGCTGGTCATCAAGACCAATTAACGTCCATTCGTACGTTCCCCCCCTGTGAATGCGGGGGGCCATCCATGTATTACCGCGCCATCACCAGCCTCTACCCGACAGCAGATTTCCTACCTCTCGCCTAAAGACGGCGTGCATAACGCAGGGTATCCATCACCACCAAGAACGAACACACGATCAGCAACCCAACTGCCAGCCATTCGTTCAGCGGCTGCACAACGAACAAACTGGCAACCCCCAAAGCGCACAGAAAGATACAGCCATGCAACATGCGCCGTGCAAAGTATTTGTTGATGCGGTACCAGTGTTCCTCCGATTCGAATGTCCGGGAGATGCGTATTCCATAAAGCCAGTTAGGCGGGATTTTCTCGAACAGCAAAGGCAGACTGAAGAGTGCGAAAAGCACGGCGAAACCGAGCAGCAATGCCGCCAATAACGCATTATTGGGTGACAACGCGAATAAGTGCCTCATCCGCCTTCATCCTCATTGCCCAGCTGGCGGAAATCAATTCCCAGGGAATTGAGCTTGCGGTACAGGTGCGTGCGCTCCATGCCCACGCGTTCGGCGAGCTTGCCCACTTTACCGCCGCAGAGTTGCAATTGCTGCTGCAGATAGGCACGCTCAAAATGCTCGCGGGCCTCGCGCAACGGCATCGCCAGAAGATCCTGTTTAACCAACGGTTCGTCAGCGCTGTAAGGCTCGAGGGCGCTTTCCACATCCTCCAGGGACACTTCGCTTTCGTCGCCGAGCATCAGGCAACGCTGCACCAGATTCTTGAGCTCCCGAAGATTGCCGGGCCAGGGATAATTACGTAGGCGATTCTGGGCCGCCACACTGAAACGGCGATATTTGAGATCGCCGCTGTCCGCGAATGCGTCGGTGTAATAGCGCAGCAATTCCGGCACGTCTTCACGATATTCCCGCAATGGAGGCACACGCACCGTGACACCTTCCAGGCGCGCATAGAGATCGCTGCGAAAGTGCCCATCAGCCACCCGATTTTCAATCTCCGGGCGTGCTGAAGACAATATGCGCAGTTCCAGGGTCTGGGGGGTGCGCCCGCCGACGCGTGTGTAGCTCCCCTGTTCCAGCACTCTCAGCAGTAACTGCTGTACTTGCGGCAGCATGTCGGTTAGGTCGTTCAGGAACAACGTGCCTTCGCGCGCCTCATCCAACCATCCAGGTTCGACACGCCCCTCCTGTTCACGTCCCAAAAACTTAATTTCGATTTCATCGGCAGGCAAGCCCGTCAGCATTACATTCACAAACGGTCCGGCGGCGCGCGAACTTAGGGCGTGAATATGATGAGCGATGCTTTCACGCCCGGTTTCAGGCTCACCTACCAGTAGCACCGCCGTTTCATGCGGCGCCACCCGCCGACATTGATCACGCAGAATCTGCATGGGCCGGCTTTTCCCCAGAGGTTCCAGCGGCGATTGCGGTCCGCGGCCGGCGCGCTGCGCACGCGCTTGACGACCCACCTCAATGGCATGCCCCACTGTGCGCAGCAGTTTGGCAAGCGATAGGGGTTTTTCCACGAAATCCAGCGCGCCCAGTTTGGTGGCCTCGATGGCGGTCTCGACGGTACCGTGGCCGGACATCATCACCACCGGGAACGACAGCGGGGTTTCACGGCTCCATTCCTTGAGCAAACTGATGCCGTCCATATCGGGCATCCAGATATCCAGCAACACCAGATCAAGATCGTGCTGGGCGTGAGCTGCGCGCGCTTCCGCGGCGTTGCTGGCCACGCGCACCTCATAGCCTTCTTCGGTAAGAATCTCCCGGACCATGTCACGGATGTCCGCTTCATCGTCCACCACCAGAATTTGTGAGGCTCGCATGCTTTCCTCCTAGGCGCCGGAGTGCCGCCGCAGGCTACTGAGAAGCGTACTGGTGCGCCCTTCCTCGGTGACCGGCAAACGGATGATGAGTCGCGCGCCGCCTTCGGAATTATTGTGGGCGCGGATACTGCCGCCGTGTTCCTCGGCGAGTTTTTTTACGATGGCGAGACCCAGACCGGTGCCCTTGGGTTTGCTGGTCACATAAGGCTCGAATGCCTTGCCGAGGATATCGGTATTGAAACCCGGACCGTTATCCTCCACCACGATCTCCGCCATCTGTTCAGCGCCGCGGTGATAATAATGCGTGGTGATCTTCACCCGCCCGCCCTTGTGTCCTTCCAATGCCTCTTGGGCATTCTTGAGCAGATTGTGCAGCATCTGGCGCATGCGGCCGGCGTCCGCGTACACCGGCGGCAAGGCTTCGTCCAATTGGAGTTGGATCACCACGCCTGATTCACGCACTCGATAGAGTTCCGCCACTTCGCGCACCAGCGCGTTGAGGTCCAGCGGCGTGAACTCCAGTGCCGGGGTGCGTGCATATTCACTGAAGGCATTGACCATGGATTTCATGGCCTCTACCTGCTGAACGATGGTGTGGGTGGCACGCTCCAGCACATCCTCGTCCTCGCCCTTGAGCTTGCCCAGGTATTTGCGGCGCATGCGTTCAGCCGCCAGACGTATGGGAGTGAGCGGGTTCTTGATTTCATGGGCCAGGCGCCGCGCCACCTCGCCCCAGGCGGCATCGCGCTGCGCTTCGATAAGCGCGGTCAGGTCATCGAATACGATAACGTGGCCCGGAGGCGCCTCGCCGCTGCCCGGTAAAGTAGTACAACTCACCATGAGCATGCGCCGTCCGCTGGAACCCTGCAGCAGCATTTCCTCACGCCATTCCGTTTCTCCGGCTTCAAGATGTGCGCGGCAGGCGCTCACAAATTGGCCAAACAGCGAGGCCGCGCCGCTCAATGGCGTCAGGGATTTATTCAAATGCTGCTGCAGCTCTACACCAAGAATGGCGCCAGCAGCGGGATTGATGGTCTTGAGTATCAGATCAGCATCTATGGAGATCACGCCGGAGGACAGGCGTGTCAGTACCGCCCTCAAGTAACTGCGTTCGTTTTCCACCTGGGCGCGACTCCGGCGCGCAGCTTCCTGCGCCAACGACAACCGCTGGATCATTTCATTGAATGATGAAACCAGGTAGCCAACCTCGTCGCGCGAAGGCAACGGCAAACGCGTGCTGAAATCACCGCGCGCCACACTGCGTGTACCCTCTACCAGATTCTGGATGGGCTCCACAAGTTTGCGGGCGGCCACGAATGCGACCCACACGGCCATCAGCACCGACAATAGCAATACCAGCGACAAGGTCAGCATGAAACTGTACTTGAGCGGCTGCCGCAACACCGTGAGTTCGCGGTAATTGGAATAAGCTGCCTGTACCCGGTTAGCGAGATCGCTTTGTTGATCGGCCACCGGAAAAATCGCCTGCAGTACTTCCGGACGCCACCACAGCCCCCCCACGATCACCGGTACCAGCGCACGGATATGCAGGCCGTTATCACCCGCAGGATCCAGCCCTACATAGACATGGCCGCTGCGCGCCCGCATGAGCATCTCCTGCCCCGGTAAATCCGGGATCAGTTGTGCCGGCAGTTCGGAACTGGTGGCGATGATATGCCCATCCTCACCGCTCAGCAGGGTAAGTTCGGCGGCACCGCTTTGTTGCCGCAGCATGTTCATCTCCACCGCCACATCGCGGGGTGCGGTGACCGCCAGTGTATTGCCTATCGTCTGGGTACGTGTCAGCAGTTCCCGGACGCGCAATTGCAGGGCGGTGCGCGACAACTCGATGGCATCACCCAGGGCTCGTTCGACGCGCACGTCAAACCAGGAATCAATGCCACGGCTGATGAATTGCACGGAAAAATAATACACCAGCACCACCGGCACGATGGCCAGCGCCACGAACATGACAACCAGCCGCGTGGTCAGCCGTGAGCCGATGACGTTGCGCCGGTATTGCAGAACCAGCCGCACCAGGTTGAAGCCGATGATGATCAGCAGTATTCCCACGGCGATGGCGTTTAGCAGCAGCAAGCCGCCGTGGAGACGATCGAAATCCATTGAATTCTGCGTGCTCTTGCTCAACAGAATAAGCGATACCAGCATGACGATCATGCCGGCGGCAATCACCGATGGCATCAGGTAACGTTTCATGAAGCGAGCACCCAAGCGTACCAGTCACTGGACAGATCCCAACCCTTGAACCATGAAGCAATGAGCTTCAGCGGACCGGGGAAATCCGTGATATCGAGCACCGCGCGCATGCGGATCATGTAGCGGGCGCGCGGTTCCAGCAGACTCGCGTCAATTACCGGCAGGTCGTTCACCTGGCCGAGGTTGGTAATGGCATCCTGGTAACTGACGAAGCTCTGCTGTTCACCGCTGTTCAGATTCTTAATGATGAAACGGCGGGTGAGCGGATGATAACTGATCTGAAAGCGCTCGGTGAGCGTCGCCACTGTCTTGTTCCAGATGAAGCTGCGGTGTTTGATCACTTCAATCTGCCACTCCACCGTCAGCGGCACACCGTTTTCGAGTGCGTTAAGTGCATCCTGGCTCATGCCCAGATCCACGTCGGCACTCAGATAATAAACGCCGTTCAACAGTTCCGTATAGGCGGTACGAATTACGAAACCGCCATGGCTATCATCCGCACCCGCCGTTGACGCCAGACAGCCCAGAACCAGAATGCAGACCAGCGCTGTCGTCGCGGTGCGGCGCAGAGCCAGGGTGAAACCGGGTGTGTGCCTCATGCGCCAAAAGTTCCCTCAGGTTTTTTCCATGCAAGCATAATAGAATCCGTCCATGCCGTTTTGACCCGTGAGTATTTGCCGGCCGGGAAGCTTGCTTACGCCCCACCGGGCATTAAATCCCAGCGGTTTCGCATCTGCGTGCGCCTCCAGGAACGCCCGCGCCTGCTCGGCATTTTCCTCGCAGAATACCGAGCAGGTGGCGTATAGCAGCTTACCGCCGCTGGCCAGCAACGGCCAGAGTGCCGCGAGCAGACGCGCCTGCAGCACCACCGCGGCGCTGACGTCTTGAGGTCGGCGGTGCACCTTGATATCGGGATGACGGCGGATCACGCCGCTGGCGCTGCAGGGAGCATCCAGCAGGATGCGCTGGAAGGGTTGGCGGTCCCACCAGTCCCCCGGATGAACGGCATCAGCCGTCAAGACCTTCGCCGACAAGCCCAGACGTCGCAGATTCTCATGGATTTTGCCGACCCGTGCTGCGTCATTGTCGAGAGCCACTACCTCGCCCGCATCAGGATAACGCTCCAGCAAATGACAGGTTTTGCCGCCGGGAGCGGCGCAGGCGTCCAGGACGCGCATGCCCGGCTGCACATCCAGCAGTGCCGCGGCCAGCTGCGCGGCCTCGTCCTGCACTGAAAATTTCCCGGCGGCAAAACCAGGCAGCGTTTCTACATTCAGCGGTGCGGCCAGTACCAGCCCGCCCGCGGAAAATTCACAGGGTTGCGCCGTAATGCCGTTGGCGGCAAACTCCTCCAGCAACGCGGCGCGCGTAACCAAACGGCGATTGGCGCGCAATGTCAGTGGCGGTCGCTGGTTATCGGATGCAAGTATTGCCTGCCAATCCTGCGGCCAGGACGCTTGCAGGCGATCGATAAACCACTTTGGATGCGCGTAAAGCGCTTCGGGATTTTTGGACAGCTCGGATTGGAATCCCGCCTGTTCACGCTGAAAGCGACGCAACACGGCATTCACCAGTTTTACCGCCCAGTCCTTGTGCAGGTAGCGGCAGGCTTCGGCGGTTTCCTTGAGAGCCGCATGTGCCGGTATGCGCATTTCCGTGAACTGATAAAGCCCCAGCAGCAGCAACGCGTGTATATCGAGATCACGAATCTTGAGCGGTTGCTGCAACAACCGTGCAAGCCAAAATTCCAGCCGTGGACGGAAACGCAAGCCGCCATAACAAAGTTCCTGCAGCAGCGCGGCATCGCGTCCCTCGAGCGTGGCTGGCTTTAGCTGACGCACCGCGCTGTTCAGATAGAAGCCGTCACGCAGCACGGCTACCAGCACGGTCGCCGCAATCGCACGCACCGATATCCCCGCCATCAGACGAAACGTTCGCCCATGAGTGCACGGCCACGGGCGAAATCAACCGCCGGCATGCGGCGCCGGCCTGCGGCTTGCAGTTGCTTGATACGCAACACAGCTTTTCCCGTGGCCACGTCAATGCCTTCGGGTCCAGCATTGATCACCGTCCCCGGTGTATCGGGTGCTGCCGTGGAAATTGCCTGCGCACCCCAGATACGCAGCCACTCTCCACGCCAATGGGTATACGCCACCGGCCATGGATTATAGGCGCGCACCCCGCGTGCGATCTCCGTAGCCGGTGACATCCAATCCACACGTGCTTCTGCACGCGTGAGCTTGGCTGCATAGGTCGCTGCGGATTCATTTTGCGGCACGCGCGTGACCTCCGGCAGCGCCGCCAGCAGTTCAACCATGGCCGCCGCACCCAGCGTTGCCAACCGCTCATGCAGGTTTTGGGCGGTATCGTCATCGCGAATGGCGGTTCTGCGCACGTCCAGCATGTCACCGGTATCCAGCCCCTGGTCCATCTGCATGAGGGTAATGCCGGTTTCCGTGTCGCCAGCCAGGATGGCACGTTGTATGGGGGCCGCCCCGCGCCAGCGCGGCAGCAGTGAGGCATGAATGTTGATACAACCATAGCGCGGAACTGCGAGCACCGCAGCAGGTAACAACCGTCCATAGGCCGCCACCACCATGACATCGGCTGCAGATGTTTCCAGTTGCAGACGGGCGGCGGCAGACTTGAATGTTGCGGGCTGCTGTATAGGAAGAGAATGCTCCAACGCGTGACGCTTGACGGGCGAGGCCATGAGTTTGCGGCCGCGGCCCGCAGGCCGGTCCGGTTGGGTCCATACGCCGACGATCTCATGGTGCGTTTTGATCAATGCGTCCAGAGCCGGCACGGCAAATTCCGGTGTACCTGCAAAAGCGACGCGCAACGGCCTGGTCATATGCGGCCTGCAGGCGATGGGAATTTCACTGGAAAGAAGGCGCTCAGATTGCCGGTGCGGTGTCGCGCACGCCCTCGCGTTCATCGCGTTGTTCTTTTTCCAGTTTCCTGCGGATGCGTTGGCGTTTGAGTTCCGAGAGGTAATCCACGAACAGCTTGCCGTCCAGATGATCGATCTCGTGCTGGATGCACACCGCCAGCAGGCCGTCGGCGTCGAATTCCAGCGACCGGCCATCGCGGTCTTGGGCGCGTACCCGGACGCGTTCGGCGCGCTCCACTTCCTCGAACACCCCCGGCACCGACAAACAGCCTTCCTGCATCTTCTCCTTGCCATCGCGGCTGAGGATTTCCGGATTGATGAAAACCTGTGGTGCATCGCCGTGCTCGGAGACATCCACCACAATTACCCGCTGATCCACGCCTACCTGGGTGGCGGCCAGACCGATGCCCGGCGCCGCATACATGGTTTCCAGCATGTCGGTCACCAGCCGGCGGATCCCCGCGGTCACGGCCGCGACCGGTTTGGCGCGAAGGCGCAAGCGGGGATCGGGGTAATGCAGGATGGTGAGCAAGGCCATGGTGCTATCCGGATGGGGTGGGTAACCCCCATTTTTCAAGGGGGGGCGTTTTATTCCTCATGCACTTTTGCACAAACTGCTGCTAAAGTTATGATGCTATTAAAAAGTTGCCCGGCAGCTCCGCAAATTCAGGAGGCCCGCCGCTGCCGCGGGAGGGCCTGGAAACCGTGGGGATTTGTCAGGCGAGTCGTGGAGATTGACCAATGAAAGATTATAACGCGACCCGCTGCCTAACTGCCCTATGCTTGGCGGCGGGCTTGCTGGTAGCCTGCGCCAGCGCTCCGAAAAAGCCGCAACCCGCTCCGGCCGCGCCTCCGCCGCCCGCGCCCCTGGCGCAAACCCCGCCGGCCGCCGCGCCGCCGGTGGTAATACTGCCCCAGGCACCCCGTACATATGTAGTCAAGAAGGGCGACACTCTTTGGGGCATCGCTTCCCTGTATCTGCAGGATCCCTGGCGCTGGCCGGACATCTGGTATGCGAATCCAGCCATCAAGAATCCCCACCTGATCTATCCGGGCGACGAGTTGATGCTGGGTTATATCAACGGCCGCCCGACGCTCACGGTGGTGCGTAACGGCCAGGTGGTCAATGAAACTGCAGCGGCCGCAACCAGTCTGCCGGTGGTGAAGCTCGAACCGCAGATACGTTACCAGCCCCTTAATCAGGCCATCCCGACAATCCCGCTGAATTCAATTCGCCAATTCCTGAGCGGCACCCGCGTGGTCAGCAAGGGCGAACTCGAGCATGCCGGATATCTGTTGCGCTCCCTGGACGGCCGCCCGGCGGTGGGCGCGGGCGGCGAAGTCTATGCCCGCGGTCTCAAACCCGCCGATGGCAGCCGCTATAACCTGTACCGGCTGGGCGATAAATATGTGGATCCGGAGAGCGGCGATATTTTGGGCTATCAGGCCACTTACATTGGCGACGGCAGTGTCGAGCGCTGGGGCGATCCCTCAAAGGTCCTGCTCACGGCCACCGCGCAGGAAGCCATGGCCGGCGACCGTTTCCTGCCGGTGGTTGCCCAGGAACTTAACCAGGATTACTTGCCGCATCCCCCCGCCAAACCGGTCCAGGGGGACATCATTGCGGTCCTCGGCGGCGTCGCGGAAATCGGCCAATATCAGGTGGTGGTACTGGACCGCGGCACTCAAGCCGGTCTTGATGCCGGCACGGTGCTCGGAATTTACGGGCGCGGCAAGAAAGTCAGCGATCCTTATGCCTTCGACGGTCTGAGCGGTTCGGTGAAACTACCCGAGGAACGCGAAGGCACGCTCTTGGTATTCCGCACCTACCCAAAGGTCAGCTATGGTTTGGTGATGGACGCCAAGCGCGAAATGCACCTGCTGGACGTGGTCAAGAATCCATAACCCCCAAGGGGAATTGGGAAATAGACGCACAGGAAGCGAACTATTGGTTGGCCCTGGTCCGGGCTCCCGGTCTGGGACCCGCCGGTTTCTCGGCTCTGCTGGCCCGCTGCGGCTCGCTGGCCGGAATCTTCGCCACCTCCCGTGATCTCTCCGGTCTTGCCGAAGATACCCGTGCTGGGCTCGAAAATCCCGACTGGGCGGCCATAGAAAAGGACCTGCGCTGGCTCGAAAATGCCGGCGCCACCCTGCTGCCCTGCACCGATCCCGCCTATCCGTCCCTGCTCAGGCAGATTGCCGATCCGCCCATGATCCTGTTTGTGCGTGGCGATGTCAGTCTCCTCGGCAACCCGCAGCTGGCCATGGTCGGCAGCCGCAATCCCAGCAGCGAGGGCCGGCGCAACGCCGAGGAATTCGCCGCTTACCTGGCGCGCTGCGGGCTCGGCATTGTGAGCGGCATGGCTCTCGGTATCGATGCCGCCAGCCATCGCGGCGCTCTCAAGGACGGCGGCACAACCATCGCCGTCTGGGGCACTGGTCTCGACAGGCCTTATCCGCCAAGTCATCGGCAACTGGCCGAGGAAATCGCGGCCCGAGGATTGCTGGTCTCGGAATTCCTCCCCGGTACGCCGCCGCTGCCGCACAATTTTCCGCGCCGCAACCGCATCATCAGCGGTCTTTCCGTGGGCACGCTGGTGGTGGAAGCGGCGCACACCAGCGGCTCACTCATCACCGCGCGTCTCGCCAGCGAACAGGGTCGTGAAGTTTTCGCCATCCCCGGCTCCATCCATAATCCGCTGGCGCGTGGCTGCCATCGCCTGATCCGTGAAGGCGCGAAGTTGGTGGAATCAGCCGGCGACATTCTCGAGGAACTCGCGCCCCTTTTGAAACTCGAACCGGCAAACGTGGCAAGTGCTTTGCCCATGCCGGTGGTTGATGCAGACGATCCCGAGTATCGGCTGCTCTTGAATTCCATGGATCATGCACCCACTTCAGTAGACTCGCTGGTGGAGCGCACTGGATTGACGCCCGACGTGGTTTCCTCCATGCTGCTGATGCTCGAGCTTCAGGGCCAGGTGGAAGCAACGCCGGGCGGACATTATTCCCGGGTAATAAAGAGGCCGACGTCATGATGAAAGAGAACGTACTTGACGTGCTCATGTACCTGTTCGAAAACTACCTGGATGACGATGAGGAAGAAACCGAGACCGATCGCGAATCCCTGACGGTGGAACTGGAAGAAGCCGGTTTTCCAAAAGCCGAGATCAACAAAGCCTTCGATTGGCTGGAAAATCTGGCGCAGAATCCGCCGGCATCCGAACCGTCGCTCAACCGCCACGACGGTTTCCGCGTATACGCCGAACAGGAATTCACGCGTCTCACCACCGAGTGCCGCGGCTTCATTCAGTATCTGGAAAACATTGGCATCCTCGAGGCCGCGCAACGCGAAGTGGTCATCGACCGTATCATGGCACTGGAGAACAACGAGATTGATCTCGAACAGGTGAAATGGATCATCCTCATGGTACTGTTCAACCACCCTGGCCAGGAAGACGCGTACTCCCGCATGGAAGACTTGGTGTTCGATGACGCACTTGGCGTGATGCACTGAGCGCCGCTGGCCAGCCACAGCGTGCCGGCGCGGCGGCATTTGCTTCCGCCGTCGAGGCCCCCAAAGTCCTGCGGACTTGCCGCCGCGATGCGGTTTGTAGTATTGCTGTATATATATGAGTGAAAACCTAGTCATTGTTGAATCCCCCGCGAAAGCCAAAACCATCAAGAAGTACCTGGGCAAGGGCTTCGAGGTACTGGCCTCCTACGGCCACGTGCGCGATCTGGTGCCCAAGGAGGGCGCCGTCGACACCGAAAATGATTTCTCCATGAAATACGCGCTCATCGAGCGCAATGAAAAGCACGTTGACGCCATCGCCAAGGCCCTCAAGAAGGCCGGGGCGCTGTACCTCGCCACCGACCCGGATCGCGAAGGCGAGGCCATTTCCTGGCATCTTTACGAAATCCTCAAGGAGCGTGGCGCCCTCAAGGATAAAGACGTGCATCGGGTGGTGTTTCACGAAATCACCCAGCGGGCCGTGAACGACGCAGTGGCCCATCCGCGCCCCCTGTCCACGGAACTGGTGAACGCCCAGCAGGCGCGCCGCGCTTTGGATTACCTGGTGGGCTTCAACCTCTCGCCGCTGTTGTGGAAAAAGATCCGCCGCGGCCTGTCCGCCGGCCGGGTGCAGTCGCCGGCGCTGCGGCTCATTTGCGAGCGCGAGGATGAAATCGAGAAATTCAAGATCGAGGAGTACTGGAGCATCGCCGCCAATGCGGAGAAAGATACTCAACCGTTCGGTGCACGGCTTTACCAGTACGCCGGGCAGAAGGTCGAACAGTTCACCTTCCGCGACGAGCAATCCACACGCGCCGCGGAACAGGCCTTGCTCAAATCCGCCGGCGGCAAACTCACGGTGGCCTCGGTTGAGAAGAAGCAGCGCAAGCGCAATCCGGCGGCACCCTTCACCACTTCCACCTTGCAACAGGAAGCCTCGCGCAAGCTGGGTTTCGGCGCGCAGCGCACCATGCGCACCGCCCAGCAGTTGTACGAAGGCATAGATCTCAGCGGCGAAGGCGCCGTGGGTCTCATCAGCTACATGCGTACCGACTCCGTGAACCTGGCCGCCGAAGCCGTGGCGGAGATCCGCGAGGTCATCGTTAAGCGCTATGGCGAGGATCACCTGCCGGAATCCCCGCGCGTCTACAAGACCAAATCCAAGAACGCCCAGGAGGCCCACGAGGCCATCCGTCCAACCTCCGCGGCACGCGCCCCGGAAGATATCCACGGCAAACTCACCGAGGAACAGCGCAAGCTTTACGAACTCATCTGGAAACGCACCATCGCCTGCCAGATGGAGCAGGCGGTATTCGACACCGTCACCGCCGATCTGGATGCGGGCCACGACAGCACTTTCCGTGCCACCGGCTCGGTGATGGTGCTACCGGGCTTCATGGCGGTATACCAGGAAGGTCATGACGACAATGTCGGCGATGAAGAGGAACGTCTGCTGCCGCCGCTCGAGACCGGTGAAACTATCGCCCTCAAAGACATCCAGTGTGATCAGCATTTCACCGAGCCGCCGCCGCGCTATACGGAAGCCAGTCTGGTGAAGGCGCTGGAAGAGTACGGCATCGGCCGGCCCTCGACCTATGCCACCATCATCTCCACGCTGCAACAACGCGAGTATGTGGAAATGGATCGCAAACGTTTCAAACCCACGGATGTGGGCCGCGTGGTCAGCAAATTCCTGACGGAGCACTTCACCCAGTACGTGGACTACGATTTCACCGCAAAAATGGAAGACGAGCTGGATGCGGTCTCCCGCGGCGAGAAGGAATGGGTTCCGGTGATGCACGAGTTTTGGGATCCGTTCAAGAAGCTGGTGGACCACAAGGAAGAAAACGTTTCACGCAAGGATGTGACCACGGAGAAAATGGACGAGAACTGTCCGAAATGCGGCAAGCCGCTTTCCATCCGTCTGGGACGGCGCGGACGTTTCATCGGTTGCACCGGTTATCCCGATTGCGATTACACCCGCAACCTGGACGAAACCGCCGAACAGGCACAGGCGCCCACGAAAGTGGAAGGCCGGCAATGCCCGCAATGCGGCTCGGACCTCATCATCCGCCGCGGTCGCTACGGCAAATTTATCGGCTGCTCCGGCTATCCCAAATGCAAATTCATCGAGCCGCTGGAAAAACCCCAGGACATGGGAGTTGAATGCCCCGAGTGCCATCAGGGCACCTTCCTCAAGCGCAAATCCCGCTACGGCAAGATCTTCTACTCCTGCTCGCGCTACCCGGATTGCAAATATGCCATCTGGAACCCGCCGCTGGCGCAAGCCTGTCCCAAGTGCGCCTGGCCGATCCTGACGGTCAAGACCACCAAGCGCAAGGGCACCGAACGCGTATGTCCGCGCAAGGAGTGCGGTTTCGCCGAACCCGCGCCGGAGCTCGCGCCGCCACAGGAGCCGGAAGCGGCGGTGGCGAACTGAAGCCCGCCCATGAGCATGCCCCGCTGGCCGCTGCGAGGTGCCCGGAAAGCAATATGGGGTGGCGGCGTTATCGCCTATCCCACGGAAGCGGTGTTTGGTCTGGGCTGCGATCCGCTGAACGCGGGCGCCGTGGCGAAACTGCTCGCCATCAAACAACGCGACACCGCCAAGGGTTTGATCCTCATCGCTGCCGACATCATCCAGCTTGATCCTTTCATGGACTTGTCCGGCAAGCTGCGGGACCAACTGCTCAGGACCTGGCCGGGACCGGTTACCTGGGTGGTGCCTGCCGCCCCGGGCGTTCCCGAGTGGCTCACCGGCGGGCGCGCCACCCTCGCGGTGCGTGTCACCGCCCACCCGGTGGCGCGCGACTTATGCACTGCCACCGGTTTGGCACTGACTTCCACCAGTGCCAATCTCAGCAGCCATCCGCCCTTGCGTTCCGCACTGGCAGTACGGCGTCTGTTGAGGAACAACCTGGATTACATCCTCCCCGGCAGCGTCGGCGCGCAAGGCAACCCCACTGAAATCCGCGATGCGCTCACCGGCGAGCTTTTGCGGGCGGGCTAGAGCATGCAGGACATCAATCTCCAGAGCGTTGGATCCTATCTGCATGGCTTGCAGGACAAGATTACCGCGGCGCTGGAAAAGCTGGATGGAAAACAGCGGTTTCAGCGCGACCCATGGACGCGCGCCGAGGGCGGCGGCGGCGACAGCCGCGTGCTGCGTCACGGTGAGGTGTTCGAGCAGGCGGGCATCAATTTTTCCCACGTACACGGCAAAATCCTGCCGCCTTCCGCCACCGCCCACCGGCCGGAACTGGCGGGACGCAACTGGCAGGCCCTGGGCGTGTCGCTGGTGCTGCATCCCTGGAATCCCTATGTGCCCACCGCTCACATGAACGTGCGCTTTTTCGCCGCGCCCAAAGAAAAGGAGAAGACGGTTTGGTGGTTCGGCGGCGGTTTCGACCTCACGCCGTATTACGGTTTCGTGGAGGATGCGCGTCACTGGCACCGCAGCGCGCAAGCCGCCTGCCAAGCCTTCGGCAAGGACGTCTATCCGCGCTGCAAACAATGGTGCGACGAGTATTTTTTCATCCGCCATCGCCGCGAGCCGCGTGGCATCGGCGGTCTGTTCTTCGACGACCTGAACGAGTGGGATTTCGAACGCTGCTTCGCCTTTATGTGCAGCGTCGGCGACCATTTCCTGCCGGCTTACACACCGATCGTGGAAAAACGCCGGGCGCTGAAATACGGCGAGCGCGAGCGCCAGTTCCAGCTTTATCGCCGCGGCCGTTACGTGGAATTCAACCTGGTGTATGACCGCGGCACCCTGTTCGGCCTGCAGTCCGGCGGCCGCACCGAATCCATCCTCATGTCGCTGCCGCCGGAAGTGCGCTGGGAGTACGATTACAAACCAGAGACGAATTCTCCGGAAGCGGAGCTGGTTGAGAAGTTTCTCAAACCCAGAGATTGGGTTTGAGGAATGGGTAGTGGGTGGGAGCGGCCATCCGATGTACAGGGATGTACAAGTGCTGCAGGAGGCAGGATGCCGAAAGCAGCCCGGCCGCGATAATCGCGATGGAGACCGTCGCTCCCACAATCAACAATGATTCCCGACTAGTAGGGAAATAAACTCCATGAATAACCGCCCGCCATTTCATCTGGCATTTCCGGTGCACGACCTGGAAGAAGCCCGGCGCTTCTACGCCGGTCTATTGGGCTGCCCCACCGGCCGCGAATCGGACCGCTGGATTGACTTCGATTTCTTCGGCCACCAGATCGTGGCCCATCTCGCGCCACCTGAACGCGACACCGCCACCAACCCGGTGGACGGCGAAGACGTTCCGGTGCGCCACTTCGGCGTGATCCTGGAATGGGATCAGTGGCAGGTGCTTGCTGATAAATTAAAGAAAGTGGGTGTGAAGTTCGTCATCGAACCCGGCATCCGCTTCAAAGGCCAAGTGGGCGAACAGGCCACCATGTTCTTCAAAGACCCCAGCGGCAATGCCTTGGAGTTCAAGTCGTTTCGGGATACATCGCAGATTTTTGTGCGGGAATAATCAGGAAATTTGATTGTGGGGTTCCGTTCCAGCCCAACTATCTTGGTCGGGCGCTCGTCTCAATGCGACTCGCTCCCGCACGACAGGTGGCTTTTATTTCGCGCAAGGAATGTGCCACGCCCGCGGATGCGGGAACCCGCTGAAAAACCGCGGCCGGAAGCCGTGCATTCAAAACGTCGGCAATGGATTGCCGACCCACACAACTTCAGAGTGCACAAAATCCCCCCTCACCCTTTCCTCGGCAACCATTCCTTGCGTTGCCCTACCTCCCACATCCCGGTAGTCGTCTCCCACAGGAGGAAAGGGGGGTAAGGTACGGAAGACCTTTTACATCCTACATGCCGCTCTGGCCGGCAATCACGCCGGTGATCACCAGCGCCACCACCAGCACTCCGATCGCCACATACAGCCAGTCGCGCACCCGTGCGCTCACATAGATGCCGACCAGGAGCCGGGCCACGGGCGTGAGCAGCAGCACCACGATGGCTGCGTCCAGGAAGGCGCTGGCGTGCAGTCCGAGGCTGGCATGCGCGGCAGTGTGCATGATCCGGCGCAGGGAGCCGCTGGGCGTCGCCGGGATGTGCGCGCCGCCGTGGGCAAAGAAAATCGCGAGCCCCACGGCGATGAGCAGCGCGCACAGCACAATGCTGACGCGCAAGATCCAGATATTCAGCAGGCGGCGCTCGCGCGCAATTCCGTTCATAGATTGAACAACCCCTTGAGCAGCATCTGCAGCGCCACCAGCAACAGCACCACCGCGAACAGTTTGCGCAGGGTGGCCACGGGCAACATCCTGACGAGGTGGCCGCCGACATAGGCGCCGACAATCACTCCCAGAATGATGGCCCCGGCGATCACCGGCGGAATATCTCCGTGGGAAAGGTAGAAACCGGCGCTGGTGGCGGCGGTGATGCCGATCATGAAATTGGAAGTGGCGGTGGACACCCGGAACGGCAGCTTCATGATGCGGTCCATGGCCAGCACTTTGAAGGCGCCGGAGCCGATGCCGAGCAACGCCGACAAAAATCCGGCGCCGATCATGATTCCGAAGCCCGGCATGACGCCCACCACCCGGTATTCCACCCACTGGCCGGCTTGCTGATAACGGCTGCCGAGACGCAGACGCCGCGCCAACGGCGAACTCTCCGGCGCCCCGGCCACATCACTGTGCTGGGGTCTGAAGGACATGATCGCGGAGTACCCCAGCACGATGCCGAAGAGCGCAAACAACAGGCGTGCCGGCAGATGATGGGCCACCAAGGCACCGATCAGCGCGCCGCTGGAGGCCGCGATCTGCAGGAACAGCGCGGCGCGCACGTTGCTGAGCCCCGTGCCCACGAACCGCGGCGCGGCGCCGGTGGAAGTGGCGATGACGCCGAACAGGCTGATGCCGACGGCTTCGGGAATGGGCAGATGAAACGCCAGTGTCAGCAGCGGCACGATGATCATGCCGCCGCCGAGCCCGGTGAGCGACCCGACCAGCCCGGCCGCGATGCCGCCGAACAGGATAACCATCACCATCAGTGACGCGGACATGGGTGGCGCGTGTTCCAGTCAGGGATTAAAGAGGCGCGGATTATACAACGGCGAACTGTGCCACCCGCGATTCAGCGGCCGGCGCGATGACGAAAACAACTCACCAGATGGTCGTTGACCAGACCCGTGGCCTGCATGAAAGCGTAACAGATGGTGCCGCCTACGAATTTGAAACCGCGCTTTTTAAGATCCTTGCTCATGGCGTCCGAAATCGCGGTGCGTGTTGGCACTTGTTGCATGCTGCGCCGACGGTTACGGATGGGCTTGCCGTCCACAAACCGCCAAATATACGCATCGAAGCTGCCGAATTCCTTTTGCACCGCTAGAAACGCCCGGGCATTGATAATGGCGGCCTTGATCTTCAGCCGGTTGCGCACGATACCGGTATCCTTCAAAAGCCGCGCCGCGTCGCGTGCCGTGAAACGCGCGACTTTCTTCGCATCGAATCCCGCGAAGGCCTGCCGGTAGTTTTTGCGCTTGTGCAGGATGGTGGCCCACGACAGTCCCGCCTGCGCACCTTCCAGGATGAGAAACTCGAACCAGCGCCGTTCGTCGTGCATCGGCACACCCCATTCCCGGTCATGGTAATCGCAATACAGCGGATCGCCTGCCAACGACGCCCACGAACAACGTTTGACGGATTTGCTTGCTCGCGTCATGCAGCGAATGCAGGTGCCTTGCCGCCGGGTTGCGCAGTTTTATACCAACGCTCGAACTCGACGGCACGCGCATGTCCTTCCGGCGGCGCCCAGGCCGCGAAGTCCTGTTCAAGGATTGGCAGGTAAGGACCGGGCTTCACTTCCAGCACCACGGTGGAGGGCGCGAGCGTAACCACCGCATGCCAGGTGCCGGCAGGATTTTCCAGGCCGTAGGTGCCTCCGCCGGCGGACAGCGGCGTGCGCGTCACGACCGTGCCGCTGTCATCGAAACTCAACACCAGCATCTCACCGCTGATGATCAGCAGCAGTTCCCATTTGTCCGGATGACGGTGCGGACGGATATAAGTGCCGGGCTCCATGGCCATGCACATGCGCTGGATGCTCTCGTCATGGGAGGCGTGCAGATTGTGATGGGTGCGCAGCCGCGGTGAGACAAGCGCAGCCGCATGCAGTCCGGCAACAAGCTCGCGGTTGATGAGTTTCATGCCGGACAAGCACTCAGTGGCGCGGGTGGATCATTATAAATGTCCGGCCGCCTGACAACGGCCGGGATCCTGGAAATAAGCTTGCCGGCGAAAACCCCATAAACCCTGGCGCGGCTTTTCAGGTGGTCCACTGCACCATGGACATGATGTGGTGTTCCATGCCATCCATGGGCATGCTGGCACTGGCGACGATGGCGATACTGCCAATACCCATGGGCTCGATCATGCAATGGAATCCCTGGGTGTCCATTTGCATGCGCTTGTCCACATGAATGTGCGGCAGCAGCAGCAGCGTGACCGCGCCGTGCGGCGTCATCATCACCAGCTGCGCGCCCATCTGACCGTGCATATAAAAGGTATTCGCGTAGGTAATCGGCCCCATGCTGCCCTGCAGTTTGGCGCCCACACGTTCCAGAACCGCGCCCACAGACGCATCGTCAATGGGTGTGGTGCTGGCCAGCAGCGCCTGGGGCTGCTGCATGACGTGCTGCACCACCGCCTCCGCGAGCGGCATGTTGCGCTCGCGAACATTCACCTGCCATGCAGCGATGCCCACACCGACGGCGAGCACCACCGTGGCGGCGGCCGCCAACCACGGATACGTGCGCCGGCGCGCAGGCCGGAAAGTGGTATGTAACACAATACGCGCTTCCAGGTCTTCGGGGACGTCCACCGACAGCGCGCGCGCCAAACG
>JADEYI010001417.1_pt1 | contig 18398 bp, 16 predicted proteins | sample 8542331 | NCBI WGS metagenome assembly JADEYI01 (sample SAMN16510988, study PRJNA670497) | mine drainage metagenome | isolation source: biofilm near Copperflume 1 | place: Germany: Marsberg coppermine Kilianstollen | collected 2018-02
TATAAAAAAGCAATAGCTTCTGCAAATTGGTGTAGGGCTTATGCGTGCTAAATCAAGCAGAGGAAAACGTTTTGCCGCTGATTGGTTTTGGGCCTGAGAAGCCCTGGGCCGTAAGCACTGCCCCCAATTGGGAGTTCTCTTGCTGGGTCCTCATGCACACAGAACCGCTCAATTCGTCTGACGCATAGGCCCTGCAAATTGGTGAGGAATAGCCTGATTTCTGTGACTGTTGTGCTCATTCCTTTCTGGACGTAAGAGATATAATGGATATACATCAAGATCATATAAAGGCGCAACAACTATGAGAGCCACCGCGACTACATGGCTATCAGCCGCTACTTCTCGCTCCCATAGCGCCAGATTGCGGGCCTATGCCGCGCTTGGGCTGGGGGCTGTCTGCATCGGCTTTTCGGCTATCTTCACCAAGTGGGCAATTGTGCCTGGGCCTGTCTCCGCCTTTTATAGGGTGGCGATTGCTTCTGTTGCTCTTGCGCTGCCTCTGGCTTTGCACGTGGCTCGTCAGCAGGCCAAAGGCCCTGCGCTCTTGCCTGGAGATGCCAAAAGGAAGATGTCGTCTGTAGGACTGGCTCTAACCGCGCTGGCGGGCCTCTTTTTTGCCCTCGACCTCGGCTTCTGGAATACCTCGCTCGCCTATACCTCGGCTGCCGACTCGACGTTGCTCGGCAATATCTCTACTTTGTGGGTGGCGTTAGGCGCTCTCCTTTTGTTCCATGAACAGCTAAAGCGGCGCTTCTGGAGCGGGATGCTGCTGGCCCTTGTGGGTGCTGCTGTGGTGGTTGGGCGCGATGCTTTTGAAGGAGCAACCCTGGGGTTGGGCGACTTGCTTGCGGTGGGGAGCAGTCTCTTCTACGCATCCTATATGCTCTGCACTCAACGTGCCCGTCGCTATGTGAGCACGCTGCCATTCATGTGGGTGTCATCGGCGGTCGCCACTCTGTTCTTGCTTGCGTATCTGCTTGTGGTGGGCGATCCACTCTCCGGCTTTTCGGCGCAAACTTACCTGGCGTTGCTGAGCCTGGGCCTCGTCTCTCACGTGCTTGGCTGGCTATCCATCAACTATGCGTTGGGCCATCTACCCGCCTCCATCACAGCTGTGACCTTGCTGTTGCAGCCGGTGATAACCGCCCTTGTAGCGGTGCCTCTCCTCAGCGAAAATCTTAGCTTCTACCAGATCGGCGGCGGGGTTCTGGTTCTTCTCGGTGTCTATATAGTCAACAAGCGCTGATATCCTGGGTGTTCAGCTCAGTAGCGCCAGCACAAGGGCGTCGAAGGGGGAGCCAAGGCCTCAGTCAGCCCACAAGGGGTGGGGCCTGGGCCTTGCCTTAGCACAACGCTGGGTTACGGTGGGTAAAAGTGTTCGGGGTAGGCTTTTCCACTATATAATAAGAAGTGCATACTTAATTTAGAGAGGTACCGTCCTTTGGGAGATTACATACAGCGCTTTATGGAAAACCAGGGGCCCCTCGGCCCGCACCCCAAGCATTATACAGGCGGTTGGGTAGAGCTTATCTGCGGCAGCATGTTTTCAGGTAAGACCGAAGAAGTGATCAGGCGTGTGAAGCGGGCACAGATCGCGCACCAGAAGGTACAGGTCTTCAAGCCACGCATAGATACCCGATACTCGACTGGGCAGGTAGCTTCGCATAGCGGCGCACTCTACTCGGCTACCCCCGTAGCGCACTCTTCAGATATAGAGCCTCTCATCGAGCCGGATACGACCGTGGTGGCTATTGATGAGGCGCAGTTCTTCGATGAGGGGGTAGTTGACCTGTGCCGGAGGCTGGCGCATAGCGGCGTTCGAGTGATTGTTGCCGGGCTTGACCTCGATTTCCGTGGGGAGCCATTTGGCCCTGTGCCCCGACTCATGTCCGAAGCCGAAATGGTAGATAAGCTACAGGCGATCTGCGTGGTATGCGGAGCGCCCGCCAGCCGCACCCAGCGCCTTATTGACGGCCAACCCGCAGCTTATAATGACCCTATAATCATGGTTGGTGCGCAAGAGAATTACGAAGCACGCTGCCGACACTGCCATGACGTGCCTGGCAAGCCGAATAGTATCTCCCCGAAGAGTGTATCAGATGATGATACGCCAGCACACCCTGGAAAGAAAGCAGGTGGTGACGGCCAACCCCCTCTGCGTGTTATTCCTAACGACAGGATAGAGCCAAAGCTGGCGCGTCTATAGCCATGTCATTCAGGCGACGATAGCCGTCAAGGGACTGCCATGCGCCATTTGCTATAATTCTTTACATGGAAACAATAATCAAGCCTGAAGTTCAGGCGAATCATCTTAGATATAATTCTGCAACCTTCTCACTGGATGACACGCTGGCCTCAGGGCAGTGCTTCCGGTGGAAGCGGCAGCGCGACGGCTGGTGGCACGGCGTTGTGGGGCGCTCTATAGTCGCTATAAAGCAGGAAGGAGAGCTATTCACGTGGTGGACCTTTCCTGAGCCTGGTAACGCGACGCTGATTAGCGACTACTTTCAACTGGACGTAGACCTCGCGGAGATCGTGCGCCGGATTACAGATGCTTGCCCTTCGGCAGGGGAGGCGGCTGCACGCTGGTCGGGGCTGCGATTGGTGAGGCAGGACCCGGAGGAGTGCATACTCTCGTTTGTTTGCTCCACAGCCAACAGCGTGCCGCGCATCGCGTACTCAATCAGCAGGTTCAGCAAGGAATACGGCGAGCCGCTTGGCGAAGTGGATGGCGAGACCTACTATTCGTTCCCCACAGCGCAGGCTTTGGCGAAAGCCGACCCTGCTCACCTGACAAAGCTTTCATCTCTTGGCTTCAGGGGGCGAAACCTGGTGCGTGTGGCGCAGCAAATCGAAGAGCGCGGGCCGGGGTGGGCCGACTCTTTGCGCGAGATGCCATACGATCAGGCGCACAAGGAGCTTGTGGGTATACACGGTATTGGAGCAAAGATCGCGGATTGCGTCTGCCTCTTCTCGCTTGATAAAACGGAAGCTGTGCCTGTGGATACCCACGTCTGGCAGTTAGCCAGGGCGCTCTACTTCCCCGACTGGACAGAGCGCAAGAGTATCACGAGCGCGACGTACAACATGGTCCGCCAGGCTTTTATCGACCGCTTTGGCGAGCTTGCGGGCTACGCCCAGAACTTCCTATTCTATGATCACTTCTCCAAGCACTGGGGCGGTGTAAGCCCGCTGCTGAAGGGAATGAGGGGTGAGGAGTAAGATGACGCTCGGCTGCTGCAATGCGCCGCAAATGAGTAGCCTCAGAAAGTAAGGCAGGCAAACGGTCAGACAGCCACAGTATCCACAGGTATAGTTGTCGCGAGCAAATACCTGTGCCTGTAGCCGCAGAGGAATTCTATGTTTTGACTGTGGAAGCACTGAAGGCTGGATAACATTCGACAAACTACGCCGCGCGCCATCTTCATTCCCCATCGCTAGATGCTCTAGTGCCCTTCCCACGAATTCAATCCCGGGATTTTTGCCTGCGTCAGGATTCGACTTCATATGAGCGACTCATCCCCCTCCCAAAGGTCGCGCCTTCGCTAGCCCTATCCTTCTTGGGTAGCCCGGTGGGGTTGGTCTGACCTTGCTGATGGCTATTACGTAGCGTTCCTCTTCCTCTCCTTGTAGGCGAAACTGGTGGAGTTTTGGCTCTCCGCCGCCGAGGATTTTGCTCGCTTTCACGGCTTCACGAAGCTCTGTGCTTATATCGCCTTTCTTAGGGGCCAGCATCCAGCCTCCCGCTTTCACCAGCGGCAAACAATATTCGCAAAGCACAGGTAAAGAGGCGACTGCGCGGGCGGTGACGGCGTTGTATCGCGCCCTATGCGCTTTGTTCAAGCCTAGCTCCTCAGCGCGTGCTGTTACGACCTCTACATCTTTGAGATTTAGCGCCTCCGCGAGGGCCTTCAAGAAGGTGGCTTTCTTGCCTATCGAGTCGTTTAGCACCAGATGAATATCAGGCCAGATTATTTTCAGAGGTGCGCCTGGGAAGCCCGCGCCGGCGCCTACATCGAGAAGGCTGAAGCCCGCGGGCGGCTGCTGTGGGCGCGGTTGCCCCACTGGGGTTAGCTCATCGAGCAAGGTGGCTCCTACTGTGAGGCTATCAACGAAGTGGCGTATCTGCACCGCCTCGTAGTCTGTGATGGAGGTCAGGTTGATGCGGCTATTCCAATCGAGAAGAGTTTCATAGTAGAGTTGAAACCGGCTCTGCTGGCGCTCGGATAGCGTGAAGCCGAGGCGTGCCGCGCCCTCAACAAGAGGGGTAAGGTCGTTAGTGGGTTCGTCAGACATAGATGTGGCTAAAGGTACCCTTGCTCTGCGAGACGGTTCTCACAGAGCAAGATTGCGAGTGCGCTCGCCCCGTCGCGAATCCGGCCCGAACGAGCAAACCCAAGCGCCTCAGCGATTGGCACAGGGTAGATTTCTATCAACTCCGTTTCTTCGAGGGTTTGCCTGCTTTGTAGTTCCACGCCCAGGGCCAGAAAAACGTGGAAAGGCTGAGCGCTATTGCCATTGGATGCGTAGAAGTGGGTAACATAGCTCAGATCAGAGCAAGTCCCACCTATCTCTTCGAGCAGTTCTTTGCGTGCGACTTGCGCCAGGCTAGCGCCCTCAGCATCGTGGATGCCGCCCGCGGGCACTTCAAGGCACCACTCGTCTACTGTGTAGCGATACTGGCGTATGAGCGCCAGATTGCCGTCTCCGGTGACAGGCACTATCACGACCGCGCCCGGATTATCTACATAGGTGAAGGTGATTTCGCCTTTGCCCTTTAGCTGCACGCGATCTTGCCTCAGCTTGAGCCATTTTGTGGCAAAGGGGTAAGTCGTCTCGAGCAAATGCCAGCCCGCTTTCTCACCCTCCGGCTTGTCGCCCTTATTCATCTCTCTACCAGCTCGATCCTGTTTCCAAAGGGATCGTAGACGTAAAAGCGTCTAGCTCCTGGTATAATCTCAGCTTCAGAGGTAGGCACATTGTGCGCTCTCAGATGTGTACGCAAAGAGTCGAGCTCGCGCACAAGCAACGCCGGGTGCGCTTTGTGGGCGGGAACGAACGGCTCTTCCAGGCCGATATGCAGGTCTCCGGCTCCGGTGGCGAACCAAACGCCGCCATTTGCTTTTAGAGACTCCGGCTTCTCGAGCTCGCGCAGAGCCAGCAGCCCGCCGTAGAAGGCGCGTGCCTGCTCCTCGGCTTGAGGAGTGCGCGGCGCGGCAACCTGCACATGGTCAAGGCCAATTACTGGCATCCTCTACCCCTTCTCTATCAGGCGATATGTGCCCTTAAGGTCGTGCAGATTTGGGCATCCTATTGCGAACATGGCTATTCTCATCTGGTCGCGCAGCACGCTGCCTAGCTCGACCGCGGCTTCCGCCGATATAGCGGCAGCTTTGAGGAAGGGCCGCGCCACCCCCGCAAGGTCAGCGCCCAGAGCTATGGCTTTTGCGGCGTCTATGCCGTTGCGTATACCGCCGCTTGCGAAGAGCTTCTTTTCTGGTAGGACACCTGCTTCGGCTATTGTTTTGAGGCTGATGGCGGTAGGTATACCCCACTCTGCGAAAGCCTCAGCCACAAGGCGGCCATGCTCTGTGGGGATGCGGTGAAGCTCTACCTGGCTCCACGATGTGCCGCCCGCCCCTGCTACATCAATAGCCGCGACCCCTGCCTCCCAGAGCAACCGGGCTGCGTCGAGCGATATTCCCCAACCCACCTCTTTGACGATCACAGGCACATCTATCTCACGGCAGACTTGCGCTATCTTATCCGCCAGCCCTGCGAAGTTGGTGTCGCCTTCGGGTTGCACCGCCTCCTGCAAAGGGTTCAGGTGCAAGATAAGCGCGTCGGCCCCGATCATATCAACGGCACGCCTGCACTCGTCAACACCATAGGAATAGTTGAGTTGCACCGCGCCGATGTTGGCGAAGATAGGTATGTCGGGCGCGAAGGGGCGCACCTGGTAAGTGGGCGCAAGCTCAGGGTGTCGCAAAGCGGCACGTTGAGAGCCGACGCCTATTGCCAGGCCAACTTCTTGCGCGGCGACGGCCAGGTTGCGGTTTATCTCCTGCGCCTGGGGCGCACCCCCTGTCATCGAGGAGATGAGGAGCGGCACTTTCATCTTCCGACCCCACAGCTCGGTGGAGGTGTCTACATCTTGCAGCTTTATTTCAGGCAACGCTTGATGTACGAAGCTGTAGCACTCAAAGCCCGCTGTAATCTCCCGCCCGCTAACGTCCTCTTCCAGGCAGATGCGTATGTGATCGCCCTTGCGCTTCTCTATGCTCATGGCTGCTCCCCTTTGCAAGCTCCCGGGTGAAAGGTAAGGTTCCAGGGTTTTGTATTCTCAGCGACGATCTGCTGACGCACCGCAAGAGCTTCGTCCAGATTGTCCGTGCATATTCGTTTTATCCCAACTTCAATCATTCTGCGTAGCGTGTCGCTGTCGTTCGCCGGCCCACAACGCACATCCACTCCCGCGCAGCCTATTCGATTGAGAGTGTCGCTCGAAATATGCTGAGGCAACAAGTGGACAGTCCTTGTATTAGCTAGCTGAGCACGATGCACAGCATCATACGCTATTACGTCGGAGTCCATCCAACTTTCTGGACGGCATATCAAAGCAGTGTCGAGTCCTGGGCATGCTTGCTGGATAGCTAAGAGAAGAGATGGCTCAAAAGAAGTAACCGCGAAAGTATCCCACTGCTGCCGGTAATCGCTGAGCGCTTTACTTACGATGCCAACGGCTTCAGGCTCCGGCCCTTTCAGCTCAATTTCCAGCCCGATGCGCCCGCTAAACTGCTGCAACACCTCGGATAGGAGCGGGATTTTGCATTCACTTCCAGCGACTTGCGTGTCCCGTAGCGCATCGCATGTGTAGTCGAAGATGGGGCCGAGAAGTGGCGTGGTCACGCCCATGTAGAAGTGGTGATAAACCACCGCAACTCTGTCCCTCGTGAGTCTCATATCAAGCTCAATCCACTCCGCGCCCAACTCCACAGCACGCTCGAATGCCTCCATAGTATTTTCTGGGGCATACATAGTAGCGCCTCTGTGGGCGACAATCTCAAAAGGCGGCATAATTTCTCCCTGATAACTGCCAAAAGACGGCTAATTTCTGATCCCTGGCCCTCTACTTTACCACTTCCAGCACAAATAATAGCTCCTGCCCTGGGATTATATACGCTAAATGCTCTTCATAGAAAGAAAGGAAGAGATTTATCAGACGCATCAGCGTGCGATTGGCGGGCGTGAGCGGGCGCATGGTCATTCGGGCTACCAGCTTGCGGAAGCGCACCGTTGAGTAGTCGTAGTTGACGAGGCCGGTGCCGAGGCAGAGATAGTCGAAGCTGCGCGAGGAGAAAGCGTGGGTGTGGGTTGGGTCGGTGTTGAAGTTGAGGCTGGTGAAGTACGGTACGCGTATCCATATGCGGCCTTGCGGCTGCGTGATGCGGTGCAATTCCTCCATGACCTGAACGATACTATCAAGATGCTCCAGCACATGCTCGCAGACAACCGTGCCGAAGGTAGAGTCGTTGAATGGGTAAGGGAAGGAGTTGAGGTCCCACACCACATCGGGATGCGTGCGCGGGTTGATGTCGAGGGTAATCGCGCCTACAATTTTGCGCTTACCCGCGCCTATGTGCAGGAGGAGTGATTTATTGTTGGGGGTGTACTGCTCAGGCCGGCTTCTACGTGAAACTATGTTGGAAGGTAGCGAGGCAGTCAAAGGCATTGTATAAATGGAGCATTATCTGTAGGTGACGCCAAGTCGTAACTCGTAACTCTGCCGAAGGCAGGAGATACAGCTAATCTTTGTGCGCGGCTGCTACTGCGCGGCTGCTACTGCGCGGCTGCTACTATCGTGCGCTGCACCAGGTAAAGGTCTGAGAAGTGCTTTTTCACCTCACGTACTATGCCTTCTGCTGACATATTGAACCTGTCGCGCCACATCGCCTGTGGGCCATGATCCACGAAGATATCAGGCAAGCCTATAGAGTGTATCTTCGGCTCAGAGAGGTTGTCGTGCGAGTGAAAGAACTCCAGCACAGCATCACCGAAGCCGCCAGGTATAGCGCCTTCTTCGACAGTCAGGATGCGGCGGAAATTAGCGCCCAGATTGGCAAGTAGCTCTTCGTCTACAGGTTTGGCGAAGCGAGCGTTTATCACGGCAGCTTCTATACCGTCTACAGCCAGCATGTCGGCGGCTGCCATAGCCGCGTTTACCGGGCTGCCATAAGCAACAATCGCCAGGTCGGTGCCTTTGCGAAGCACCTCAGCCTTGCCGATGGGCAGCGCCTGTAGCTCATCGTCCATCTCGACGCCGTAGCCGTTGCCACGCGGATAGCGGAAGGCTATAGGGCCATCATGCTGTACAGCGGTGTAAACCATGTGTCGCAGCTCGTTCTCGTCTTTAGGAGCCATCAGCACCATGTTGGGTATAGGGCGCAGGTATGAGATGTCGAATGCACCCTGGTGTGTGCGTCCATCGTCGCCAACCACACCACCTCTGTCCATCGCGAAGACGACGGGCAGCTTCTGTATGCAAACGTCGTGTATCACCTGATCATAAGCGCGCTGCAGGAAGGTCGAATAGATAGCGCAAACCGGCTTGATATTTTCGCAGGCCAACCCCGCCGCGAAAGTCACGGCATGCTGTTCGGCTATGCCCACATCGAAGAAACGATCGGGGAAGACATCAGCAAACTTGTTGAGTGACGTGCCATCGGGCATGGCGGCGGTGATAGCTACCACGCGCTTATCTATCTTTGCTATCTCTATCAAAGCGTCGGCGAAGACCTCCTGGAACCTGGGCGCTGTGGGCCTGGGCGCTCCCATTTTGCCCGGCGGAGAAACGGCGTGCCACTTTACGGCATCTTCCTCGGCTACAGCATGGCCTTTGCCTTTGACGGTGAGGGCATGGATGAAAACGGGGCGCTCACACTGTTTAGCCGCTTCGAGCACCTCGATAAGCTGGCCTATATCGTGCCCATCTACAGGCCCAAGATAAACGAAGCCCAGCTCTTCCCAGATCATAGAGGGCACTACGAACTCTTTGACCGAGTTCTTGAAGCGCTTGCCGAAGCCGAGCATTTTCCGGCCCATCGGCACATGGGTAAGCACCCGTTCGACGCCCATCTTGGCGCGGCTGTAGCGTGGGTCTGTACGCACGTTATAGAGATACTTGGAAAGAGCGCCAACATTGGGCGCAATAGACATCTCGTTGTCGTTTAGTATTACGATGAACCGGTGATTCGAGTGCCCCGCGTTATTGAGCGCCTCGAAAGCCATGCCCCCCGTCATCGCGCCGTCGCCTATGACAGCCAGCACATGATTTCTCTCGCCTTTGAGGTCGCGAGCTACAGCCATACCATAAGCGGCTGATATAGATGTTGAGGCGTGGCCGGCGCCAAAAGCGTCGTGTACGCTCTCCTCCCGCGAAAGAAAACCGCTGAGGCCCCCGTACTGCCGGATTGTATCAAACTTATCACGTCGGCCCGTGAGTATCTTGTGAGGGTATGCCTGGTGCCCCACGTCCCAGACAATTTTGTCCTGGGGCGAGTTAAAGACCTTATGAAGGGCTACTGTAAGCTCGACGGTGCCCAGGTTCGAGGCGTAGTGCCCACCAATGAGGTTGATTGTGCTGATAATTTCTTGCCGCACTTCCTGCGCGAGCAGTTCAAGTTCTTCGTTGGAGAGACCTCGCAGATCCGAGGGATCATTGATAGTATCAAGGAGTCGTGTCATAAATCCTCTCAGGGCGATTGAGAAAGCCGCCAGATACATTATACCAACCCCGGTGGCTATCCGCCACTGCTAACACATACGTTTGTACTCCCCCTTTGGAGCAGTTGTGATGTACATCTATAGAACGGCAGAGAGGGTATATAGTTACACCGGAATAAGCCTGACGCGAACGATAATGGGCTAAAGCTTTCACCTTTTGGATTCTGTTGGCCCGGGTTTGAAGAAGATATGGACAGCAATCGTTGGGTGCCGGTGTGACGCCGTTTGGCACAAGCTAACCCTATGCGCCTTCCTGCTGCATACAAGACGCTCTTTAGAGGTAATCCCTGAACTTCTCAGTCAGAGCGGGCTGGCGGAGTTTGCGTAGAGCTTCAGCTTCTATTTGGCGCACACGCTCTCTGGTGACGCCCAGATGCTCGCCCACTTTTTCCAGGGGGTACTGGTGCCCGTCGCCTAGGCCGAAGCGCAATTGCAACACTATCTTTTCACGTGGGGTTAGCACTTCTTCGAGGGCGGTCTCAAGTTGATCTTTCAATAGCTCGCGGGTGGCTTCCTCTTCGGGGGTAGCTGCTTCGTCATCGCTGATAAAGTTTTGCAGCTGGTTCTCGTCGGCTTCATCACCCACAGGCGAATCCAACGAGACCGGGGTCTCAGCAGCGCGTAGTATCTCACGTATACGTGCGCCTGACATCCCCATGGCCTCGCCTATCTCCTCAGCGCGGGCTGGGCGGCCAAGCCTCTGCGAAATCTCCTGGCTTATATGCGCGATTTTGCCCATAGCCTCGCCTATGTGCGCGGGCAACCGGATCGTGCGCGCCTGCTCGGATATTGCACGCAGAATCGCCTGGCGTATCCACCATGTGGCGTATGTGGAGAACTTATAGCCTCTGCCTGGATCAAACTTATGCACTGCCCTCAGCAGGCCCATGTTGCCTTCTTGCACCAGGTCGAGGAGGGTAAGGCCGCGCCCCACATATTTCTTGGCGATGCTCACGACAAGGCGCAGGTTGGCAAGAACGAACTTCTGCGTGGCTTCTACATCGCCCTCGCCTATCTTGCGCGCTAACTCAAGCTCCTGCTCACCGGAGAGTAGAGGCGCGGCGCTGATCTCGCGCAGGTAGAGGCGCACAGGATCGGAGACGAAGCTCGGGTCTAACCTGGAAAGCTTGTCGAGGCTTGTATCAATATCCTCGTTATCATCTTCATCGTCTTCTATATTTGTAGAGTTGCGCCTGACATTGGCTACTCGTATAGAGCGATGACGTCCGTCGTGCGGCTGCTCTTCCCCGTCATGCTGAATGGAAATGCCGCCTGCCTCTATCGGCTCGACTATCGGCAGCGCGTCGAGCTCCTCAGCTGCCGCTATCCCCAACAAAGCATCTTCAGGGTCGGGGTCTTGCAGCGACGCCATCTCCAGCCCTTTGATGTCGCGGTAGAGCTTTTCGCCCTCAGGGCTTTCCGACATGGCGATTGCTGTGCCCGCCGGTTCGGGGGCAGGCACATAATCACGGGCTTTATCTATGTCGCTGTCCTCGCCACATGCGGCGGTTAGATTGATGATTGAGTTGGAAGGTGATGAACCCTCGTTTTGGGTGCCGGTCTCTTTGCCTGCCCTGGCTTTGGCGGGGTTGCCCCCACTCCGCGGTTCTCTGGGCATCGTATGCTCCTTCCAGTACGCCCCGGTCACATCTTTAGCAAGGTGCGCTAAAGGTTACGTTACACCTTATTGTAAAGCAAGTGCAAGCTCTATGCCATTAAAGGATGAGTGCAGAGTACTGTGCATTGCGTCATACTCTTGAGGTAGAGATAAATCATCGATAATCCCTCAACTTTCACCTTTCACACGTCGGCTTCATTGGGCGCTAATAGACGACCGCCAGGCGTTGAGGCGAGCTGGCCCTCCCTGGCGATCTCGTGCCCGCGTAGTGTTACGGAGGCAACAGCGCCGGTTACTTCCATGCCGTCGAAGGGGGTCCAGCCGCACTTTGTTTGTAGATTGGCCGAAGAGATGAGCCACTTACGGTCGGGGTCTACTTCAATATATGTTTCCGCTTGCTCAGGCAAATGAAAAAGCCGGGCAGGGGCGATGCGCATCATCTCAACCAATCTGTCGAGGGTAAGCTTCCCGTTGTGTACTGCGGTGAGCATCAGCGGCAGCGAAGTTTCCAGGCCGGGAACGCCGAAGGCGGGGTTTGGGACGCTCTTCTCTTCCAGAGTGTGGGGAGCATGGTCGGTGGCGATCATATCTATGACATCTATGTTAGCCCACAGCGCGTCTACATCTTTGGGCCGTTTGAGAGGTGGCTTCATCACACCGTAGCCGCCGAGCCGAGGCAGGTCATCTTGCGTAAGATAGAGATGGTGGGGGGTTACCTCGCAGGTGACGGGTAGACCGCGCTCTTTGGCATCGCGTATAAGCTCTATCTCCACCTTTTCGCTGATATGGCAGAAGTGGACGCTCCTATTCACGGAAGGGAGGAGGCCGAGGACCATAGCCACGGTGCGGTCTTCGGCGTGGACGCATAGCGGCTTATACGCGGGCCAGGCGAGCATTATCTTGCGTATCGTTTCAAGCTCCTCTATCTTGAGGCTGCCTGTAGTATGATCCAGGTAAAGCTTCAAGCCAAAGACGCGGCTAAGCACCTGCCCGTAGGTGCCTGTGTTGTCAGGTGTAGCGCCGTAAAAGCAGCCCACGTCGCAGCAGAGCTTGCCCGCCGCCGCGCTTGCTTTGCGCGAGAGGGCATCAGGGCTGATCGCCGGGTCGCCGGGGTTGTTGGGCATGTCGAGCAGAATTGTGAAGCCGCCCGCGACAGCCGCCCGTGTGCCTGTCAAGAAATCTTCTTTATATGTCGCACCGGGGTCACGCAGATGAACGTGTGGGTCTATCAAGCCGGGTAATCGGATCAGCGACATTGGGTGGCACCTGCTTTTCAGGGATTAGAGTAAAGCGTGAAACGGATGCGTGAAGCGTGATGAATATTGAGTAATACCTATCGCGTGAGGAGTGAGAGGTAAAGATAGATTATCCATAATCCCTCACCTTTCACGCTTCACGAGCTTGAGTCATATTTTACCATTCTCAGGTGTTAACTGTAAGGATCGCACCGCCAGCAGCGTATCACCAAAGGAGAGTGCTATTTCTAGTCTGGCTTTTGTTACAGGGAGGCCCAACTTGGTGTCCTATACAGATGGGTACACTGCGCGCTCACTTGCGCAGCCACTTGAGCAACATGGAGACCTCTACGAGTTGGCAAAGCTGGCCCGCCTGGCAGTTAAGCTTATGGCTCTTTGCAGCAAAACAGGGCAAAGCTGGCAAGGAAGTAGGGCAAGGTAGCGGAAGGGCAAAGGAAATATAGTAAAATGGCGGGGATAGGAGAGCGCGTCTGCGGGTATAGATAACAGTAGAGTAGCGCGGACGCCAGAGTTGATAAAGCAATGGATAGTGAAACGAAATTGAAGCTGGCACATCTTGTGCGTCCGGGGAGAGGCGAAGGGGAAGGGGCAGAGAGAGGTCTTCCCGGCTTGCTGCTGCTGCACGGCCGAGGTTCGGACGAAGCCGACTTGATGGGGCTTGTGGATGCGCTGGACCCCAGGCTTACTGTAGTAAGCGCCCGTGCACCTTACAGGTTGCCGCCCGGCTTCGCCTGGTATGTTATGGGTGAGGCAGGCTATGCCGACGCCGAAGCTATGCAATCGAGCATCGGTGATCTGCGAGAGTTCATAGATGGGATGTTACCTGCCTACGGCATAGACCCGCAGCGGCTATATCTGATGGGCTTCAGCCAGGGGGCTGTCATGTCGGCGGCGCTGTCGCTTGTTGTGCCGGAGAGGGTGCGAGGTGTGGTAATGCACAGCGGCTACGTGCCCATCAACTCCGGTTTGGATTTGCAGCCCGGCAAGATAGCAGGCAAAGGCTACTTTGTAGCGCATGGCAAGTACGACGATGTAATACCTGTAACTTTTGGCCGCGATGCTCACGAGTACCTGGAGGCAGCGCAAGCTCAAGTGACCTACCGGGAATATCCGATAGGCCACAGCATCAGCGAAGAAAGCTTGTATGACCTGAGCGACTGGCTGACCAATGAGCTTGATGCGTGAAATGGGCTCGTGTTGCGTATTGCGTGAGTTACGGAGTACGCACAAAGCGATACGAGCGGCAAATTAAGAAGAGCCCGGAGATAATCTCCGGGCTCTTCTATCCATAACTTGTCGCTAGATTTTTGCCTGCGCCCAGGCTTTAGATCCCTCCCCTCGACAGAGATGGACTAGTAGCGGCTACGACCACCACCGCGGCTGTTGCCGCCCTGCTGGCTATAGCAATCTGAGCAATAAACGGGCTTGTCGCCGCGAGGTACGAAGGGCACCTCGGTGTCTTTGCCACAGCTCGCGCATACAACCTGGGTCATGGTGCGCTCGGCGCGGCCGCCGCCATAACTGCCACCACCATAGCCACCGCCGTTGCCGTAGCTATCGCCATATCCACCGCTGTTGCGCGAAGCCTTTTTGGCGGCGCGGCAATCAGGGCAGCGATTAGGCTCGCTGAAGCCCCTCTGTGAATAGAAATCCTGCTCACCCTCTGTGAAGGTGAAGTTGTTGCCGCAATCCCGGCACGTGAGTGTTCTATCTGCCATGTTAGCTTGTGTTTCCCTTTCGAAATAAAAGCCTGTCGTCGTTCAGGTGAGGTCTGGCCAGTGGAGTGCTCCGAGGGGCTTGCTCGCTAACCGGGGAGGGGAACTGCGAGTTACCTTGCGATACATTTTAGCTTGCCAGCTTCTACCACTCGGATTGTATCACAGTTATTGCCGCTTGGCAATAACCAATTTTGCGATTATCAGGAGCACTTTCGCGCATTGGCGGTTCCACCCGGTTTTCATGCCGCGCTTGTGACGGTACAGCCTATTCACAAGCTCAGGTACGCTGATTTCGAGTGAGGCGAATCCAGAAGCATGGCTGATGTTGAAGACACCGGGAGAATCGGTTATAAACAGAAGCGAGCCATCTTTACGCCAGGCAAAATCAATGGAGCAGGAAAAGATGCCATGACAGAAGACGATGATAATATAGAAGAGAGGCGAGACTACGCTACCGAGCTTGGCATGGGCGACCAGGAGCGTCAGCGCCTCAACAAGCTGGAGGAGATGCGGCAGGCGGGTATAGACCCCTATCCGCCACGCTCGCACCGGACCCACACCGCCACAGGAGCGGTCGCTGATTTCGGGCAGTGGGAAGCCACTCAGCAAGAGAGAGAAACCGCACAGGGTGAGACCAATGTAGAGATGGAAGCGCCCCATGTTGTGCTCGCCGGCAGGCTCAGGCTGCGCCGCCCCGGTGGGAAGGTTACTTTCGCTCATTTGGAGGACGAGTCGGGACGGGTGCAGCTCTATTTTCGGGTAAATGACCTGACAGAGCCACCCTGGAACTACGAGGCTGTCAACAACTATCTTGACCTCGGAGACTTCATACAGGTTGAGGGCTTCATGTTTCGCACACGCACAGGCGAAATAACGCTGCACGTCGAGAAGTACCACCTCCTTTCTAAGGCGCTGCACCCACTGCCTGAAAAGTATCACGGCCTCTCTGACGTAGAGACGCGCTACCGCCAACGCTACCTCGACCTAGTCTCCAACGAAGATGCGCGCCAGACGTTTCGCACCCGCAGCAAGATTGTATCGCACATAAGGAGCTTCCTTGACGCTCGCGGCTTCCTGGAGGTAGAGACCCCTGTGTTGCAGTCGCTCTATGGAGGCGCGGCTGCCAGACCTTTTGTCACTCACCACAACACGCTCGACCAGACTCTTTATCTGCGTATAGCCGACGAGCTATACCTGAAGCGGCTCATAGTGGGCGGTTTCGAGCGTGTGTACGAGATAGGGCACGATTTTCGTAACGAGGGTATTGATATAAAGCACAACCCTGAGTTCACCATGTTGGAGCTTTACCAGGCATACGCCGACTACAACGATATGATGTCACTTCTGGAGGAGATGGTTTCTCAGGCAGTTCAGGAGATACATGGTGGCTATAGCTGTGAATATCAGGAGCAACTGCTTGACTTTACCCCACCCTGGCCGCGTGTTGACTGGCGCACCACACTCTTAGAGCGCTCTGGAATAGATATCTCCTTGTACCCAGGAGCGGAAGAGTTGTTGAATGTAGCTCGCGAGAAAGGGGTGCAGGTAGAAACGAACGCCAGTCGCGCCAAGGTTCTAGATGAGCTGCAAGGCTACTTCATTGAGCCTCTGCTGGTGCAGCCATCTTTCCTCATCAACTATCCGGTAGAGGTATCTCCTCTCGCCAAGCGTGTGCCCGGCGACCCATCAGTGGTAGAGCGTTTCGAGCCTTTTGTGTCAACGTTCGAGATTGGCAATGCCTTCAGCGAGTTGAACGACCCCTTAGACCAGTACGAGCGCTTCCGCGAGCAGGTAGAAGCAGGTTTCAGAGGCGATATCGAAGCCCACCAGATGGACCTCGACTACATAACAGCCTTGATGGTGGGAATGCCCCCGACCGGCGGTATGGGCGTAGGCATAGACCGCCTGACAATGCTCCTTACCGACAAGTATTCTATCCGAGATGTGATACTCTTTCCGCATATGAAGAAGCTGGAGAGCTAGGGAGCAGGGATCAGAGCTAGTGCCTGGTGGTCCATCTCTTGCACTGTAGATGGAGCGCTGGAAGGCGTACGTCCATAGTTTATGGATTATCTCTATGGCTGAGACAGCCCAGGCCAAAAGTAAGAAGGACAGAGAAGTGCAGCAAACTATCCAAGAACAGAGCGCCTACTCGCCCCGGGAAGCGCACGACAACGTGCCGAAAGGCGCCAGGGTGAAGGTTATAGTCAACCCCGCGTCGGGGCAAAAGGCAGGCTTCACCACGAATGCAGCAGGCGTTGAGGATGTCCGCCGCTTACTTGAGGCCAACAATATCAACGCCGATATTGTGGAGACCGAGTACCCCAAGCACGCTACCAAGCTGGCAAAGGCCGCTATAAAAGAGGGTTATGAGGTCGTGATCGCCTGTGGGGGCGATGGCACAGTTGCCGAGGTAGCAATCGCCTTGATCAACAGCAAAGTAACCCTTGGGATAATGCCGCTCGGCAGCGCGAACAACGTGGCCCGGATGATGCACGTCCCTTTTGATCTGGGAGAAGCGGCCAAGCTGCTGCGCCTTGGCGAAGTAAAAGACGTAGATGTAGGACGCTGCAATGGCGAGTACTTCCTTGAGACTGCGGGGGTTGGCCTAGACGCTGCCCTCTTCCCTATCCTAAATCACCTTGACCAGGGTGAGTATATAAAGCTCATAGATGTAGCCCGTACCTTCTTCAAGTTCCGCCCGCGCAGCATCACAATTGTGCTGGATGGGCGAGCGGTGAGGATGCGGGCGTTGGTGGTGCTGGTTGCGAACGGCCCCTACTGGGGCTACTCGATACCTCTTGCCCCTGACGCTAAGGTGGATGACCACAAGTTCGACGTGGTGGTTTTCCGCAACTTCAGCAAGCTCTCTTTTATCAGGCACATCCTTGCCGCCCTCATGAGGCGCCAGGCCAGGCCAGGCTCAGTCAATTCGCAGCCGTTAAAGCGCGCTCCATATGACCCCAGATTGCGCACCTATACAGCCCGCCGTGTGCAGGTGCTCACTTCTCGCTGGCGGACGTGGCCTGTTCATGCCGACGCTTTGCCGCGCGGCACCACGCCTGCCCGGATAGATATAGTACCGGGCGCGCTGCGCGTTATTACCGGCCCAGGCGAGCACGTCACAGAGCCTGCATCCAAAGGCACACCTAAGGGCGAGCCGCCTGAGCACAGACTCCGCAAGAAGTAGGGTGTCGCGATTCTGCTTTGCCAGCGAAGTAATAGCTTCTCCACCAACGGAGAATACAACGCCCAGTATCGAGGTCCCCTCCCCACGCGTGGGAAAGGGGGGTCGAGGGCTGGGCGTTTGATTACCCGATCATGGCCTCATAGCCACCGGCATATCCGGCTTCATGCTGATGGGTGGAGCAGTGATAGTCACCGGAGCATCTACATTGCTCCACTTGAAGGTGCCATTGGTGGCGCTGCCGATCTTCACGAGGTCCATAGCCTGGCCCGCCGCGTTTGACGTTGTTTGCTGTCAGGTCAATATCACCCTTCAATGTGACACGTTGCCCTGAGGAAGTAAGGTCAGCCTCCATGTGGTAAGTCTTGGCTGCCTTCATATTAGCTATCGCCTCCTTCAGCAGGTCGGCGTTACTCTTGGCCGCTGGAGCGTCGCTATCACCTCCGCATGCCGTGAGAGAGGCCATCATGGTCACGGCCCGCACTAATACACCTGCAATCCGCAGCCTTAAAGAAGTTGCCATTGTCTTTTCCTTTCCTCGAATGAGATTCTTGCCTTGAGGTCCATATGCTCATCAATGTCACAGTGGAGAACGACAGACCCTGTATGCTCTATTTTTTCTTCTGATAATGAGGACGTGAGTATTCTGAACTCTCACAGGCGAGAGTAAGAGTTCCGAGTATGGGTGGAGGCGTACCCTTACGCACCCTCACCCCATGCCCCTCTCCCATGAAGGGAGAGGGGGCTTTATTGCTGGGGAGTATATCTCCCATCAAGGGAAAGGGGGCCAGGCTAGCCCTTCCACCCCCAACCCCGAACATTTACCACCAACGGGT
>JADEYI010001418.1_pt1 | contig 18353 bp, 19 predicted proteins | sample 8542331 | NCBI WGS metagenome assembly JADEYI01 (sample SAMN16510988, study PRJNA670497) | mine drainage metagenome | isolation source: biofilm near Copperflume 1 | place: Germany: Marsberg coppermine Kilianstollen | collected 2018-02
TGCGGGCGCGGTTATCACCTTGCTCCGGGCCAAGCCCATCCTGAGCGAACTGGGGTTTTTGAGCTAAACTATTATTTTGGGAAGAGGGCACGGTCGCTGCTCCGCAAGGCGGCAGAGGAAAGTCCGGGCTGCACAGGGCAGGATGCCAGCTAACGGCTGGGCGGGGCAACCCGACGGAATAGTGCAACAGAAAGCAAACCGCCTCCCTCTTACTTCCCTCTCCCCTTGTGGGGGAGGGTCAGGGTGGGGGGGATGGTAAGGGTGAAACGGTGGGGTAAGAGCCCACCAGTGCCCCTGGAGACAGGGGGAGCTAGGCAAACCCCATCTGCTGCAAGTCCGTAAGTCCGATCAGGGAGGTTTAGCCCGAACCGCTTGAACCTACGGCAGAGACGCTCGAGGTGGCTGGCGACAGCCATCCCAGAGAGATGACCGTGGAAACAGAACCCGGCTTACACCTCTTCCCAATTTGATCAATCATCACCCATCCCCTCTCCTCTTTTTGGGAGAGGGGGCCGAGGGGTGAGGGAAACGCCCCAGACTTCGGTCTGGGGTTTTTACTGTGTCCAAGCAAAGAGCCATCCCTCAGCGCACCAGTAAATCCTCCCCCTTGCGAGGGAGGGGAGAGTGGGGGGGGACGCGGCCATTGAGCGTGTAGGTTGCTATAAAGAACGGCCTTTTGCAGCAAATCGAAAGCCGAGGATCGCCACCCCCACCCAGCACGGGCAAAGCCCGGCCCGTGGGCCTAGTGCCAGCCTCCCCGATCCAGGGGAAGGGGCTAATGTCATGCTCCATGCTATTCGGCACAAATGCGCTACGCTATTTGGCACAACTCGAAAATCTTAATCATTTTACTTTGAAGCTAAAGGTCTCTCATAACTCCGACCCAGACGTGTTTCAGGCTCAGGCCCGCCAGGCCACGTGGTTAGAACGGCGCTCGCGCTTTATTCAAATCGTTTCCACTCCGTTCCGCTCGTTTCAGTTGTGACAGAGAACGTAGAACATAACACTATATCAGAGTTGCCGTGCAGGACGTATTGACGCTCGAGTCTCCTTCAATTCAGCTCGAGCCCGCCCAGCTTTTCACCTCTCTCCCAAATCTGGGTGGTACAGAGGTGGGGTAGAGGTGGGAGGTAGTGGTAAAACTGGGTGGAATTGTGGTAAGGTGAGTCACAGAACAGCAGTTTCGGTGGGAGATCGCTCGAAAACACCATCTAGGAGTGGGGAACGGGACGATAGGAGATTAGATAAGCGATGCCGTTCGGTGAATTCCAGTATAGCCTCGATGACAAGGGAAGGGTGGTGATCCCACAATCCTTCCGCACCTTTGTCGAAGATGGCGTGGTCATCACCCGTGGCATCGAAGGCTGTCTGTATCTGTTCCCGGTGGTGTCCTGGTCGAACATCGAACGCCAATTGCTAAACCTGCCCTTGACCGACCTTGAAGCGCAGAAGTTCGTACGCTTCTTTTACTCGGGGGCCTTCAAAACCCAGATGGACAACGCCTCGAGGGTCTCAGTTCCCCCGCCCCTGCGCAAGTTCGCCGGGATGGAGGACGAAAACGACGTGGTGGTGGCGGGCGCGCCGACCCGCTTGGAGCTGTGGAGTGAGAAGCGTTGGTGGGAGAGCATCAACAAGATCCTGGAAAGCCCGCCCGCACCGGAAGCCTTGCGCACTTTAGTGGGATAGGAACGATGAATGCCCCGACTTTATCCCCTCATTCCGACCTTTTCCCCCAGCGGGAAGGGGAAGGAGGCTCGGCTGTGTCGCTGAGCCATACTGCGGTGCTTCTCGAGGAGGCCCTGGAATGGCTGAACATCCGCCCTGGAGGTCTCTACGTGGATGCCACCTTGGGCGGGGCGGGCCACACTCAGGCCATTGTGGGGCGTGGTGGGAAAGTGCTGGGGTTTGACCAGGATCCCGAGGCCATATCTCGCGCCCGCGCTCTGAACATCCCCAATTTGACGCTGGTGCAGGCTAATTTCCGGGAACTCAGGGATCAGCTCCACGAGCTAGGAATCGAAGCGGTGGACGGGATTCTGGCCGATTTGGGGGTCTCGAGCTTTCACTTTGACGACCCCGAGCGGGGCTTTAGCTACCGCATGGAAGGCCCGCTGGACATGCGTATGGGCCAAGGCGAGTTGAGTGCTGCCGACGTGGTGAATAGCTTCGAGGTGGAGGATATCGCCGATATTTTGCGCAAATACGGCGAGGAGCAGCGTCCGGGCCGCATCGCGCGGGCCATCGTGGACTCGAGGCCCATTAACACCACCACCCGGCTGGCCGAAGTGGTGCGCAAAGCCACCGGATTCCGCAAGGCCGGGCATCCAGCCAGACGGACTTTTCAGGCTTTGAGAATCTATGTAAACGACGAGTTGGGAGCCCTTGAGGATTTGCTCGAGGCTTCCGAGGGAGTCCTCAAACCGGGTGGGCGGCTGGTGGTCATCAGCTTTCACTCCCTCGAAGACCGGCTGGTCAAGCATTTTTTGCGCGACAGCAGGGTGCTCGAGGTGCTGACCAAAAAACCTGTACTACCCGAAGAGGCCGAGCAACGCGAAAACCCACGAGCCCGTAGCGCCAAGTTGCGGGCCGCTGAGCGGATAGGGGGTAGGGCATGAACACACTGTGGCGCTGGGCCGGGGTTTATCTGACGCTAATGAGTGCTCTCACGGCATTTGGGTACTACAACCAGCGCCGTGCAGTCCACCTCGAAAACTTGCAGCAACGCATCAGCGACCTGCAAAAGCGCCAGACCCAGCTCACCCTCCAGCGTTTCGACCTGCTTTCGCCGCTGGCCCTGCGGCAGTGGGCCGAGGCCAACGGCTACACCCCCATGAGCCTGGCCAAGTGGGGGAAACAACCATGACCCAAGCCACCTTGTCGCGTACTTGGGTGGTTTCCCTGGCCAGTCTGCTGTTTGCCGCAGGGCTCGGCTACGGGCTATACACGCTGTACCACAACGCTCCTGGCCTGCTGGCTAGGGCCAATGCTGCCAACGTGGATGTGCCACCCCTGCGCGGCACTTTAGAGGCTGCTGACGGGACTCCTATCGCCACCAGCACCCCCGACCAGGTGCGGCTGCACCCCCTGGGCCTTTCCATGAGCCAGGTGATTGGTTTTGGGGAGCGGGCCAACGGCAAGGGGCTTTCTGGCCTCGAGCACGACCTCGAGCCCACCCTCTCCAGCGGAAGGTCAGTGCGCCTGACCCTAGACCCCAACATTCAGGCCATCGCCGAGCAGTCGCTATGGAAATGGCTGCAAATCTCGGGGTCACAGTGGGGCACGGCCTTGGTGATGGACAGCAAAACCGGCAAACTGCTGGCTGTCGCCAACGCTCCCCAGTTTGACCCTACCGCCAAGCGGGGCAATCCCCAGACCGATATCGCCTGGCGCAACCATGCCTTCGCGGTGGCGCTCGAGCCCGGCAGCACCATGAAGACCCTCACGGCTGCGGTTTTGATGCAGGAAAACGCGGTCACCCTGGACACCCAAGTAGACGCTGGCATGACCCGTCAGATCGGCGGCTGGACTATCGGCGACGTGATAGACCACCCCAAAAAGCTGACCCTGACCCAGGTGCTGGAGTATTCCTCCAACGTCGGCATGAGCCTGCTGGCCGAGCGGCTGCCCCCAGACTTTCTATATACCTACATGAAAAAACTGCACTTCGCCGACAACCGCCTGCTGCCTGGGGTGAGCGTGGCCGAGCCCAAGCTACGGCCTTTGCCAGAATGGGGGGCCATCGAATACGCCAATGCTACCTTCGGGCAGGGCTTCCTCATCACCCCACTGCATCTCACCGCGGCCTACAACGCCATCGCCAACGACGGGGTCTACCTCTCCCCCACCCTGCTCGAGGGCCAGACTCCCCGTGCGGAGCGCATCTTCCGACCCGAAGTAGCCCAGCAACTTCGCAAAGCCCTGGGTGACAACGCCGAGAAAATCGCCAGGGATGCCTGGCTGCCCGGATACTACGTGGGCGGCAAAACCGGCACCGCCCAGGTGGTGATCAAGGGCCGCTATTCGCCCGACGTGTTCACGGCCCTCTACGCCGGGTTTATTCCCGCCGACAAGCCCAAAGTGACGGTGGTGGTGGTGTTTTATAAGCCCAAAGGCCCCCGCATTCACGGGGCTTATATCTGTGCTCCGGTGTTCAAGGAAATCGCCGCTGGACTCTATGCCTTGTGGGGCATTCCCCCCAACCCGATGCTGGAATCTCAGAATAAAAACGGTACACTGGGCCATTAGCGAGGATGTTGTGCATGATACACACGAAACGCTAAATGGGGATATTACTCTCACACCGGAGTGGGTAGCCCACCTGACCGGCGGAAAACTACACCCCCCGACCCGACCCGCTTACGACCTGCACTGGGATTCACGAAAAATCTCTCCTGGAGTAGCTTTTTTTGCTCTTCCAGGAAATACCGTTCACGGCAGAGAGTACGTCCAGCAAGCCTTAAACGCGGGGGCGAATTTTGTCGTTACAGACAGCGCTTTACCCGGAGCAGTGGAGGTCAGCCGCCCCGAGCAGGCGCTGCTGAGTGTAGGCCGGGCCTTGCGTGAGCACTTCAAAGGTCAGGTGCTGGCGGTGGGCGGCAGTTCTGGCAAAACCACCACCAAAGAATGCTTGGCCCAGGGGCTCGACTGGCCCGCACCGGAAGGAAACTTGAACAATGCCCCCGGCTTGGCCCGCTTCTTTTTGCATCTGAAGCAAGCCCCTGGAAGCGTGGTGGAGCTGGGTATTGACCGTCTCTTGGAGATGGCCGAACTGGCCTATCTGGCCCGGCCCGATTTTGCTGTGTTGACCAGCCTTGGCGTGGAACATTTAGACGGTTTGGGAAGCCTCGAGAATATCGCCCGCGAGGAAAGTTGGCTCTTACAGGTCAGCCCAGTTCGGCTTGCCAGTGTTCAGGCGGGGGAAATGGTTCACCTGGCGGGTCTCAAAACCTACGGCCTCGAGGCCGGTGATTTCCAAGCCAAGAACCTCGAGTTCAGCCTGAGCCAGTCGCGCTTCACCTACGGCAGTTACCATGTCACCCTGCCCTACCCTGGCCTGGGGCCGGTGCTGGGCGCGGTGGCTGCCCTGGCGGCTTCGGAGATGTTGGATAAACCCCTGAGCGAGACCGTTGAGCGTTTGGCCCATCTGCGGTTGCCACCGGGCCGGATGGAGCGCCAGGAGCGTGGTGGCATCACTTTCATCAACGATGCCTACAACTCCAACCCACTCTCCTTCAAGGCCGGGATGGAGTTTCTGCAAACCCAACCCGGCAGGAAGTGGCTGGTACTGGGACGCATGGCCGAACTGGGCCACGAGGCCTATCGGCATCACCTCGAGGCCGCACATCTGGCCGCGCTGGTCAGTCCCCATCTGCTGTTTATCGGCGAGTATGCCCAGGAGCAAGCCGCAGCCGTGGGAGGAATCCCGGTGCAGACGATCCAGGAAGCCGCCCAAAGGCTGCGCCAGTTGGTGCAACCAGGCGATTTGGTCTATCTCAAGGCCAGCCGTAGCGTGGGCCTCGAGGCCCTTCTGGGCCTCTGGCAGGAGGAGCGGGCATGAGATGGAGTTTGCTGGCTTTGCTGGGACTCACGGCCTGTATGCCGCAAAACCAGACCACCTTGGGCACGGCAGATAGCCCACCCCAGCTCATCGAAGGGGGCCTGGTGGAGGGCCGGGTGGTGCAAGCCGCCGGGCTGAACCTGGCCCTACCCTCGGCCCCGTTGGCAATTTCTCGCAACGGTGACACCCTCTATGCAGCCTATCCTTTCCAGCTTCTCATTTATCAAAATGGCTTCCTGCGCGATAGTCAGCCCCTGCCCGGCGTGCCCCGCTTCGTGCACAGCAAGCCGCTGACAGTGGTGGGCACCGAAGACCGCTTATATGTTCCCGGACAGGGCAGCTATGGTTACAAGGCTACGGACGCAGTAAACACCCGCTACGGTTTGTTCTGGCTCGATGACAAGGGCCTCAACCTGAACCAGCAGCGCCTTGCCGAGGGCAAGTTTCGCTTTCTGGCAGCAGGCAGCCAGTGGGCCTATGCTTTCTCTGGCGATGCTCTGCGGCTGCCCGATCAGTTGCACCTACCGCTACCGGCTCCGGTCAAGGCGGCGGTAGTGCTGGACAACTTATACGTACTGACCGACAGCGCCATCTACAAGCTGAGCCCCGAGGGTCTGCAACTCAGCTTTATCCAGGGCAGCTTCGAGGGCCTCAAGGCCGATTCCAACACCCTCTATACCCTACAAAACGGCAACCTGGTCAAACTGTCCTTGAACCTCGAGGTGCTGCCATGAAGCGGGGGCCGGGAAAGGCGGGAAGCGGGAAGCGGGAAGCGGGAAGCAACGGCGTAGGTTGCGCACAGCACACCCTACAGTGCTCAAGGATGGGTTGGGAGTTGACCTTTTCGCCCGATACCCGTCACCCGTCACCTGTCACCCTAGCAGCGGGGGTGCGATGAGAAACCTCGTGGCTGCTGGGCTGCTCTCCTGGTTCTTGGTGGGCCTCTGGATTACCTTGATGCAGAGCTTGCGCATGGGTAAGCAAGTGCGCTCCGACGGCCCCCAGAGCCATTTGTCCAAAACCGGCACGCCCAGCATGGGGGGGGTGGGGTTTTTGCTGGCGGCGGCCCTGGTCTACGCCCTGATCGGGACGGACAAACTGGCTGGGCTGTGGTTACTGATGCTGGGCTTGGCCCTGCTGGGCCTAACCGACGACCTGGCGGGTTCGCTGCGGCGGCCCCTCAAAGCCAGGGAAAAACTGGCGGTGCAGGTGCTGATGAGCCTGGTCTTTGCGGTGTGGGCCAGCCGCCAAGTGCACTACACCCCCTACCCGGTACTGGACATCCTTATCTTCACGCTGGTGCTAATGGCCACTAGCAACGCCTTCAATTTCACCGATGGGGTGGATGGGCTGTTGGCGAGTCTGACCGTGGTGATGATGCTGCCCTTCGTGGGCTTGCCCTTGGCCCAGACCATGGTTGGTGCGCTGCTGGGCTTTTTGTGGCACAACTCGCCCAAGGCCAGCGTGTTTATGGGCGACACCGGCAGCATGGCCCTGGGAGCCCTGGTAGGTGGGTTGTTTATCCTCGAGGGCAAACTGTGGTATCTGCCCTTGGTAGCGCTAATCCCGGTGCTCGAGGTGCTATCGGTCTTGATTCAGGTCACGTATTTCCGCCGCACCGGGCGACGCTTCTTCAGGATGAGTCCTCTGCACCACCATTTCGAGCTTTCGGGCTGGCCCGAGAGCAAGGTGGTGTTTCGCTTTACCGTGGTCACTGCACTCTGCACAGCGCTTGCCGTGGGCCTGTGGGGGGTACGGTGAGCCGGGCCGATATACCTGGCGGCACCCCGGCTGTTGCTGGGGCCAGGCGACTGGTGTACGGGCTGAGCCGCAGTGGTTTGGGCGTACTGGGCTATCTGAAACGTCATGGGATGATGGCACACTTTTACGACAACAACCTCACCGCCGAAGATGCCCGCGAGGCCCAAGTCCTCGGATTCCAGCCCGACCCCAGTCCTCGAGCCGGAGCCTACGACCAAGTGATTGCCGCACCCGGTGTACCCATAAACCATCCCCAACTCGAGGCCCTGCGCCAGGGAGGAGCAGAAATCATCGGCGAGGCCGAGCTGGTGTACCGCCACTCCAACACCCCGCTCATCGGCATCACCGGAACCGCTGGAAAAACCAGTTGCACCCTGTTCACCGCGCATTTTCTACAAGCCCTGGGTTTCAAAGCGGTGGTGGGCGGGAACATTGACCCTCCCCTGGCAAGCGTAGCCGATGATGCGGAAGTGGTAGCAACCGAGCTGAGCAGCTTCCAGCTCGAGCGCATCGTCCATTTCCATCCCCGCGTGGCGGTTTTACTGCTGCTGGGCATAGACCACCTCGACCGCCACGGCACTGTGGAGGCGTATCATGCCGCCAAGCTCAACTTGATCAAAAATCTGACCTCTAGTGATGCGCTGGTCTACAACGCCAAAGATTCTAAAATTGTCGCCGGTATCGCCCGTAGTCCCGCCAAACCTTATCCCTTCGAGCCCGCCGACAATCCGCGCGAGACCAATCTCCGCGCCGCCGAACAAGCCGCCCTGGCTTATGCCGAGCTGATGGGCCAGACCCCCAGCCGCCAGGCCCTCCACAAAGCCTGGGACAGCGCCCCCCGCCCTCCAGGACGCTTCGAGGTGTTCGCCCAAATCGGCCAGGTGGTTTTTATTGACGACTCCATCGCTACGCGCATTGACTCGGTGCGCATGGCCTTGGAAGCCGCCCGCGCGCCAGTGGCCTGGATTCTGGGTGGGGTGGACAAGGGGGCTCCGGTGGAGGAATTGCTCGAGGTCGTAGGGCGCAAGGTTCGGGTGATTTTAACGGTGGGCAAAGATGGCCCCCGCATGGCCGATGCCTTTCGGGGCTCCACCGAGGTCATAGACCTGCCAGAAGCCCAGGGGCGCAAAGCCCTCGAGCACGGGGTGCAAGAAGCACTACGGCGGCTTGACAAGGGCAGCGTGCTGTTGGCCCCGCTAGCGACTTCCTTCGACCAGTTCAAAGACTACAAGGAGCGCTCCCAGGTATTTCGTGAGGTAGTGCGCCAGGCCCAAAAAGAAGCAGGTGTGAAATGACCGTCCCCATCATCCCCGCCTCCAGCAACCCCGCTCAGGGAAGTCATTTTGTGATTGTTTCTCGAGACCCGCGCTGGACGCACGGCCGTGCGTCCCTACAGAAACCCATTTTTGCGGTGAACGGTCAACGGTCAACGGTCAACCCTTCTGGAGGCCGCTAATGGATCCCATCCTGCTGCTCTCGCAACTCCTCCTGTTTGGCCTCTCGGCACTGGGGGTGGCAAGCTCCGACTCGATGCCGGGGGCCGGAGCGGGCCATTTAGGACACCACCTCATTCGCATCCTCATCGCCCTGGCAATCACCTTCGCGGTCTCGAGAATCAGGCCTCCCTGGGCTGCACGGGGAGCCAAGATTTTCTTCGTGATAGCCCTACTGTTGTGTGTGGTGGTGCTGATTATCGGTTATGGCCCGGCCGGGGTGCGGCGTTGGATCAACCTTCCGGGTAGCTTCGACCTACAGCCCTCGGAGTTCATGAAGCTGGCAGTAATTTTGTACCTGGCAGCTTTCTTCCACAACAAGCCCACCGACTATCCCATTCTGGGGCCGGTGATCGCGGTGAGCTTGGGCGCTGGGCTGGTCATCATCGAACCTGACTTCGACACCGGCCTGACCATCTTGCTGTTGGCAGGCTTTACCCTGGTGATGATTGGCGTACCCTGGCGGCGTTTGCTGGCAATTGGGGCTACAGCTTGGCTACTGGTGCTGTCGTTCTCGGGGCTCTACCTCGAGCGCTTCAAGTACGTGCGGGTGCGCTTCGACAACTGGCTGGCCTATCACCGGGGAGACTTCTCCAATCTGGACGCGCTGTATCAGATTTCGCAAGGCCACAAGCTGATGATCAAGGCTGGGTTGTTCGGGCAGGGCGTGGGAGCCCCCATGCCCCACCATCTACCCGAAGCCCACAACGATATGGTGTTCGCCTCGGTAATCTGGGCCGGGGGCTGGCTGGCTGGCCTTATGATTCTCCTGGTTTTCGCCCTCATCCTCGCCAGGGGCTTGCAAATCGCCTCCAACACTGGGGGCAGCAGCAGCGTGATGGCGGTGGGCCTGACCGGCTATCTGGTGCTCCAGGCCGCGCTCAATATCGGGGTGGTTATCGGGTTTTTGCCGGTGTCTGGCTCGCCACTGCCGATGGTCAGCTATGGCGGCAGTTCAATGCTGGTAGCAGGTGTGGCCATGGGCCTACTGCACGCGCTCTCGAGGGAAGCAGCCCTGGCCCGGCGGGACGAGGCCCAGACCCTGCCGGAGAAGGTGAAAACATGATGCAAAGAGCAGTGAGCACCGCGCAGAGGGCCAAACCTGTGCTCTTCGCTCTGTATTCTGGGCCTTTCCCAATCCCCGACCCTGGTTGGCCTACCTTCCGCGCTGGAGGCTCGAGGTGATGGTCATCGTCACCGGCGGTGGAACCGGCGGGCATCTCTACCCCGGTATCGCGGTGGCTAGAGCTATTCTGGCGGCAGGCGAACCGGTTACTTATGTAGGGGCCCAGGGGGGGCTGGAGGAGCGGGTTCTGCCCGACTCCAAGCTGCCTTTTCGCATCATCCCGGCAGGCAAGCTCTCGCGTGAAGCCCTGCGCACGGCTGAAGGCTTTAAGGTGTTGCGGGGGCTGTGGGCGGCTCGAGAAGTTTTGAGCGAATTGCGGCCCAGGGCAGTGCTCAGCATGGGCGGCTATGCCGGCTTTCCGGCAGCTTTTATGGCGAGTTTGGGGGGCATCCCATTGGTGATTCACGAGCAAAACGCCAAGCTGGGCTTAGCCAACCGGATGCTGGCGCGGCTGGCGAAGCGGGTCACGCTTTCCACGCCGATGCCCTTAGGTGCAGCCCTCGAGGCCAAAACGCAGGTGGTGGGATTTCCTGTGCGCGAAGAGCATTTTGCCCAGGCCGAGGCCAGACAGCGCTTAGGGCTCGAGGCGGGCCGCCCCACCATACTGGTGCTGGGCGGCTCACAGGGTAGCAAGGAGCTCAACGACAACCTTCCCCAGCGGCTGTATCCGCTGTTGTCTGAGTGGCAAGTGCTGCACCAGTGCGGAACGCGCTGGGAAGCGGAGATGAAGCCCAAGGAGCAGCCCCACTATTTCCTGCGTGGCTATCTCGACACTGCGCTGGCCTGGAGTGCTGCCGACTTTGCCATTACCCGTGGGGGTGCGGGCACCATGGCCGAGGCCGCCTACCACGGGGTTCCGGTGCTGGGCGTGCCGCTTCCTGCCGAACTCGACGGCGGAGCCCAGCGGGCCAACGTGACCTTTTACGCCGAGCAGGATGCCGCCCAGATGATGGCTTCATGGGAAGATTTTGCCCGCTACCTTAATGCTTTCTTGACCCCTTCCATCCGTGTCGAGATGCGCGATAGACTCAGGAGGTTGTCGCCAGCCGGGGCAGCCCAGCGCCTGGCGAATATCGTTTTGGAGGCGGCGTGAAATCGCATGAGCGACCCGGTTTCACCGGGACACAGAAGCATTATCACCTGATGGGCATCGGCGGGATCGGCATGAGCGGTCTGGCCCATATTTTGCGTAAGGACGGCAACCGCGTGAGCGGCTGCGATAACTGCTTGAGCGAAATTACTGGTGGCCTCGAGCGCGAGGGCATCGCGGTCTGGCCGGGGCACAGCCCCCAACACCTACATGAAGTAGACGTGCTGGTAGCCTCCACAGCTATCCAAGAAACTGAGCCGGAACTGGCAGCCGCCCGCACCCTGGGTATTCCGGTATGGCGGCGCATTCAGGTGGTGGGTGAGATTTTGCGCGGTGGATATAGTCTGGGCGTGACAGGATCGCATGGCAAAACCACCACCACCGCCATGCTGGCAAGCATCTTGATGGCCGCCGAGGCCGACCCCACGGTGCTGCTAGGGGCCCAACTGGGCTTGATTGGGGGTAGCTCCAGAGCCGCGCATGGCCATTTCCGCCTGGCCGAGATTGACGAGTCCGACCCGCTGTTCCAGTTTCTCGAGCTGGACGTGGGCATCATCACCAACCTCGAGGCCGACCACGTTTCGCCGGATGGTCTGGCTCGGCCCAACTACCACGCTTCCTTCCAGGCTCTCCAAAAAGCCGTGCATTCTTTTGCCGCCAATGCTGCCACGGTGGTGTACAACGGCGAGGAGCGCTGGTTGTTGGATGAACTTACCCAGGGCACCAACCGGGTCAGCTTCGGGCTCGAGCAAGGGGATTGCCACGCGGCGGGCCTCGAGCTGAGGCCCTTTGGCAGTCGCTTCGAGCTGGTCTGGCGGGGTCAAACTCTAGGCTTCATGGAGTTGCAAGTTCCTGGCCAACACAACGTCGCCAACGCCCTCGCGGCGGCGGCGGCGGCACTCGTTGCAGGCTTGCCGTTGGCAGCGATTGGAGCCGGATTATCTCAGTACGTCGGTGCAGGGCGGCGTTTTGAAAAGGTGGGCGAGTTGCATGGGGCGGTGGTGGTAGACGACTATGCCCACAACGCCACCAAGCTATGGGCCTTGCTGGCGGCAGCCAAAAACACCGGCCTGCGGGTGCGGGCAGTGTTCCAGCCCCACCGCTATGGGCGCAGCGAGCAGGAATGGCCGCTGTACGCACGGGCTCTCGAGCAGGCCGATGAGGCACTGATTCTCGACGTATACGCTGCCGGGGAAGAGCCTGTCAACCTCACCAGCGCACAGATTGCCCACAATCTGGTATCCCACCTCCAGCACCAGGGGCATCCAGCCCGCTATGGAAGCTGGGAGGAGATTTCCCTGCATCTACAACAGACCGCTGCCCCCGGCGACCTAATTTTGACCATTGGCGCGGGCAATATATCGCAGCTAGGCCGGGCTTTGGTAGGCCCAAAGGAAGCGGTATGAAAGTAGAGCGTCTTCCCCTAGCTAAACTCACCACCCTGGGGGTGGGGGGAGAGGCCGAGGTTTGGACGATAGAAACCCCTGCCGACCTCGCCAGAGCAACCCAGGCTCCCTACCGAGTGCTGGGCAACGGCTCCAACCTGCTGGTGGCCGATTCAGGCGTGAGCGAGCGGGTGATTCGGCTGGGCGGTGAGTTTGCTCTGTGGGATTCCGACCTCGGCGGCTGGATCGGGGCGGGAGTGCTGGTTCCGACCCTGCTGCAGGCCTCGGCTCGGCTGGGATTGAGCGGCCTCGAGGGGTTGCACGGGGTTCCAGCTCAGGTCGGCGGGGCTGTCAAGATGAACGCTGGAACCCGCTTTGGCGAGATGGCCGGTGCGCTGAAAGCTGTCGAAATCTTTCACAACGGGGCCGTGCAGCACTACTCCCCCAGCGAGTTGGGCTTTGGCTATCGCCACTCCCAGTTACCCGAAGGGGGTATAGTCACCAGGGTTAAGCTCGACCTCGAGCCCCTTGCAGAAGAAGCCGTGCGCGGGAAAATTGCCCTGGTAGACGCAGCCCGCAAAGGCCAGCCCAAGCGTAAGAGCGCGGGTTGTGCCTTCAAAAATCCCGCCCACGACTCAGCCGGTCGCCTAATAGACCAGAAAGGGCTCAAGGGAACCACCATCGGCAAAGCCATGATCAGTCTCGAGCATGGCAATTTTATCGTCAACCTGGGAGGTGCGACCGCAGAGGATATCTATGCATTGATCAAACGGGTGCAGGCGGTGCTGCCCTTAGAGGTGGAGTGGGAAATCTGGGGTCGGCTCGAGGCCAAGGTTGGGCAGGAGGTCATATGAATTCATATTTGCACTTATACGCCTCCACTGGCCTTGGGCGATGGGAGGTGGTCAGGTGATTCGCGTGGGGCTGGTGCTGTTATTGCTGGCAACCCTGGGGGTTGCCAGCCGGGTGCTCTTGCCGGTACAGAAAGTCGAGGTGGTGGGCAATCGGCATCTCACCGAGGCCGAGGTGCGCGCGGCAACGGGCCTCGAGGTGGGTGTGCCCTGGTTGTGGGTCTGGCCCTACAAACTGGCCTGGCTGCAAAAAAACCCCTGGATCGTCTCGGCGCGGCTCTACAAGCCCAAGACCGCTCAGGTGCGCATCGTCCTCCAGGAGCGCACTGCGGTGGCCAGCGTGGCCCAAGGATCAAGCCAAGTGGGCCTGAGCGCCGACGGGGTACTGCTTCCCGGCGCAGCCCCGCAGACCCCGCTGATCGAGGCCGCCACTGGAGTCAACTACCGCGAGGTGCTCGAGTTGGTCAAGATTTTCCCCCAAGCTCAGCTCATCCACGCCGATGCTGCGGGGTATCTCATCACCGGGCCAAATCTTAATGTTTGGAGCAGCAATGTCAGGGAGTTGCAAGATTGGGCTAAAATCAGCAGAATAGGCCAAAGTGAGGCAGCGAGGCCGCAACCGCAAACCGCCCCAGGCGGCACGGCGATGACCGCACCTGCGCACCCCGATGCCAAAGCGTCGGTGAGCCGTGTGAGTTTGTATTCATGGGGGGTGAGCGCAAGCCGATGATCCTGGTTGGATTGGATGTGGGAACCACAAAAGTAACGGCGGTTATCGGTGAATTGTCCTCCGACGGTATTCTGGACATCATCGGTGAAGGAACTGTACCCTCCCAGGGTATGCGGCGGGGCGTAGTGACCAACCTCGAGCGCACCAGCGAGGCCATCCGTCAGGCTATATTTCAGGCCGAACGAGTGGCGGGCGTGAAGGTCGAGCGGGTCTGGGTGGGCGTGGCCGGTTCGCACGTCAAGAGCGTGACCAGTCACGGTCTGGCGGCGATTCGCCGGGGTCAGCAGATTACCTCTGCCGACGTGGAGCGCTCTATAGAGCAGGCCAAAGCCTATCCCTTCGACGGAGACTACGAACTCATCCATGCCCTACCCCTGGAATATCGTGTAGACGGGCAGGAGGGCATCCGCGACCCTATTGGCATGGCCGGGGTGCGTCTGGAGGTAGACGTGCATCTGGTTGCAGGCTCTAAAGGCCCCCTGACCAACCTGCGCAAAGCCGTCGAGGACGCGGGCCTCGAGGTTGAGGGTCTGGTCTTGCAAGCCTATGCCTCCGGTCTGGCGGTGCTCTCACCGGAAGAAACCACCATGACCGTAATGCTGGTAGACATCGGCGGTGGCACTACCGACGTAGCGGTGTTCCGCCAGGGACGGCTAGCCCATTCAGCGGTAATTCCCCTGGGCGGCGACCACGTAGCCCAAGACATCGCCAAGCTGCTGCAAATCCCCGTCGAGGAGGCCGAGCGGGTGGCCAAGAAATACGGCGCGGCCCTGCCCGAGTTGGCCGACCCCGAGCTGGTCTTGGAAGTCAGTCAGGAGGGCAGCGCCCAGATTTCCTACCAGGCTCCCGAACTGGCCCGCATCATCCGCCCGCGTTTGCGCGAGATTTTGCATCTGGCCCGCCAAAGCGTAGATGAGGCCTTAGGGCCACTGGAAATTACCGTGGGTAAGGTGATTCTTACCGGCGGCACGGCAATGGTGCGGGGCCTGGAAGAACTCGCCCGCAAGCAATTCAACCTGCCGGTGCGGCTGGGCAAGCCTTTGGGTGTGCAAGGTCTCACCGATGTGGTGGCTTCCCCGACCCACGCCACCGCAGTGGGCTTGGTGCGCCATGCCGCCACTTTCGCAGCTCACCAACCCCAAACCCGTACCGCGCGGCCCTCGAGGGCCAAAGCCGCCCCCAGAACTCCGGTGGTCAATACCGAAGAGACCCTAAACGCAGCCAACGGCCTGTGGGAACGCATCAAGGGGATGTTCAAGAATTTCTTCTAAAGGAGCATTTACGGTATGAAGTTAACGAGCATCAAGGCTGACCGTTCACCGTTGACCGCTGACTGCAAAGGCGGGCTTGCGGTTAACGATGAACACTTGACAGTCAACATTTTGTACCAAACCCGCAGCGGCGCGGGTCGAGGAGAGTGACATGGGCGACGTGGAAATCAAGGTCATCGGCTTGGGTGGGGCAGGCAACAACGCGGTCAACCGCATGATTGAGTCGGGGCTTTCGGGCGTAGAGTTTATCGCTGGCAACACCGATGCTCAAGTATTGGCAACCAGCCTGGCCGACGTGCGCATTCAACTGGGCGACAAGCTGACCCGTGGGCTGGGAGCCGGGGCCAACCCCGAGATTGGCGAGAAAGCCGCCCAGGAAGCGGAAGACCTGATTGGGGAGTACCTCGAGGGAGCCGATATGGTTTTCATCACCGCCGGGATGGGCGGTGGAACCGGAACCGGCAGTGCCCCCATCGTCGCTGAGGTCGCCAAGCGCCTGGGAGCCCTCACCGTGGGCGTAGTCACTCGCCCCTTCAACTGGGAAGGCCCCCGCCGCACCCGGGCCGCTGACGAGGGCATCAAACGCCTGCGCGAGCAGGTAGATGCGATGGTGGTGGTCTCCAACGACCGCCTGATTACCGCTCTGGATAAAAAAGTCTCGGCCAAAGACGCTTTCCTCATCGCCGACCGCATCCTCTACCACGGGGTAAAAGGTATCACCGACGTAATTCACCTGCCAGGGCAGATTAACCTAGATTTTGCCGACGTGCGTACTTTGTTGACCAATGCCGGACAGGTCTTGATGGGTATCGGGGCAGGCCGGGGCGAAAACAAGGTCTTCGAGGCGGCCCAGTCGGCGATTCAGAGCCCTTTGCTCAACCACTCTATCGAGGGAGCCCGTCGTTTGCTGGTGAATGTGGTCGGCGATGAGGACATCTCGCTGATGGAAGCCAGCACGGTAGTCGAGCAAATCCGCGAGGCCACCGGCATGGAAGACGTGGATGTGCTCTACGGTCTGACCTACGACAACCGCGCCCAAGACGAGATGCGGGTCATCGTAATTGCAGCGGGGTTTAATGAAAATGCGGTGGTTGCCAAACCCGGAGGTCGCTTGATGGATTTTCCCACCACCACCGTAGACACCTCCAACTTCGAGATTCCGGCCTTTATCCGCTACGGCGACGGCGATTACCCGCCCAAACGGGGGAATTAGCCGAAAGCTGAAGGCCGAAGGCTAAAAGCATTTCAGCTCAGCCTTCGGCCTTCAGCTTTGAGCCTTCAGCCATGATTGTCCTCGGTATTGACCCCGGCATCACCAACTTGGGGGTTGGGGTAGTAGAGCAAATTGGGCAAAAAACCCAAATGCTCCACGCCGAGGTAGTGCGCACCATCCACGAAGACCCCGCGCCCAAGCGGGTAGGGCAGCTCTACCGCGCCGTGTACGAGGTTGCGGCAGCGTTTAAGCCTGACGCTATCGCGGTGGAGGAGCAGTTCTTCTACCGCCAGAACGAACTAGCTTACAAGGTCGGATGGGCCATGGGAGCAGTGTTTTTGGTAGCCGACCAGCAGAACATTCCCCTTTTTGGCTATGGCCCACCCAAGGTCAAGCAGGCCCTGGTAGGCTACGGCCACGCCGACAAAGACCAGGTAGCTTTTATGGTTCGGGCAATCCTGAACCTCAAAGCCACCCCCAAACCCACCCACCTGGCTGATGCGCTGGCAATTGCCCTCACCCACTGCTTTTTTAGCCGGGTAGTGGGACTTGCACAGCGTACTTGAGTCTTCTCCCCTATCATGGTTAAAGCATGAAGCGAGCCCTTCTGGCCCTCTTTCTCGGTCTTATAGTCGGCAATATCGCCCTAGGACAGAGCGTTCGCAGCCTGGGCATGGGCGGCTTGGTGTTACCTGGCCCCAATGCTAGCTATCTGAACCCGGCCTATGCTGCTTTCCCCGCAAATATGTACGGCTCGAGCGCTGATTTCCCCCTCCCGGTGGGCCTCATGGCCCTGCTTTTAAACCCCCAAACCAGCCCTTTTGGCAATATTGGCAGCGCCAACAGTCCGTTCGACCTGCTTTCGGCCTACGACCAGTTCACCCACCCCAACGAATTTTTGATTAACCCAGCTTCCTCCAATGCTTTCATCAACCCGGTTACTGGCAACCCGGAAATCATAATCAATGTAGGCCAGAGCGGTGTTCGTATCACCGATAGTCAGGGGCGACCCATCGACCTCAACTTTAGTGTGGGCAGTCCCTCGGGGGTGAGTAGCAACAAAGCCCTCACGCCGGAGCCCTTTTTTCGTTTACCCATCCCCCTGAGCCTGGGTTTATCGGCTGATATAGGGGTGTTTGCCGGGGGAGTCGGACTGGGCCTCAGCCCCAACGCCAACCTTCAGCAGGCCGTGGCTAGCCAAACGCTTCAGCCCAATACCGATTACAGCCTCTCGGCCAAGGCCAGCGCCCAGGCTGGGGTGAGCCTGGGGCTGTCCTATGCCTGGGTACTACCCCGCGTGCCCCTGCTGGAATCTACTGTGACCAACGTATATGTGGGGGGCCGGGGCGAGGGATTTTATGGTCTGGCCTACCTCGAGGGAACCGGTACGGCCAGAATCCATACTGATAACAACAGCCAGCCCAGCAGCGCAGCCTACAGTGGAAAGGTGTTTTATACCAGCCCTGGCAATGGCAGTGGAATCGGACTGCGGGCCGACCTGGGGGTAGCCCTGGAAGGCCAGGGCAGCACGGTGGGTTTGGGGCTGCGTAACGTGTTAGGGTTTGCCCGCTGGACAGGCACCGAGGTGAGCATTGACGAAAGTGGTCAAGTGACCAGCCAGGCCAGTGACCGCAGTAGTTTCGGGGTGGCCCCGGCAATCTTTCTCAATGCCGCCACCAAAGTAGCCCTCGAGGTCGGCAGCGTAATCGTGGGTGGAGATTTGGGTCTCGAGGGAAGCTTGTACACCCATTTGGGCGGTGAGTATCAGCTTGGGGAACTGCGGCTGCGGGCCGGGCTAGGGTACAATGGGGGATTCATGCTGGGCCTGGGAGCTGGATATGCTGGTGCTGGATTCAGCTTCGATGCAGCCCTTACC
>JADEYI010001419.1_pt1 | contig 18335 bp, 24 predicted proteins | sample 8542331 | NCBI WGS metagenome assembly JADEYI01 (sample SAMN16510988, study PRJNA670497) | mine drainage metagenome | isolation source: biofilm near Copperflume 1 | place: Germany: Marsberg coppermine Kilianstollen | collected 2018-02
GGTTGGAGTTCTGCTGCGGTGGCGGATTGTTTGGGGGTGGGTTGTTGGGCGGCGGGTTGTTGGGGGGTGGATTGTTGGGGGGTGGGTTGTTGGGTGGCGGATTATTTCCCCTGCCATTCTCATTGCCGCTGGGCGACGTGCCCGTTCCAAAGATGCTGCCGGTGCCTGCATGGCATACACCCTTGATGTCAAGGATATGCTATTGAAATAGATTTGAAGTTCGCACTCAGATTCCACAAAAGGCGCCACAGGCCGTTCAGGATGCGCAGAAGACACTGGTCAACTGCTGAAGGTAAATCAGAGCATGCATGTACATCCTGAACTGTTCATGCAAGCAGCGAAAGAGTGATCAGCCATCGGTAAGGTCTTCAAGCCTACAACAAGCTTGAGATAAAATTGGAGCCAGTGGCTTGCCGGTGCCGGCAGAGCAAAGCTGGTAGCAGCCAGGAAGGGATGTGCTTGACTTGCAGTTTCAGCGCAAGCCCAGAAAACTGCTAGCCATTGCGTGGAGCTATCTGCAATTTTGATTGTTTCGTGCCGTGTTTTTGACGCATGCTTGCAAAGGAAGTGTGTTCCACGAGCACAAGACAAGCCAAGGCAGCACCTCCTCCTCCTCCTCCAAACAACTGCTTCAAGGAACGCCCGCTGCTGCTGTCCGTCTCAACGGATCCATTCGCCAGCACAACTGCGTAAAGCAGCACCGCCGCAAGCGCGGCATGCCGCCTCAGCATGTCTGGCCGCCCAGTCCTGCTCCTGCCTGCATGCCATTCCAATGCTCAGCGCTTTTCGGCCCATCTGCCGCCGCGCCATTTTTCTCGAGATGCTTTGCCACTAATACTGAGTCCATAATAGCAGTATCTGCGTTCTGCCGCCAAAGGCTGCATTGTACCGCGCTTACGAAGCCACAGCCACGACTTGATCTGTCTGACTCAAGACAGTGCGACAGTGACCCGTCTACTATAGATAAGACGGCATATATCGCTTCCAAGCAAAATCATTCTTCATCTTTCACACACAAGCAGTGTCCAATCTGAAGATCAGGCCGCGATCGGGCGACACCTAGCAAAGGCCCGATGCCGATCGTTCACGAAAGGTCCCTGCGCGCTGCCTCCCTGTCGCCCTATGTACAATTATATAGCGCTTCCCACGCTAGTCCAGCCCGTACGCGCGTGATCAGGTCCCGCAGCCACAGATTAAGGCCAGCTTTGACATCGAGTTGCGTGAAGGGAAGCGAGTCGGCACCTGCGAAACTCGAATCTCTGCCACCTGTCGTCCGAACGAGTGGTGGCGGAATTTTCGCCTGGCGAAACTTAAATTCAGGGTTAAGTTTGAAAGGGGTTTGGATGGAAGGGTTTCCAAAAAAGCATGCAAGGCCAGTTTTGGCTTCGGTTCAGGTACAAAAATCTTGTGCCAGATCAGCCGCTTTTTCTGACCGAAAAATCTGCGCTTTACGCAGGACAAGGAAGACCTTTCTCCTTAAAACCATCAGAAGATGCGTTCAGAGCGCATTTGCTGCAGGAAACGGCAAAACAGCAGTGATATGGGGTTTCCACCTGTCAAATAGTCATATCGGTGAGGGTTGAGTTTCTCGTACTGTCGACGCTGTGCACATTCCGTGACCCCCCTGAGAGCTGTTGCCATTATTGAACACCTTGTTGACGACGCATGGGAGTCGAGGGGGTGTTATATCTGAGAGGAAGCAGTGCACTACCGGAGCCAACCAGGATGCCGTACAGCTGACTTGCCTTCAGCAAGCCAAACTTGAATTTTTGAAGGGGGCAGAGCCAAGTATCACTGCGAGCTTCTTGCAACAGTCGCTGCCTGTTACAGCACGGTAATACAGGTGCAATGGACAGTCTGCCAGTTGAGACCCTCCAGCACATCGGCTCATTCCTGCCCTTGACGGAAAGGTGGGCCGTCCCCCCGCCACGACGAAGCGCATGTGTCTACACTCATAATCATTGGTCATATTGCAGTCGCCCGGGCTCCAGAATGCCGCATCCTGACCTGGGCGCAGTGCCAGGTGTCCGAAGCGCTGAAACCCCAGTGTGGAAGCTTCATGAAGCCGATTGAAATATCCTGTTGCAGGTGCACAAGCTTCCCCCTTGTCTGCAAGGCGTTCGCAGACGCCGCCTGCTGCTCAGCTCTGGGGGACCTATGGGCATCCATCACTTTGGCGCCACCTCCAAACCTTGCTGGTGCAAGCAGCGAGTCACCAGCACAGCGTCGCAAATGGCAGAGGGAGTTTTTGAGGTGGCTTGCTCCTCGTGCCAATCAGGTGCGAGGGACACACTCAGATTGACAACCTGGGAAGGGTCACTGCCTGCGAGACACTGATGCTGTCATCGGGAGTCATCAGAAGTCATCCCCTGTCAGAACCCCCCAGCCACTTGGCAAGGACATATAGTGATGTCAACAGCATCCAATGCTGCTCTCATGGTCGCTTGCGCTGCCGAGATAGATGCAATTTGTCCCTCGCAGCAGTCTGTTCTGAGCAACCATACTCTCACAACATTCACATCATTCATAACATTCTGTTTGACATGTCTTAGCAAACGGTCCTGAACAAAAGAAAAATCACATCCAAGCAAACGCGAAGCTCTCTGCTGCAGGTGGAAAAATTGCGCGTGGACTGCCGAGCGCTTCACCCAGCGCAAGGAAGCTTCCTGCAGCTGCTGGGCACCTTCAGCGGCTCATGCAATACGCGCAGCGTGCATGTCACCGCATACGAGGAATCACGCAATCAGAGGAGCGTACATATGACAAGATGCGAGATGTCATGCAATATGAGGAGCTTGCATGTGACAGCATGCGAGGGAATATCAGTGGCGGCTGCGGTTCCCTTGCTGCCGTGCTTTGCCGGACTAGAAGTGCTGCGCATAGAGGAGCTGGATGGGTTCTGCGACCACGGTGTCACACTGCAGGTGGGTGCAGCAAGAAAACAAAGAGAAAAAAGAGAGAAACGAGAAAAAGTTACTGGCTTGCAAGCACACTTTCCATCATTCCTTCGACGCAACAACTTTGGTGCTGCCTATCTGCTCTGGCATTTTGCCATACAGTTTACACCAGCTGGACGCGGTGCATCAGGAAAACTACTTATTGTACCTGCAATGTTCTATTTTTTGGCATCATACGATCAAAACTTGCCCACTGCCCAATAGTATCCTCGCAATTGGTCATCAGATGTTCAGCACAGCGTCTTGAAATAGAGCAGATGTCACGGATCAGCAAGGCATGTATCAGACTAGGCACATTTTGGGCACCAATGATCCTTCTGGGGTCTGACTCTGCAGTTCTGGTGCCGATCTATGACAGCAGCTCTGTCTGATGAACATGCTGGTTATGCAGGCGCTGTCAGCGATGACTCACCTGCGCAGCCTTGCCGTGAGCCTGGGAGGGGGGTTCATGCACACGTGGCCTGATCTGGCGCGCATGCAAAAGTTGGAAACCTTGGACATGCGCGGCTGCCCGGCCTACGGGCAGCCCTGGGCGGCATGGGCACACATGCCGGCCTGGATGACTAAGCTCACCTCGCTGCGCAGCCTCAGCATCGGGTGAGTCATGCTTACCTGTCACAATGTACCGCATGCATTACTGCTTTAATCGCAAGCGTCATTGACCGCATTGTGCGACCATGCTTGCAAGGAAGGCACGACAGCATGCTGTTAAGGAAGATGCCACAGCAGACATTCTGAAGTGAGTGAAAATGATCTGTGGCATATCTTATGCAAGCTGTGGCTTTGAATGCAATGATGTGAAGGCTCAAGCAACTCTCTTGATTGCCTGTAGCAGGGCAGAGATCGTGCCAGTTCCGCTGTCTTCTGGCTCCTGCATGTGTCATTCGCTGGTGCAAGAGTACTGTGGCCCAGAATATTCTGGGAAGATCACAGCTGGCCCCAACCTGATCATGAAGGTCATCTCCTGACAGCTTAGCGTATTATGTGGGGCCTAAGAGGGAGTGTATCTTCCTTTTCTGACACTTTTTCTGCTTCTGCACTGCAGGTGTGCAGGCTTTACAGAGGTCCCTCCAGTGGTGGCAGCCCTCACACAGCTGACGCGACTCGCCATCGAGGACAGCTGCCTGGGAGATTCCACCGGCCCGGCCGCAGCCGTCGGGAAGCTTCCTGTGACTGCGCGGCTGCCGGTTGGCTTCCAGCATCTCACCAACCTCAAGTCCCTCTCCTTGGGCACCTGGTGCGCTCCTTGTGTGAACCTGTGCATAAGATCTGTTTTGGTGATTTTCCACCACATTCTCGGCTGAACAAAGTGTCTGCATGGCGCCTGCTTGCTATCTGATTTCTCCATGGTTTTAGGTTGTACCTACAGCAAATGCGGGGGTTGTTGTGACAATGTTGTGCTTCGAAGAGTGAGTTTCTCAAGCAGGAGAAACTGCATGCATAGCGATTTGCTTATCAGAGGTTTCATGTATTGTGCGTAAGCAGGTGTGGGAACAGACTGCCGGACGCGATCTGCATGCTGACTGACTTGGAGGAGCTCAGCCTGACGGGGGAGCTGCCCTGTGACCTGGACGGCTGCGCCGTTGACTACGACGATGACTACACGGGGGCGCCAGATCAGGCAGCGCAGGATTTTGCCCTGCCCAAGGGGTTTGGGCGCCTAAGGAAGCTGCGCGTCTTGAGACTGGACTGCCACATGGGCATGTGGGAGCTGCCTTCACAGGTGTGCCTTGGTGCCTCCAAAATATCTTGTTCTTCGGATATTTTTTACAATGATCAATTATTGTGATTGAAGGAACTTAGCAGGGACGGTATCTGCGGAAAACGGGACAGTGACTTGTACTTTTAGAACCCGCCTAGTTATGCTCGAATAGATTGCAGGGGTGCGTTGCAACTTGTCTAATCAACCTAACAAGCTACAAGCAGTGCCTTCTGCACAGCATGTGGAGGCCCTGCACTACTTCTTGAGAAGGTAGCTTTGTCCCGCCGTGACACGCCTCTGCAGTTCATGATCATCTGTCCTTCTTTATGCAGGTGTTGCAGCTGACAGCCCTGGAGTCTCTGGACCTTTCCAACACATCTCTGCGCAGCTTACCAAACACCCTGCACGCATTGTCAAACCTCACGCGGCTGCGCCTGGCTTCCTGCAGCTTCACGCGGCTTCCGACGGCCGTCTTCAGCGTTCCCTCCCTGCGCCACCTGGACCTCGGCCGCAACGCTGATCTGTCGCTCGGGGATTTGAGTCGCACGCAGCTGACATGGCTCGCCAGCTTAGGCTCGCTGAACATCGCCAAACTTGATGACTGCGTGTGGGAACGCCCCTGCCTCCCTACCCTCGCTTTCCTGGAGGCAGCTTCCCGGCAGCGGCAGCTGCTGCTTCGAGTGGATGCCGCTGAAGCTTCTGGGCAGATACCTTGCAAGGGAGGGCAGTTGCAACGCGAAGGTGGCTGGAAGAAGCGTGGCATGGGTGAGACTTGTGTGCTGGAGAGGTGCTGGGAAGGGAGCGTGAGCGTGGGTGTGAGAGGGGCAAATGGGCAGCTGGTGCAGATCTGTCTAGACATTCCTTAGGCTGTGTGACTCATGTGACTCACATCATTTGAGCGTGATGCTAGCAATTGCTTAAGTGTTACTGGTCCGTTTCAAGGCACAAAGTTTGCAAATCAATTGAGGAGGTACTTTTGAAATTGATGCACATTGTAGCTTGAAGTGAAGTTATTTCCACATTGCTTTATAAAGCTGTGTGGGGCACAGAAGTCCTCAAGAGAAAACAGTTTACTGTAAGTTCCTTCAGAGAACAAGACGTGCAGATATAGTTGATAATTACAAGGTCGGCGAACCCAAAGCCAGAGGCTATAGGGCATACATGTAGAGCGTCTGCAGCCACTTCCGCGGGGCCTACAAAAGCCTGCAGCCTGTCAATCATGTCATCACGCAACAATTGCATGATGCACTCCCTGCATCGGTTGAGAACCCCTCTGCAACCGATGCTTCTGGCCTGCCAGCAACGCAACATTCCCCCTTTGGGAGGTGACGTTCAGGATGTCATGCAGGAAAATCCAGAAAGGGCAGACAATTAGACATCAGGGTGATAGTCAAAACGCAGGCCAGTCGAGCAACATGTTCACAGCATGGCACACAAACAGGTCCAATCACTGAGCAGGCAACAAGGAGGTTATGCATGTGAGACACAAGGTCCACTAGAAAAGTGTCCACAAGGCGGTGGATTGCAGACATCATGCAGCCTCCGTAATGCAGCATGCTTGTTACATGGGGACAAATGTATATGAGTTGAGATTTGCCATTACAGCGACAAGATCTTCTAGATGTTCTAGAACAACATATTTATGATGGTGTGGCCAAAACAAGCTTGAATATCAAACCACCAAGATTGACAATGTTTCAATGCTAGACAGCTCTATTCTTGTCTTATAGTACGTACAGATAGCACCTCCCTGCTAGTACTACTAGTCTTAGACCTGAAACATGTCATACTAAAACGTGTGTGCTATACCTGACCGCCTGAGACACACCATGCACGCTCCACAGAGACATGTTCCGAATGTAACTACGGCCCCACCCCTCCGGGAGTCTTGGGGGCTTCTGATGACAGTGCTACCACCACATGCGTAGCCGTCCCATGTGCGGCCGCCAGCTGCCCACGCAGCAGTCAAATGCATCAAAGATGGCCCAGACAGAGAGCAAAATACGAAGTAAGCTACTGGCACTGCTTGTGCAAAATATGCAACGTCTGCAAAGGTGATTGCCACCTGTTCCTCGCCCTCAACAAAGAACTTCTGCCAAGATACTCTAGCAGGCACCGTCAAATACACACGCTCACCGCACAAATACAGCCTCTCTGCTTGAGAAAGACCTTCCAGGGATAGATAATTTTCTGAGTCACCCAAGTGAGAGACATCTAGCGCTACAGTTGTTATGTTGAGGAACCTGGCAAAGATTGCAGGAAATTGGCCGAGAACAAGCCGGGAGTGGTCTGTGTAGTCGAAAGTGCGTACTTTGACAAGTGCAGCATCCCACTGGGCATCTGACAAGACTGCATCATTGATGTCGAAGAGATGCAGACTGCAATTGTGGGGCAGAGTGATACCAGCTGGCCGGACACGTGTCAGCGTGAGTGTGTGCAGGCAGGGCATGTTCTCTAGGTCCAGTGCCGGTGCCTCTAACGCATTCCCGGAGAGTGTCAATGAAAGGGTCTCCAGAGCCTCTGCATTTGGCAGGTGAGCGAACACATCACCTGTGTCTTCTTTAAAAGCCAGGACAAGGTGCTTCAACTGGGACAATGGCGGAACCCACGTGACCTTCTCAAAGTTGGCACTGAACACTCGAAGCTTTGGAGCTTTCGCCAGCAGCCAATAGAGAGACATCATGTGCGCCATTCCCTCTTTTTCTGTCCCATCTTGATGGTCCCCTGTGACCTCCAATTGCTGGAGGCTGCTCATCTTGTTCAGGCCCTGCTTCATGGCAAATGCTAGCCCTCTCCAGTCCTCTGCGTGCAGCCGCAGTGCATGTGCACAACTCAGCCTCTTGCTGACCCACGCCACACCTGCAATGCACCCACTGGCATCATTGCTTGCATGGGTCCCGGTACTTCACTCAGCAGCCAGCTATCTAGGCCACCACCACGGCATCACCCTCAGGAAAACGAACTGTTAAACCACGTGGGGGGAGTTGGATGGTGCAGGCTTATACCAGGAAGCACCTACCTGCTTGTGGAAGCGCTGAGGGAATATCCAAGGTGCGCAGCTGCAGTCTGAACGCCGTGGAGCAGGCACCTGACGCCATGGCCCAATCTGTGATCGACAAGTGGCTGGCGATCTGCAGCCATACCGACTCGGGGAGCTCTGTGACGCAATCCACTTGCTTCGCAGCAGATGTTCTGTGACGTCTGGGAGGCATCCTGCACAACAAGTACGAAACAAATCGTTGGAAAATGTCCAACCTCGGGGCGTTGTATCCAAGTACTACTAATAGTATTGGAGAATCCAAGGCAGAGTGGCATGCCAGCCTTTCCAGCATGAAGCAAGCCCTAAGTGTTCTGCAATAAAATAAAATTCTTGTAGTGCAGGTGTAGATGCCAGGATCGAGACACCATACATCCTAGGAGCGCTCTCACTTCTGCCTCGTAAGCCAACCAGAATGCTTCTTCGGTTCTTAAGTATTACGGGTTGCACGGAAGAAAGCAGGAAATCATAAAGCAAAGACTTGTGCCTTTTCACCTGTCCTACAGCTCGAGGTGTGCAGAAAGTGCTCGAATGGAAGGGGAGATCAGACGTCAGCCCTGCCCTAAGATATATTTGGCTAGAGGCCAAAGCTGCATATACCGTCTTGGACAATGATCTCAATGCTGCGCAGACCCATTTTGAGCCTCATTGGTGTTGAGATGTTGGGTTCCCCATGCGCATGCTGAGCGTGCTGCGCTACTTGATCCGGAAAGCGGCAACTCGCACTGACCTCAAATCTATTGCACGCTAGCCGATCTGTAGCTGCTTCATGCAAAACACTCGCCGTTACAGCAGCTGGAGGGGTCAACAGTCAGTGTCTTCTTCGACAAGGTGGCGATCAGCTTGATCAGGATCAAGACTCCCCAACAGGATAGGTACATTGACTGCATGTTCCTTACCCCCTTATCGTGATCGGCTTTTTATCTTCATCATTGTGGTGAAATACAAAGGTGCACGAACAGCTCAGCCCGAATGACAGCGCAGGAGGAATGCACCTGATGGCACCAGAAGAACACAAGTGTAGCACATCTGGCCTCCCAGGCGAGATCTGGGTAATCGTTGCACAGAAGATGATGACGAGGGATTGGGTCAGAGCCAGAGGAGCTTGCTCAGCAATGGAGAAGGCACCTCTCAAGCGCATCTCCATGAGGCCGAACCAAGCTGAGGATTTGGAGTGGCTTGGGAAGCACTGGAGCGAGGCCAGGAGCCTGTCTCTCGATATGAGCCTTTGGGAACTCTGTGTCACAGTTTCCGCCACAATGATGCTGCAGTCTTGCGGCAAGCTGCCCCAACTGGAGGATGCCAGGCTGATTGCGACCAGTAAATACAGCTCCAGTGACAGCGATTATGACGAATGGGCCCCATGGATGGCCATGCTCCTCATGCACGCAGAGCAGGTGCAGACGCTGAGCTTCAAGGTGACAGATTTTTTCATGCCACTGCCGACAACACTCAAGCACCTCCACCTTGAGATCTCTGAGTACTTGTGGGCGTCAGCTGCTGAAGTCCTGCAATGCCTCACCAACCTTGAGACCATGGGCATTGTCTATCAACGCGTTGCCAGCACCAGACACTCGTTCAGAAGGTCGGAGCAGAGTGAGGGCCAGTCCATTGGCGCACTGCTCTTGCGTGGCTGCAAGTCGCTGCATGCCGTCCATTGTGTCGACGCTGTGCCCTGTATGCTGGACATGCCACCAGGCTGCCTCGTCACTGTGGAGTCTGATTGGAATGCAATGGCCGAGCACTTGATGGTGTTTGCTTACACTGAGAAAGCCTGCCTCAAGACATGCAACAGATGGTGTTTGCGTGAGACCCAAGGTTCTTCCCTCTCTGCTGAGAGGATCGCCAGCATGTTTGCAGGGGAAGAGCCACTGGCTGGTTTCACATCCCTGCGCCTTGACTGCCTCGAGTTGTGCTCTGCCAAGGCTCCCTTTGTGGCAGGCTCCTGCCTGCAGAACCTGACTGACCTGGAGATCCATAGCAAGGATGACATCATCATTGGGTCGGTTGATGACTCTGTGCGTTTGAAGCGCTTTGTTGCAGTGGGCCGCAAGATTCAGCTGGGGGTGCCTGACATAGCAAGCTTTGCAGCCAGCATTGAGCAACTGTACATGCAATGGTCTGACTGCTGCCCTGTGACTGTTGCCTTAGTAAGTGATCAGCTGGCAGCAAAGCAGAGGGCATTTCCTGAGGATTCAGCCTTCACAGAGGCCTGCTTTCCTGCTAGTGTGCCCTGGGCACAGGCGCTCCCAGAGAACTGCCGCTGTGGCGCCTGTTCATCCCGCGCTAGAGTGGATGGCATATTTGAGGTTGTCTGATTCGAATGTATCTGTATGTCTGTCCAGGCTCTGATGCTATCCAGCTAACATTGTATTGTAAGACTTTCAGCAGATCATCTGCTGCATGAATTGAAGTGGTTGTGACTAATAACTGCATAATAATACGGTATGTAATTGGGTATGTATTGAGCCGCAGGCATCATTGTTTTGCACCATGTGGATTTAGAATGTTTCATGCCATCATGGAGTGAGTCATGATCAGGATGGCTAGACGTCATGTCTGTACTCGCGAGTACTTCTTCCATTTCCTCAAGATTGCAACCTTACACGATCCAGCCTCTGCACAAGGCGCACTCATGACTTTTTGTAACAGTCCTTGAAGAGCAACTTGCTTGAAGCCTTTTTAAGGCATACTCAAGCAGCGAAGGAAAACTCTTTACTAGGAAATCTCTCATGGAGCAGCAAAAGTCTGAACAAACAATGCAAATTAAACTGAGTGTTGGCATCTCTGTACATCAGCTGAAACGTCGATTACACTCTGTCGATATGCCTGCACTCCAGTCCTACATGAAGCCTTCTTTGAGAGCTTCAAAGAGCCTGAATCAGGATACACTCCTTCCGATATCACTTCAGTCACAGTGTTGCATTGTGACTATATATGACAGACTGGAGTCTGTGCCAGCATGACGCATCCATGCATCTGTGATGAAACTAGCGGGAGCAATCATTGGAGCGCTAGCGCTAGCATGCATGCATACGCTGCCAGTGCACAGCATGCTGTAGATGGGGGAGACTAGACAAGCGTCCAAATTGAAACATTTTTGGTCTTTGAGGAGATCACAAAGAACAAAAATAAGGCTCACGAGGGCCCAAGTCTCTTGTCGACATGACTGCATGCTTGCTGCATGCAAACTTGTCTGGATCCTCTTCAGGCAACCTGGCCAGTTCAAGGAAAATGTAGAGATCAATCTGAGAGGTCTCGCCTGTGACATTGTACCAAGTGGGGACCTCAAGACTCAGTAATTCTTCTTCCAACGTGTCGGCGTCAAGCAAGACCTTCATAGTGGGGTGGTAGATCACACCTCTTCTTATCGCCACAGGAGATCTCCCAGCAGGTGAGATATCAATATATTCCCTTAAAATATATTTTGGAAGATATAGACAATAGGGTAAAGGCCATACCAGGTACTTCTCAAAAAGAAGTGGTGATGGTCATCCACCCATCGACCTATCCATAATGTCCTAGTACAGAATTACTTTTTTCTTTCTATTCATAAACACCATCTGATACTTTTGAATCATGCTTGATACTTTGAGTCATGCTTAATATAACGGCTGTATTGATGACAGGGGAAAGCAGCCTGGTCAGCGGCAGCATTGCTGCAGTGGTCTCTTGATGCAGTGCCTCATACGTGCAAGCTTGTGCAGGTTCAGCAGCGTAATGGAGCAATCTTCATCGAAGGAGGACTTACCTGCGCTGCCTGTTGAGGTCTGGCAGATGGTAGCAGCAAGGATGAGCACTCAGGAGTGGGCCAAGGTTAGCACGACCTGCCGCGCAATGTACCAAGTGCAGCCAAGGCACATCAGCGTCTTGCCCAGTCAAATCCGCGACATCCGCTGGGTTGTCAAGCACTGGAACGAGGCTATTACCCTCTCGATGAACATGAGTAGCGCCACCAGCCTTGACATAGCACAGGGCGGAATGGCACTGCTAATGCACTCTGCCAACCAGTTGCCAAAGCTGAGGATTGTCAGTCTTAGTGCCCCTGTCTTTGGGGAAGAGGTCACCTGCGGTTCGTGCCTGGTCGATGACACACCAATAGTTGAGAGCTGCGCTGAATGCAGGGATCTGCGGAGCAAGCAAGTTGACCATTGGGCTCCCTGGCTGGCAATGTTCTTGATGCATGCAGGCCATATTCAAACGCTCTTTCTCAGGGTGACAACCTTTAGTGTCCCACTGGTCAGCACCCTCAGGCACTTGGTGCTACGAGTCAGGGAAGACATAGACATGTTGGGATGCGAGTCTCTGCAGCAGCTGCATGTGCTGCAGACACTGTGCATCCAATGGGAAGGAGTGGAGCATGAAGGTCATCTTGGTGAGTATGGCCACAGTTCCTGCAGGCATGCTCAACCACTTGACATGAGTGCTTGCACTCAGTTGACTGCTGTGCGTTTAACAATGCTTATGCCCTACTCCTTTGCAGTGCCAGAGAAGTGCCGTGTCACGATTGGTTGCGACTTGCACTTCTTCTTTGGCAACTGTGACTGGCAGAACAATTTCATTAGGAGGACGCATCAGAATAGGTGTGCCTGGCACTTGCATGAAACCGGTAGGGGCTATTATCGGCACTACAATACTGACCTCTTGAACATTCTGAGTTGCAATACCAGCATTGGCAATCTCACCTTATTGCGTTTGGACCTGGATCGTATCCGCTTTATTCCGATGGGGCTGTGCCTGCAAAATCTCAAGAACCTGCATATCTATAGCAAAACCAACAATCATCTCCAAATTGGTCCAGTTGTCATCCAAGTCTGCCAAGGACTGCGACTGGAAAGCTTTGTTGTAGTGGCAAGGGACTTGCAATTGAGAGTGCCTATTGGTGATCTGGCTGATTTTGCAGGCAGCATCAAGATGCTGTACTTTAAGTTTGAGGACTACTTTTTCAGCCCCTGTTCGGTCGTTGCTACTTTGCTGACTCAGTATCTTGCAGTGCGGCCGAGGCAGCGCTCTGTTTACGAATTTTCTATGACGGCACGGTTCCCAAGGGATGCAAAGTTTAGTCATGCCGATATTTGCCGCTGTGGCGCATGCAATGGGTGTTTGCGAGCGGCAAACATCTTTGGCAAAGTCTAGACTGTTGCGGGTGCTTTTTGATTAGGTGTTCTTGCAGGAAGTAACTGGTGCCAGAGGGTGACTCTTAAGTGCTGGGCTCTGGAATTTACAACAGCTAGCAAGCTCACCTTCAGGTTTCACAATTCCTAAGGCTCTGTCATGTCTGATCAGAGATTCCTCGCTTGATTTGGCTCGCGATCAATGCAATGTCTTCACTCCATGCCTCATCCAGTATCACAGTCAATGATGTTGGCGCTGGGAAATCTTCACGCATTTGCCACAGCTGCAGAGCTGCTGTGACCAGCTGCACACATCTCACAAGGTCGTCACTAGCATTGACCATCGATGATATCAAGGCTCTACCTTCCTTCAAGAAAATCTCAATCTACTGTAAGTTGTGACAAGCTCTGAAAGACCTGCCAGGCTGTCTACGCTGCAGAATGCCACAATGATCAGCTAATTCTTCTACCCTTTTCTCTTGTACATCAAGTGCTGGCTGTCAATGTCTGACTCTCGGCACACGGTATGCTGCCGGCTTCTACACTGCTGCATTGTCAACGAGGAACTGGTGGTACAAAGGCTGCTCAAAAGCTCTGACAAAGCAGCGACAAATCACCAGCGCAAAATCCAATGCATCTATGAATATCTCTCCTTGTACACGCGCACCATCAACTCTTGTAAAAATCCACCAACAATCAATTCATCTCACCAGCTAAGTCTAGGCAGTTGGCCAGTCGTCATCAAGACAGAAGGACTCATGATGTTATATTCCATTGGTGGCACAGGGCCGCGCACAATCACAATCGATGCCCACAAAAGCTAAATCTTCAAGCAAGCCCAAGGACAAGATTCGATCCAGGCCTGTGCTTGCATCCCTGCCTATCCCATTGGGTTCTTTGAGGTTCAGCATGTCAAGCTGGCACCTCAGGGTCCAGTGGATTACGACAATAACTGGCGAAGATGACTAAGCATGACTAAGCAAAGTTGCTCAAGTCCCCGCTGGCCAGCTCTGTCAGGGAACGCCGCCTTCTGGATGTCACTGCCTGCTGCGCAATCCTGACCGCCTTCCACTTGAGCACTGGGGAGCAGCGTGGGTCGTAGGCCACGCAGCGCTCCAGCAGCAGAACTGCAGCCACCACATTGCCTCTCTGCAGCTCCATCAGTCCCCAAGCCTGCACAAGTGCACCCGCCTCAACCATCTTCCAAGGCAGCTTTCATGGCGCAGAAAAATCCAACTGAAGATCATGCTGCGCATGGGGCAAGGAAGCTTGCAATGTCGAGCTGAAGATGCTGAGAAGGGGCAGCTGCTGCTGGTGCATGCAAATCAGGTCATGCAGCTGAGTGTAGAAAAAGGCACTGCAAGAAATCCCACGTTTTGAACCACAGTACCCGTGCTGCAAGTTTTAGAAGGTCATGGGGGCTGCAGCTCAGCTGCAAGCGATGTCTGATATAGGCCTTGCTCATCCAGCAAGCACCACTGCTTGCAGGCCGAGGATCAAAAGGATTTACAAGCCTGGGCAGGCCGTCTCTGGTGCTTGAGGGCCAACTCGGGTCCTTTCAGAGGCTGGACCTGGCCAGATGACAGGGCATATCAAGGGCGGCAAGGGCGCAATTATACGAATTGCAAGAGCAGGCGCCACACACCTGGCAAAGTCCGGCGTTGTTGGGGTTGAGGGTGAGTCCTCGCTGGAGCACACAGCGGCAGCGCTCCACATGGTCAACGCCATCCCCCAGCCTGACCCTTTTTTCCAGCTGCGCCCAAGACACCCACGCCTTTGTGAAGTCCGGGCAGAGCTCCACGCAGCGCTGAAATGCGTCCCTCGCGCGCACATAGTCCTGCAGGCAGCAGTGGTAGCAGTTGGTTGGCCTGAGATTGCCTCCTGGTTGAATTCTCGGAAGGGCTGGTACACCTTAAGCAGGCTAGGCTGTAGGAAAGTTTACGTTCTGGGATGACTAAATGCAGGGGCTCTGACTTGAAAGGTTGGGTTGGGACGCTGCCTGGATTCTCAGCGCAACGTGTGCTGCCTTGAGGTTCAAACTGTCCTGGCCCTTCATCGAGCGAATGACGGATATAATCAATACAACTAATCCTTTGCACTACCGCGTATCAAGGGAATCCTAGGTAGAAATGGCTGCACGATTTTGAGGGCTAGAGAAGAATGTGTGAAATGGCAACAACAACCCAAAAATACCCATATCAGTCTCGTAGTGGACGAATGCGGATTAGAGTAGTCATGCACAAGTTTCATCGACACCCATGACATCAAAATGGCAGGTCAAAGTTGGGCCAAAAGTATATTTAAGATGACCCATGTCCCAATCACACCTGACTGCGAGCGAGCTGCAGAGCCGCGGCATACAGAGCGGTGCATCGAGTAGAGCAGGACGCTGAGTCTCCAGAAAACCCACGATTATTGGGACCCTTCTGCCGCAGAGCGTATGAGCCCTTCTGATGCTGACGCTGCATGCCAGCACTGGAATTAGCACTGGCTGCCCTTCGGAGAACCCTCATTGCTCTGCAGCTCCTCTTGGGATTTAAGGACACTTGCCATTGGTCACTCCTCAGAATTACAGGACCACCCAGTGTTGTGTCGAAGGCTACTCGAGGAGTCAGTGCCATGTTCAACAATAATTGGGTGCGAATTCAGGGGCTGATACAAGCGCCACAGATGCTACATGTGCGCTGAGCACATCGAGAATCCTTCAAAACCCATATTCGCGCGGCAATGTTGTAGCTTTCGAGCCACTCACGGCCTGGAAGACAGTTACACACGCACAAAGCTCGAGCCCAGCACGCGTGGCACACATGCGAGTTATCTGCGACGGCGTTGAAATGTGGCGGTTACAGCCCTTCTCCTATCGGGCAACCATTAATAGAGCCACCGACCCCTGGCCCTCAATGCGTCCGAAGCCAAATCTGGCCCGGAGAATATTTCGAAAGGGGCACCGCCAGCTCAGTGTCTCCAATTGAATATATCTGTTATCGGGCCTTCCGTTGGCTTGGAAGAGAATGCAAAGTGTTATTGACGCGCTATGCTGAAGGTTCCCGTCTCCAACGTCTCGCCAGGTCTATTTGACATCACCTGCAAGGAGATTGTCTCTGAAGAAAGATGGCACGGGGGCACAGTGTTCCGAGCATTCGTAATACCAACTGACAGACTTGACGATTTAATTAAAGGCGAGGAAGCGCGGGGCGCCACAAAATTCGTTGTAGTCAAGACAAGTCCTCCTTTGAAGCAGGATGTAAGTCTGCCCTGCCCTTTACAAGTCCCTTTAGAAGTCTGCCCTTTACAAATCCGTTTACAGGTCTGCTGCAGATTGAAGGCTGGAGCAGACACACAAACAACTGCTTGACTTACGCTTAGCCTGATGCGCGCTCTTGGCTTGAGCAGGTGGCAATCACAGAGAAGACTGTGGCTGACAAGGTCACTCTGGCTTGTGCTTTGGGTGGTAAGGACCACAGCAGTAAGCTGCCATCAGCCGAACCCCTGGCACCTGGCAAGAGGCGCAGTAAAAACGAGCATGGGCAGCCAAACAAACGCGGGTGCCTCTGCCGATTTTCCTGGACCAAGTATGCTACAAATTTACACTTGGTCGAAGTGCGTTACTACCATGCAGATCACACCAACAACTGTGGCACGGTAAGACGCCTTTTCTGCTCTTGGTGCACATCAGGCACAAATCTTACAAGGCCAGTGGAGCCCAGGACTTTGTGTCAATAGTATCATGTCTTAAGATTTGATAAATTTTGCAGGTGTGTCATGGCCCTGCTTGCAATAGCGAAGGGCGGCACCGCACAGCACCTTACCTTTCAGCTGATTGCAAAGGCTTCGTGGATGATGCACTCCTGAAAGGCATCCCCAAGCGCATAATTCTGGAACAGAATAAGCAGCGGGTCCTTGAAAAATATATGGTGGAACATAGCCTACCAACACTGGCTGCTACCAAGGCAGCTGTTGAGGTGCATGTTCTAAGAATAATTTCACAGAATTGACACTTTGACCTCTTTGAAAGTGATTTCTCTGGCCTGCCTAAGTTTAAACCAAATTTGCCGCTCAATACTGATTTGGCTGTGCAGGCTTTGGAAGCGAGCGCGCCCCGTGATCTATTCCTTAACGCCCGTGACGTTGACAACATGGCTGTCAAATATCATGAGGCCGCCTGGAAATTGGATCCATGCCAGGCACAGAGCATCCGGCGATTCAGAGAAAGATTTCCGGATAAAGTCCTCTTCTACCAGGAACAAGCTTTGCTTCCAGGTGAATTTCGTCCGGATTGTTCAGATGATCACTCAATGGACACATGTCCGTAATATGCTCTGTTGTCGCTAAGACACTGATAAATCTCCCCACCTCGTTTTGCCTTGGCAACGTTATCTCCGAATGCAGGTGCCGAAGAGGCCCTTGCTGCTGTTGAGGCCGAGAAGGAAAGAGCGGCCGCTCGCAGCGCAGAAGCGAGAGGACCTCAATGAAGGGCCGCCGCCTTGACTGGCTTGTCCACAAGCTCATCACATCTGTGGCAGGCTATTACCTGCACAAACAGCTGCAGAAGCGAAGTTGCTTCCAGCGGAACCTGGAGTTTGAGAAGAAGGTCCGGGAGACTGTTCACAGAGCAGGTGCCATTCCTGACAGCCAAGTGAGCCTGCCAGAAGAGCAGGGAGCGGCAGCGTGCGTGCGCGGCGCATCCCATTCCGGCGCCTGCTACACAGTCACACACCCGGGGACTCCTTCAATGCGCTGCACCTGCCCCTACTCTGAGCGTGGCAATCTCTGCAAGCATGCTGTCAAGGCACGCCCAAATTCAACTTGTTCATAAAATCATCAGAACATCGGAACCTGAGTGCAACCTGGAGATGCAGCGCATAAGGGCCAGGCAGCATCACCAACGAGCAACTGTGCCAGCCATCCCACTGCAGCCAAACGGTGCAGCGCCAGCAGGCATGAGCAGGAAGCGCTTGAAGTCCAGCTTGGAGGCAGGGCCCAACCGCAGCAACGCACCTGTTGGTCCACCGCTCAGCGCTGAGTCTCCGGAGAAGCCGCGGGCGGCTCCTTTCCACCGGCCAAAAGCTGTGAAGCCCCTGACCATGCAGGAGCAGGTGATGGGTCAGACGCTGAGGCAAGGACAGAAGGCAGAAGCAGCGGCGGTGGCTGTGGGAGAACGGGAGGCAAGGCGGGCAGCAACGGCGAGGAAACTCAGTGTTTTTACCAGCATTCCAGACCATGATGGCAACAGGCCGCCTGAGACTCACCAGCCAGCAGTGCTCCCTCAACCATGGATGCTGCTGCTGCCATGCCCAGCATCCCATCTGCAGCGCGCGGCAAGGAGAACACGTCGGCTCCAGGAGAGACGCCCGAGCCCTCGTCAGGATTGCTGCCTGGTTGGCCATGTGCTGCTGGCCAGCGCGCCAGCCAGGCCACTGCGGTGGAGCATCTGGACACATCGCACCAGGAACCACCGTTCAGGAGGAAGAGAGCAGCTGCAAAGTGGTTGTCAGAGTTTGAATTGGAATAAAAGCAGCATGTCT
>JADEYI010001420.1_pt1 | contig 18309 bp, 19 predicted proteins | sample 8542331 | NCBI WGS metagenome assembly JADEYI01 (sample SAMN16510988, study PRJNA670497) | mine drainage metagenome | isolation source: biofilm near Copperflume 1 | place: Germany: Marsberg coppermine Kilianstollen | collected 2018-02
AAATTTAAGACGCTGGATGGGATTTGTAAGTATAAGTCTCCAGCTTGTATTTGCTTTTGCCACTGAGTTAGTACATCCATCTTGCTTCTAGTCTCGAGTAAAGCTGCAAAACTAACAAGGTCTGCAAACTGAATAAAGGAAGATTGCTTTGAGTCCTTTATGTTTCCATCTTTGACAAAATTGTCCAAGTGTAGATTCTTTATCCTACGGCCCGTTTCCCAAGTTCCAAGATTTGAACCTGTTGGTAAATACTTCTGGGACTGCCTATACAGTTTTCGGTATTCATTGTGGCCTTCATCAAAGAAAACCATTCCTACTCGCTGACAGGTTCGGCAAGTCCTACGCATTCTTTGAAGCAAAGCATATAGGACTGCAAGAAGGCTCTTATAACCATATAGCTGGGTGGATGCAGTTCCCACAACAGAAATTACGCTACTTGCAGGTAGAAAACTAAGACCGCTTAGCAAGTCTTTATATATTTGAACTGCTTGAGCTTTAGTAAATCCTTGGTTACGGATCTTGTAATTTCCGTGACCAGAAAGTAAGAGGCTCCCCTTTAATTCCTTTTGTGTTGAGAGGTCATACCTTAAACGCATGTCCTTGCGTAGCCTTTGAGCACTTTCAAAATAATGATTCCAAACAATCTGGCAGCCTGATTCAGTAAAACGAACAAATGGAATCGCTATGGCCGTCATAGCATAAAAATCCTTGTCACAAGATTCGTCAATATAAAAAATATCAATGCCAGACTGGACATCTACAAGATTAGTCATATTTGGAAAAATATTTCCATACAAAATGTTTCTTGGTAGTGCTTTTGAACAATCGAAGCTCTCACCCCCGCACGTTTCGTCCCCCGCCCCTTCCCCTGCCGCACCACCTGCCCCTCCAAACCCCGCGCCGCCGTTACCGGTGAAACCCCGAACATCCCCTACACCCTCTGGTTCGTAATCTGCGCTCCGGGCCGCTCGAGCCCCCATCTCGACTCACCATCGAATCAGCTCTTAGTCGTATCAAAATCGTGTCATTAGGCCTCGAGCCTCCCACATAAACATGTGGGTTATCATGTGGATAGTTATAGCTATGAAGACCATCCAGATGACCATTGATGACAAACTGCTCGAGGACGTGGACAAGCTCACCGCGCAGCTCGAGACCACCCGTTCGGCCTTCGTGCGCTCGGCCCTGCAAGCGGCTATCAAGAAACACCGGATACGCGAAGCAGAGCGCAAGTATATTGAGAGCTATACCAAACAGCCTCAACAGCCTGAAGAGTACGAAATTGATGAAGTTGCCCGCGATTGGGGAGATGACTGGTGAAGCAAGGGGATGTGTATTGGTGTGACCTTAAGGAGCCGGATAGAAAGCGACCGGTGGTCATTCTGACCCGCAATGCAGGCGTTCGGCTGCTCAATTCCCTCAGTGTCGCTCCTGTTACCCGGTCGGTTCGAGAGATCAGATCGTTTGTTCTGTTGGATGAAGAGGACGGAATGCCTACGGAGTGTTCCGTTAACCTCGATTCAATTCAAACTATTGCCAAGAGCCGTTTTGGAGATCACATCACTACCTTGAGTAAAGAGCGGATGCTCGAGGTGCACGAGGCCATCAGCTTTGCTTTCGGCTTCGATGCTTTGGAAGACGATGCCCTGTAGCCTCATCCTCCGAGTGCTTGCTTCAGTTCCGTTACTGCCGCCCGCAGCTCGTGCAGCTCGGCCTCGAGGGCTTCCACTCTGGCCTCGAGTTCGCTTTTCTCCTCGACTCGCAGCACGGGCGCGGGGGTTCCCGCGAGCAGGTGGGCGTAGCGCACCTCGCGCTCGCCGGGCTGGCGCTCGAGCCGGGTTGCCAGGGGGTTGGGGCCGAGATTGATCAACATCTCGAGAATGGCCTCCACTTCGGCGGTGCTGGCGAATTTCTGGTTCATGGACTCGGCTCTGGCCTTGAGTTCACCCAAGGTTTGTGGGCCGCGCAGCATCAGCACGGCCATAAGGATGGTGGCGGGGGGCTCGAGCTTGAACTCCCGGTCGAGGAACTGCCGGTACTTGGGTGCCCTGGCGTTGTGCTCGCGGAACATCCCAGAAAGCCGCTTGCGTTGCAAGGAATCCAGGGTTTCGCGCACCTCGTCCTCGCCCAGATTGCTGACGGGGTTGCGGTTGTTTTTCTGGTTGGCTCCCAGCCGCAGGGCGTTCTCGGTCATGGGATAGTAGTCGGGGGTGGCATACTGTTTTTCGATGAGGGTGCCCAGGACGCGCACCTCGGTCTCGTTGAGGAGTTCCACGAGCCAGATTTTATCGCAGCCTAGAGCGGTTTTCAGAAAGAAAACGGCAGTCTACTCCGCTAGAAAGACCGTACCCAGCGCCTTTTGCCGCCATGAGTAGCGGCCAAAATAGCGGAAACCGCGATAGTTTGCTTATCGCGGTCTTTAGAGGTCACAGTTTTTGTCTCAACCACTATCTCAATTATGCTGGTGGGGTGAATCCTTCCGACCTGGACTTTCTGCGCCGAGCCCTCGAGGTGGCCGGTGTTGCCCGCCAGCATGGAAACCATCCCTTTGGTGCTATTTTGGTAGATAGCCACGGAAAAGTGCTGCTCGAGGCCGAGAACACCGTCGAGACCGAGCGCGATTGCACCGGGCACGCCGAACTCAACCTGATGCGGCTGGCCTCGAGGCAGTACACCGCCGACTTTCTGGCGACCTGCACGCTTTATACCAGCACCGAGCCCTGTGCGATGTGCTCGGGGGCCATTTACTGGGGCAACGTGCGCCGGGTGGTCTACGGCCTGAGCGAGGCGGGCTTGCTGAAGCTCACTGGCGACAACCCCGCCAACCCGACGCTGCACCTGCCCTGCCGCGTGGTGCTGGGAAGCGGACAAAAAGCTATCCAGGTGGTGGGGCCTCTGGTGGAAGACGAGGCCGCAGCCGTACACGAAGGCTTCTGGCGCTAAAAGTCGAGATCTGGATAGCTCGAGACGCTGTTTGACGGGGCCGAGCGGGTAGAGTTACCATTGACCCGTTGGTCATAAATTAAGCCATGCCGCCTCGGGGCGGCGGAAGGAGGGCAAAGTCCCAAGGTAGACGCTTTTCTCGTGTATCAAGCCTTTCGTGAAGGAGGCTGTCATGGGTGTAGATCGTCGTAAGTTTTTGAAAATTGTTGGGGCTATTGGCCCAGCCCTCGAGCGTCTACAACCAGTGTGCGGGTTGCCACCAGAGCGGTGGAACTGGGTTGGCTGGAGCATTCCCGCCACTCGCGGGGCACGTCTCCGAAATCCTGAGTGCCAAAGGCGGGCGCGACTACATCATCCAGCTCCTGTTATATGGCCTCCAGGGCGAGATTACCGTCGGTGGTGCCAAGTACAATGGGGTGATGCCCGCCTTCGCCCAGCTCAAGGACGAACAGATTGCGGCAGTGCTCAACCATATTGCGACCCAGTGGGGCAACGATAAAATGCTACCCGCCGACCATAAGGCTTTTACTGCCGACGACGTGAAAGCCTTCCGCGACAAAAAGCTCACCGCTGCCCAGGTTTATGATCTGCGCAAAACACTGGGCCTGAAGTAGCAGCATTTACGCTCCCGGAGGGGAGCGCAATATCCCCTACGTCGGGTAGGGGATATTCGCAGCAAGCGCTGCGGGTAGTTATTTCCCGAGCAAGTAGGCGCTCAGCAGCGCGACGGTGGCCTCGAGGTCGTTCACATGCACCGACTCGGTGACGGTGTGGATGTAGCGGGTGGGAATCGAGAGGGTGATGCTGGGCACCCCAGCCCGGCTTTGTTGGATGGCTCCGGCATCGGTACCACCTAGGGGCAAGATTTCCATTTGATAGGGGATTTTTTTCTTCTCGGCCAGGGCCACGAACTCCTGCACCAGCCAGCGCTGGCTGATGGCGGAGGAGTCCATCACCTTGATGCCCACGCCCTTTCCGGCCTCGGTGACGGCTAAGTGGGGCAGCACTTCGGGGATATCCACCGCCAGGGTCACGTCCAATGCAATTCCAATTTCAGGCTCAACCCCGTAACCACTGGTCAAAGCCCCGCGCAGCCCCACTTCTTCCTGGGTGGTGAAGACTGCGTAGAGGTCACAGCCGAGTTTTTTGCCCTTGAGGCGCTTCAGGGCCTCGAGCAGAACGAACACCGATGCGCGGTCGTCCATGGCCTTGCCAGTAAAAAAATTACCCAGCATCCCGGCCTCCTGCTTCAGCGTCACCGGGTCGCCTATACGCACGCGCTTTTTGGCTTCGGCTCCAGAAAGCCCCAAATCTACAAAAAACTCTGCTACCTCGGGGATTTTCTTGCGTTCCTCGGAAGTGGAGATGTGGATGGGTTTACCCGAAGGGTTCATCACGCCGGGAAGGTCGCCACCGCTGGCATGAACCAGCACTTGGCGAGCGAACAGATTGCGGGTATCAAAGCCACCCACGTTCTGCACCCGCAGGAAGCCCTTATCATCCACATGCCGGACATAAAAACCAATCTCGTCGAGGTGGGCGGCCACCATCACCCGCTTACCAGGGCCCTTTTTGTGGGCGATTAGGTTGCCCATGGCATCGGTGCGAACTTCATCCACCAGGCCCTCGAGCTGAGCGTGTACCAGATCGCGCACGCGGTCTTCCCAGCCGGGAACCCCTGCCACCTCGGAGAGTTGCTTGAGCAAGTTGAAGTCTAGGCTCATGAGAGACAGCATAACGTCAACCGTTGACCGCAACAACGTTGTCGCAGGTCGGCGGGCAAAAGAGGGGAACCCTGCGGGTCTACTGCTTGCTGTTGGTCACAAATCTCAGGTCGCAAGTCAAAACTTTGTCTTTGGCCTGAGGCACAAAACCTGTGACGATTTTTCGGTCAACGGTCAACGTTCTCTCATCCCACCCGTACGCTGATGCGGTGATACCCGGTAGCCCCGTCGGGCAGCGGGTCGCGGGGAGTGGGGTCTTGTATTTTTTCGCCCACCTCGACGGCCCGCACCAGCAGGTCGTAGTTGCCTGCGGCGGGCTTCCAGGGGAAGGCCCAAAGCTGCCAGGCAAACTTGGATTTGGGGGGCTTGAGGTCGGCTTTTTGCCAGGTTTTGCCACCATCAGTCGAGACCTCCACCCGCTCCAAGGCCCGCCCACCGGCGTAGGTGATGCCCGCAACGAAGGTTTCCTGGCCCGCTTTGAGCTGAGCGTGGTTTTGGGGAGTGTCAATACGGCTCATGGTGCGAATCACCGCATCTCGGCTCCAGCCGCGCTGTGCCCAGTAGCCCGAAACCTCGGAGGCCGAAAGGCTGATTTTGGTCAGCCATTTGGGCTGCTTCATGCCGTAGCGACCCGGAATTAAAAGGCGGGTGGGGTAGCCGTGTTGGGTTTGCAAGTCTTCGGGTTTGCCGGTAGTGGGGTTTTCGATAGCGTAGGCCAGCATGGTCTCGGCTGGAACCTCCCCGATGGGGATGGACTCCATGTAGCGGTCAGCGGCTTCCCAGACCAGAAATTTAGCCTCGGCCTTGACCCCAGCCTTCTCGAGCAGGGTTTTGAGTGCAACCCCCTGCCACTTGGCACTACCAATCAAGGGGCCCCCCACCTCGTTGGAGATGCAGGTCAGGGTGTTCATCAACTCGACCTTGGGCAAGGCTTTGAGGTCGCTCAGGCTGAGGGTGAGGGGTTTGTCCACCAGCCCACCAATCTCGAGCTTGTAGGCTCCGCCCTGCAACCTGGGGTCGAGGAGTTCGATGTTTTTGGAAACGTAGTAGAGGTCTTTTTGCCCGGTCTGCTCCGGGGAAAGCCCGGTGATTTTGTCCCACACGACCTTTACCGCACTCTGGGCCTTGGCTTTAGTGGTCTGCCACAGGGCCAGCCCTACGGCTACCAGGGCCAGGGTTTTGATGCTTTCGCGGCGGGTCGAATCGGCAGGGGCTACGGGTATCGCCGATTTTTGCCCTCTAGGGCGCACTGCCCAAGCCAGAGCCCCTACCAGCACGGTGTTGATAGCCGCCGCCAGCCAACCTTCCGGGCTCATGCCCAGCAACCAGCCCCCAAAGGCTCCGTAGAACGCCAAGGCCACCGCCAGCCCGGCCCAGAACCAGCGCCGCAGAGCAGTCAACAAAAACGGGTGGATAAACAGCCATAAAAGAGCCGTACCTATAAAGGCCAGATTTTTGGCAAGGTCGCTAAAGCCCAGCAGCTTGTGAATCAAGTTGAACATGGCAGGCACGCCGAGCCAGTAAGTAATTTGGGCAAACATACCCTCCAAAGGCCAGCCAACTCCATGCCCCCGCAGCCCGAAACCCAGAACTCCCAGCCCGATTCCCGCTACGATGCCCCATATCCAGTCGCCGCGCTTCATTCCCATCACCTCTGTGTTTACTGTACGCATCCCAGCTCTATCTCGGATACATCCAGGCTAAGGTCTTCTTTACCGAGGATGTCGAGGGTCTGATACCGGCTTCGGATAGATAGAAGCTACAGGGCATCCACTTCAATCCCCCCTACCCCCTTACTAAGGGGGGCTAAACCACCTCACTGAGGTTATGGTTCCAAGCTGGGTCGGGGCTGGATGGGCGGATTTTAGGCCATCCCACCGGCTACAGAAATACTTTCCAGGTGAACTTGGCGTTATGCCGAACGCCAAAAACAAAACGCCCGAAGCTGCCCAATCACACAACCTTTCCATCTGGGGTGATGCTTCACGACCCTTGGGATTGCCGTACTGAACTGGGGCGGACAAAGGTGGGTGGCGGGGGAGCCGGGATCCTCGAGCGCTCCTCGGAGGTGCGGGCCTGGCGGCGGGCCAGTTCTAGCTCGAGGCTTTCCAGTCCCTTGCGCATGGCCCACTGGTGGTTGGCGGCAAAAATGGGCTTGAAAATAAAGGAAAGGTTGCGCAGCAGTGGCTTTTCAGCATTGATTTTCCAGTCATAGGTGATGTCCACCAACGCGCCGTTCTGTCGGAAAGTCCAGATGCCCCGCCCCACGAAGTCGCCGAAGGCCTCGAGGGCGAAACCGTGTGGGGTATTGACCTCGCTCACCCGGAAACACCAGCGCAGGGTGTAGGGCAGCCAGCCCTTGGTGTAGAGGCCAATCACCTTGCCCAGGCCGCTGGGCTGGCCGGGCTCCAAAGTTTCTACCTCGAGATATACCGAGGGCCACCAGCGGGGCAAATCCTGGGCGTTGCCCAAAATATCCGAGATTTCCTGACAGGTGCTTTGTACCCGCCAGTGGGTGATGAAATGGTATTCGTTGCTGGGCATGCTTCACCCCTTTGCTGGACTCAATTCTACCCCTGGACGTTGACCCCGGTTCCCCTGTTTGCTGGTGGGTCTGCGCGGCGATTTGGCCCGCAGGGCGGCAAAATATTCACCACAGCCGGGAAAGGGCTCATCCAGCCAGTCAAAAGGCGGTAAGAAATCCAGAGATCGTGCTTGGGGCCAAGCAGGTGGGGCTATTTGAATTGGGTAGGGCAGCATCGCTGGCCTCCTGGGAAAACCCACTACAGCTTTCAAAGCATCTTGCGTCCAGAACAGCATTCTTTGATAGAGCAATTATGCCGTCCTGGTGTAGCTTTTTGCTTTCGCTCTAAGACGTAGGATCTTTAGCCTGCCCTCTGCAACTGGCGGCTCGAGCGGGTCTGTGCGACTCTACGGATAAATAAGTTGCCCCACAACACCCGCAGGGCGATGCCTGGAGAGAGAATGCTGGGTGGGGGGGCCATCAGGTTGGCGACCTTCTGGAAGGCCAGCACCACCGCCGGGTCACGGCGGGCGGCCACGTGCAACTTGGCGACGTACCAGTTGATGAAGTTCACCATCGGACTGCGCGGCCCCTCGACTTGAGGGTAGCGCAGGTCGGCCCCTACCGCGATGCCCCAGGGGCTGTCCACCAGGCTCGAGGCCCTCTTGAAGAAGCGCCCGGCCAAATTTGGGAGACCCACGCTGAGGCATTCGGATAGCGCCTCGGCCTCGGCGGCGGCTACCGTCATGCCCTGCCCGAAGACGGGATTGAAGCTGCAAATAGCATCGCCCGTGACCAGCAAGCCTTCAGGGAAGCGGTTCAGGCGCTCGTAGCGGCGGCGCTGACTGCCGGGGAATTTGTAGGCCAGAATGTCCGAGAGTGGCTGGGCCTCCTTGATCAGGTCGTAGAGGTCGGATACCGGCAGGCTCCGGGCAAACTCCAGAAAGCCCCGCTCGTCGGTGGGCGGATGGTCGCCCAGAAAGCCCGCCAGGCTGACGATCCAGCGGTCTCCTTCGATATAGAGCGCCACCCCACCGCGCGGCTCGGGAGCGTTGGAGCCGATGATAAAAGCATCCTTGCCGCCAAAATCCTGTGAGCGGCGGCGGTAGATGCGAGTGGCATAGGCCAGGTCAACCTTGACCATCTCCTCCTGGGGCCGCTCGAACCCCACAGCCTCGAGCCATTTGGGAGCCTGAGAGCCGCGCCCACTGGCATCTACCACCAAGTCGGCTTGCAACTCACCCAGGCTGTCGGCATCGAGCCGAACCCCGGTTACTCGCCCGTTTTCGCTCAGCAATCCCTCCACTTTTACACCGGGCAAGGCGTGTACGTTGGGCAGGGCGAACAGGCGCTGGCGGATGTAGCCCTCGAGCAAAGGGCGGCTCAGCAGCAAACCCACTAGCCCGCTGTCGAACTGGGCGTGGAAGCCGCCATTCTGATACCAATAACTGTTGCCGATGATGTCGCCTTGACGCGCACCTTGCTGCACCAAATCTTGGGTCAGACCTGGAAAAAAGCCCTCCATAATGCGCAACCCCTGGGCCAGAAGCCCGTGGGCATGGCGGCCCTGCGGCACGCCCTTGCGGTTTTCGCCTGCTGCTGGAAAATGGTCGCGCTCGAGCACCGTCACCTGCCCGTAGTGGTCGGCCAGTACCCTGGCTGCCAATAGTCCGCCCATGCTTGCGCCGATAACGATAGCTTGCTTGCCAATTTTATTCATGCGGGTCTCCTGGAATGCTGGGGTTGGTACGCCCCACACTGTGCCAGGAGAAACTGCTCATTTCCCAGACCAAAACCTGTTCACTGCTCAGGGTTGTGCAGGAAATACACCCCGTGCTCGGCAAATATCTGGACAATGCTCTCGAATGCGGGCACCCCCTCGCGGGGTGGAGGCAACAGCGAGTCCTTGACCGCCACCCCAAAGGCTTTGAAGCCCTCCTCGAGCCCTCCCGGCGATAGCCGTACCAGCAACCGCACCTGAGGGGTGAGGCACTCGAAGTGATGCGCCTGACGGCGCGGCATCCACAGATATTCACCGGGGTTTAACAGGCCCTCACTCTGACCCAAGCGGTAGTGCAGTTGGCCCTCCAGCAGCAGCAATTCTTCGTCCTCGTAGGTGTGCAGGTGGGGCGGGGGTTCGGTTCCCCGGCGAACTACGCTGTCAATGAGGGTATAGCGGCCTGCTGTATCTGCGGTTTCGGCCACAAAGTTGAGCAACAGTCCGGCGCACCAGTAGCAGCGCTCGAGGTTGTCTGGCAGCGGAGAAAAGGGGGCATCGCTCAAGGGGAAACTCCTATCGGGGGTCTTTCAGAGCGGTTTGGGATGTGGCCTGGGGAATTCAGGAACTGCCTTTGCATCAACCCTTGGGCCATATACCCCAGCATCTTTCCTAAAACCGCTCCAGCTTACAGGGTAGGCCTGGGGGTGCTCACTGACCAGGGCAAAAAGGCTTCACTTTTCGCCTAGCTCGAGCTGCCACAGGATTTCTATCAGGCGCTGAGTAGCCCCCACCAGATGCCGCCGGTAGGTAGAGAAAGGTAGGTCGAGCAGTTCGGCGGCTAACTCCTGGGTGGCGGCAGGCTCGAGATAGGTACGCTCGAGGGCGCGATAGAGTTTTTCGGTCTTGGGGTGAACCTTGAGGGTCTGGGCGGTTTCCCACAGGAGCGTCCGCAGGGCTTTGGTACTGGCTTCGGGCAAGAGCCTCGAGCGCAGCAGGAGGCTCTGGGCCAGCACCTCGGGACGATTGAAGTCGCGCAGGGCGCTTTTGACGGCTTCCTCGAACTCCGGCTGCGAAAGCACCAGCAGGGGCTGGGGTCGTTCGGCCTCGAGCTGGGCTGGGTCGAGGGTAGCCAGTTCACGCTCTCCCAGCATCTCGAGCCAGGCTGTGGCGGGCTGTTGCCGCCAGTCGTGGGCAAATACCCCCATCAGGTGTGGCCCGGAACTATAGTCCAACTCTGCGGCGTGGAAGAGGTTCATGTACAAAAAGGCCGGTATCCAAAACTCGAAGTTGGAGATGGGGAAAAAAGTCCAGGCCAGACGGATATTGCTGATATAGTGCTGCACCGCGTTGAGGAAAACCAGGCTCTGCACAGGCGAAACCGCCTGATAAGAGTCTTTTGCCATCCAGAAGCGAAACAGCAGGGCTTCCTCGCCGGGGCGCATAGGGTGGCGCTGGAGATAGTCCCAAGCCCGCTGGACAACCAAGTCGGCCTGCCGGTCTTGAGGGCTGGTCTGGTGTAGCCCCACCACCAGCATCAAGCCTGCGGGTTGGTCTGCGACACTGCGGTAAACCGTCAGACCCTGGGGCTGGCGCTGTAGCCAGTGGGCAGCTATCTGTGCGGCAGCCGCACCTTCGTGTTGCTGGATAATCTCGAGCACTGCCGGGTGATCCTGGGGACGGCCCCGTTCCCCAAACACGCTGCCCAGTTGTTTCCACTCGAGGAAAGGCTTGACCAGCGGATTGTGGCGGTGCAGGTATACGTCGTCGGCGAGGATGCGTTGCTGTTCCAGTCCCCGGGTTTCTTGCAGCTTTTGGGTGTAGTAACCCCGCGCCCGGCGGTGCAGTTCGGTGTATCCATCGGGATTGCGCCAGCGCAGGTCAGCGTCCAGGGCTTCTCGGGCCAGGTCGTGGGGAAACAAACCCTGCGGCCCAGCCTCCATGAATGACAACCCCCGCAGCCAGGCAAAGTAGGGATTGGCATCCTCGAGTTGCAGCACGACTGCCAGCAGGGGCTCGGTCAGGGTGCTTACCAGCGCGCTGGCCTCGAGGGCTGCGCGGTGGGTGGGGCTGGGAACCTGCTGCACGAAGCGCTCGAGCAGGCTGCGCACCACGTCGGGCGCGGCATCGGGGCGAAAGGCATAGCTGGCCTCACGCTCCAGCACCTCCACCACCAGCGCCAGCGCTAGCGGATGCCCGTGGGTAAACTCCAGCACCGCCGGGTGCTGGGCTTGGGGAATGCCCTGGCGGCTCAGGTATTCGCGGCTTTCTTCGGGGCGCAGGTTGCGCAGGGACACGCTGTATACCAGTTCGCGCCAGCCGGGGTCGCTGCGCCAAGGGCCGGAAAGCGGGTTGCGCCCGGCCAGAACCACCAGGGTATTCCCTGGCAGCAGCGGCAAAAACTGCTCGCGCAACCAGCCATCCAGGGGGTTCAGGGATTCGTAGGTGTCGAGAAACAACACGCTGCGGGGATAGGTGGCGATGACCTCGAGCGGGGAGCGATTTGTCTCAATACCCAGGGCCAGCCTGAGGGTCAATAAAAACCCCTCGGGAGAGGCTTCGATATCGCGCCCATCCAGGCGAACCGGCGTGACCCCGGCCTCTTGGGCCAGGTGCATCAGCTCGGAAACCAGGCTGGTTTTGCCCACGCCCCCTGGCCCATAGATATGTAGCACCACGAAGGGCGGTTCTGCCGCCGAAAGGGCCGAAAGGAAAAGGCTTTTTTCCTGCTCTCGCCCCACAAAACGCTTACGCCGCCGGGCAGCCAGCTTCTCTGCCAATAAAGGACGCGATGCCGACTCAGGGTCTGCCATAGCCTAGCTTTCCGTAAGTTTGCCCTGCCCACACTTCCTGGTGTAGTGCGGCTTTACCAATCCTGGTGGCAAGAAATACCATCTGCAATGTCCCCTGGCTGGATGTGGAATTACACTGTTGGGTGGGCAAACTGCTCTAGACGAATGGGTTTTCTCTGCTAGAAGCCTATCACATCATGAGACCTATGAGCAATCGGTCTATTTCGTGAGACCTGTGGGCTGTAAGCTACCTGACCCAGCGGCCTCCACGAACCGGCACAATGGGCTGCATGGAACAGGCTGACATCATCGTGATTGGCAGTGGGCAGGGGGGAGTTCCACTAGCGGTGGATTTTGCCCAGGAGGGCAAAAAAGTGGTTTTGTTCGAGCGAGGGCGCTTCGGCGGAACCTGCGTGAACTATGGCTGCACCCCTTCCAAGGCTTTTCTAGCCTCGGCCCACGCCGCAGGACGGGCCAAGCTGGCCGGGCGCTTGGGGGTTGATGCCCAGGTCAGGGTGGATTTCCCGGCGGTGATGGAGCGGGTGCAGGGCTACCGGGATAGCTCGAGCACGGGCGGCGAACGGCGCATGAGCCAAGCTGGGGTTCGGCTGGTGGGGGCCGAGGCCCGCTTCGTGGGTGAGCGCACGGTGCGGGGGGGGGATGTGGAAATCCGGGCCGAGACGGTGGTCATCAACACCGGGGGCACACCGGTAGTTCCGGCTATTCCCGGTCTGGCAGGAACCCCGTTCCTGACCAGCGACACCTTTTGGAGCCTGCGCCAGCAGCCCCGGCGCTTTCTGGTGCTGGGCGGAGGGTATATCGGCCTCGAGCTGGGTCAGGGCATGACCCGGCTGGGCTCGGAAGTCCACATCATAGACCCCAACCAGCGCCTGATGGCTCGAGAGGAGCCGGAGGTGGGGGCCGCCCTGAAAAAAGCCCTGGAAGGGGACGGGGCTAAAATCCACCTCCAGGCTAAAACAGTGAAAGTCGAATATGACGGGGTTTTTACCTTACACCTGGAAAACGGGGAAAGGCTCGAGGGTGAAGGGTTGCTGGTCGCTACTGGGCGCAGAGCCAATGTGCAAGCCCTCGACCTCGAGCGTTCGGGTGTGCGCCTGGACGAGCGAGGTTACATCCAGATTGACCCCCAGTTTCGCAGCTCTGCCCCCGGAGTTTTCGCCATCGGGGACGTGGCCGGTCAGCCTGCTTTCACCCATGTCTCCTGGGAGGACTATCGCCGCCTCAAGGCCATCTTGAAAGGCGAAAATCGTACTAAGGACGACCGGGTGCTGGGTTATGCGGCCTTCACCGACCCCCAACTGGGACGGGTGGGTCTGACCCTCGAGCAGGCCCAGAAAGCGGGCCACAAGGCCAGAGCGGTCACGCTGCCGCTAGAAAGAGTTGCCCGGGCCTGGGAACTCGACGAGATGAACGGCTTTTTCCGGCTGGTGGTAGATGAGGAATCGGAAAAGATTTTGGGCGCGACGCTGGTCGGCTACGAGGCTGCCGAGGTGGTTCACACCCTGCTGGCCCACATGGAAGCGGGCAGCAGTTGGCGTGTCCTCGAGCGCTCGGTACATATCCACCCGGCCCTGGGCGAGGGGTTGCCGAGCCTGGCGCGGTTGTTGATATAAGCCATGAGGAAGACGCAGAGGGCATAGAGCCAAAAACTAAAGACAAAGGGCCTTAAAGGCTACACCAGGACGGCATAATTGCCCTATAAAAAATACTGTCTGGGACGTGGTTTATATTTTTGACTTGGAACCTTGGGCTCTATGCTCATTGCCCATTGCTAACTCCATCCGGTTATGCCTTCATCTCCGTACAGTAGGATGAGCGCGATGAGCTTGGACGGGTTCCCCGACGAAGCCCTCCTGGCCCTCGTTGCTCGAGGGGAGGAAGAAGCGTTGAGCATCCTGTACGACCGCTATGCCTCGGCCATGACCGGGCTAGCCTATCGCATGGGCTTCGATAAGGAAGCCCAAGGTGACTGTGTGCAGGAAATCTTCTTCCGCATCTGGAGCCGGGCCTCCTCCTTCGACCCCAAAAAGGCTACTGGCCGCAGTTGGATTCTTGCGGTGGGGCATCATTATTGTGTGGATCGGGTGCGTTCGGATGCGAGTAGGCCCAAAGCGCTCGAGCCCATCCAGGACGAAGAAGACGAGGCTTTCGATCTGCCCGGCCCTGGCCTGGACGAAGAAAATACCTTGAACCGGATTCGCATTCGCAAAGCCCTGCACGCCCTTAGCCCCGACGAGCGTTCAATTGTCGAGGCTCTGCACTATCAGGGCTACACCTATCCCGAAGCCGCCGAGCATCTGAAGCTGCCCTTGGGAACGCTGAAGGCTAGACTGAGCAAGGCCATGTCCAAGCTGCGGGAGGTGCTGCATGAGGCTTGAAGAAGCCCGCGAACTTCTGCCGCTGTACGCCCTGCACGCCCTGCCCGAAGACGAAGTGGGCCAGCTCGAGCAGGCTTTGCAAGCCTATCCCGAACTCTGGCCCGAGCTAAAAGCCCTGCAAGCAACCGCCGCCGACCTGACCTACGCGGTTCCAGAGCGAGCCGCCGATGCAGACCTGAAGGCTAAAGTGCTGGCTCGAGTGCGCTCTAGCCCGACCTCGCTGCCAAAGGCTGTGGAGCCTCGAGTGCTGACCCTGCCCAGCCAGCCTCGGGTCCTGTGGTCGCGCTGGGCTGCCAGTTTTGCTGCTGTGGCAGCAGTATTGCTGTTGGTCTGGGGTGGAGTGCAGGTCTACCCTTGGATGGAGTGGGCTCGAGCCGCCCGTAATCCCCAGGCCAAGATGGAAACCCTGGTTAACGAGAAAAACCAGCCCGTAGGCCGGGCTATCCTGTTACCGGGCGGACGCACCCTGGTCTGGACACAGCTCCCCCCACCTCCACCCGGCAAGACCTACCAGCTGTGGGGAGTCAACCAGACCGACCACGTGGGCCTGAACACCTACCGGGGGGGCCTGATTGCTTTCAACATGCCCCAGGGTTACCCAATAGTCCACATCACCGAGGAGAAGATGGGAGGCTCGCCGACCCCCACCCAGATTCGCGCTTTCCCGCAGCAAGAATAGGTAGGGGCGCAGGGCGGAGGGTAAGACGCTAAAAACTTGTCGAAGGTCGAAGGCCAAAACCTAAAAGTCAAAAACCTAAAAACACCAACTGCGTCCCAAACGGGGTTTCTTGATAGGGCAATTATGCCGTCCTGGTGTAGCTTTAAGGCCCTTTGTCTTTTGCTGTTGCGTTCAGCTTTTGGCGCTGCGCCTTGTGAGAATCGGGCTTGACCTGGAGTGAACTCGAGGTTGTAAGGTGCTCTTATGCCCAGCCTCAGCATCCAACAGACTGCCCAGGAAACCGGTTTGAGCATAGACACCCTGCGTTATTACGAGCGCATTGGCCTGCTGGCTCCCAGCCGCGATGCCTCCAGCCGCCACCGCCGTTACAGCGAGCGAGACCTGGCCTGGATTGATTTCGTGACCAAACTGCGCTCTACTGGAATGCCGCTGGCCGAAATCCACCAGTACATACATCTTTACCAGCAGGGCGAGGCCACTCAGGCCCAGCGGCAGCGGCTGCTCGAGGCTCAGGCGGCTCGAGTCGAGGCCCGCATTGCCGAGCTGCGAGAGGCCCTGGCGGTCATCCACAAAAAGATAGACGGCTACCGCAAGAGCGGCAGAAAAACCGCCTAAAGGAGATTTCTATGCCCATCACTTCCCCATTTGGCTACCGTTCTACGGCCCTCGAGGTCGTTGCCGGTCACGATTTAGGCGGTAAAACCGCAGTTGTTACTGGAGGCAGTTCGGGTATCGGCGTAGAAACCGCCAGGGCTCTTCTATCCGCCGGGGCCGAGGTAATTCTTGCCGTGCGTGACACCCAAAAAGGCGAAAGGGTTGCCCAAGAGTTGCGCCAGTCCACGGGCAACAGCAAAGCCCATGTAATCGAGCTGAACCTGTCCTCGCTCGAGTCGGTACGCCGCGCCGCCGAGCACGTGCTTTCGCGCTGGCCTGGCCTCGATATCCTCATCAACAACGCGGGGGTGATGGCGACCCCCTTCGAGCACACTCTCGAGGGCTTCGAGATGCAGTTCGGCACCAACCACCTGGGGCATTTTCTGTTCAGCACACTCCTGATTCCGGCGCTGCGGGCGGGGGCTCCCTCGAGGGTGGTAGCCCTTTCTTCCATCGGCCACCGCCGCTCGGACGTGCATTTCGACGACTTGAACTATAAGGTGCGGCCCTACGAAAAATGGGAAGCCTACGGGCAGTCCAAAACCGCCAATGCCTTGTTCGCGGTGGGCCTGACCCAGCTTTATGGCAGTGAGGGCATCACCGCCAACGCGGTGCATCCGGGAGGCATCAGCACGGGTTTGCAGAAATACATCCCCCAGGACGAGCAGCGGGCGATGGGCTGGGTAGACGCACAGGGCAACATTGACCCGCGCTTCAAAAGCGTCGAGCAGGGGGCCGCGACCTCGGTGTGGGCGGCGGTGGGGAAGGAGTTGGATGGAGTCGGCGGGTTGTACCTCGAGGACTGCCAGGAAGCCCTGCCCTCAGACCCCGCGCGGCCTTACTCGGGCTATATGCCCTACGCCCGCGACCCCCAGCATGCCGAGCGGCTGTGGAAAGTCTCCGAAGAGCTGGTCGGGTTTGGCAAGTAGAAATCAATCCACCATAGCGTTAAGTTCCCTCTCCCCTGGTGGGAGAGGGAATTAAGAGAAGGTCTCGAGCGCCAATCGGTACGTCTGGGCGTGACCGCTCACCGTCACGTGAGGGTCGCGGTTGTAGCCCCCGCCCATCACGATGACGAGCGGAACATTGGCCGCTTTAACTCGCTCGAAAACTTGTTGGTCACGTTCTGCAAGCCCCTCGAGGCTCACCGCCAGCCGCCCGAAGCGGTCATTGTGCAAGATATCCACCCCCGCGTTGTAGAAGACCAAATCCGGTTTGGGGGCAAAAGCTGTGTCCAGAGCGGGCTCGAGTGCCTGGAGATACTCTTGGTCTGTGGCCTTATCGCTCAGGCCCACGTCCAGGTCACTTTGTTCTTTCTTCAAGGGATAGTTTCGCTCGGCGTGGACGGAGAGCGTAAATACCGAAGGGTCGCTCTCAAAACACACCGCCGTCCCATTGCCCTGGTGGGCATCCAAATCCACCACCAGCACGCGGCCCTTCCAGCCTTCGGCCCGCAGGTTGCGGGTAGCTACGGCCACGTCGTTGAAGAGGCAGTAACCTTCGGCCCGGCCCGGATAGGCGTGGTGGGTTCCACCGGCTAAGTTCATCCCCAAACCGGTTTGTAGGGCATCCCTGGTGGCTGCCAGCGTCCCGCCCGAGGCGTGCAGGGCCCTGGTCAACAGACTTTGCGTCCAGGGCAGCCCAACCTTGTGTGACTCCTGGTGGGATAGCCCCTGGCTTTGCAACTTGTGCAGATACTCGAAATCGTGGGCCAGGGCCAGGGCCTCCCAGGCAATCGCGGGGGCAGGGCGCACCTCGAGCCGGCCTTTGAGGGCCTCGGCCACCCCCCGGTATTTGTATTTGGGAAAAGGATGGTAGTCGGGAAGGTCGAGTTCGCAGTGAGCGGTGGAATACGCATGTCGCATTACCCCACACCTTTGCACAGAGGCTTGGATGTCCAGTGTGGTTCATCCCGCAAATACCGGATACCGCTCTAGTTTTCCAAGGAGCGGACAGGGATTTTCACCAATCCATTAGGCCGCACCAACCGTATTCGCTCAGTATCAGACCTTCTGCACCACTTCTTCGCGCACCAACCGACCATCCCTCAAGTACAGGATGCGCTCAGCTTTGCGGGCCAGCTCGAGGTCGTGCGTGACCAGAATCACCGTGCGGCCTTCTTTGGCCTGAGCCAAAAGCAATTCCACCACTTTGCCCCCCGAAACCGAATCCAGGTTGCCGGTGGGTTCATCGGCGAAGAGGATGGGTGGGTTCAGCGCCAGGGCTCGAGCAATCGCAACCCGCTGCTGCTCGCCGCCGGAGAGTTTGAAAGGCAGGTGGTGAGCACGGTTATCCATGCCCATGGCCCGAAGTAGGCTCATGGCGCGTTCCTGACGCTCGCGCAGACCCTTGCCCGAGAGCATCATGGGGAAAGCCACGTTCTCGAGCGCGGTCAGGGTGGGAATCAGGTTCCACTGCTGGAAAACGAAGCCCATGTAGCGCAGGCGCAGCCCGGAGCGGGCATCCTCGGACTGCTTCGAGAGCACTGTAGCGTCCAGGTGTACCTCGCCCTCGCTGGGCACGTCGAAGCCCGCCAACAGGTTCAAAAGGGTGGTTTTGCCCGAACCAGACGGCCCCACGATGGCACTGAGGCCCGGCGGGAAGCGGTAGCTGAAATGATCCACCGCGACAATATCGCTTTCGCCCTGATGAAACCGCTTGTGTAAGTTGAGAGCCTCGAGCATAAAAACCTCTACAGTATACGGGGTTGGTGGGCCTGGGGCGGCCAGACCCAAAACCTCAGAGCGCGGCCATAAAGCTAAGTACCCCCCAGTCTGACTAGTGCTATATCCGCAGTTCAATGACTTGGTAAAGGCCCGTTCCTGAAGGCGCGAGCGTCAGATTCGGGGAACCCCCTAAAGCGCAAATCTATTGTGG